>ERZ779622.683-NODE-683-length-17916-cov-7.926600_pt1 | contig 17916 bp, 18 predicted proteins | sample MGYA00514188_ERZ779622 | MGnify/ENA primary metagenome ERZ779622 (study PRJEB29562, sample SAMEA4376702) | mouse gut metagenome | isolation source: Cecum | study: EMG produced TPA metagenomics assembly of the A DSS colitis mouse model was used to assess the...
GCTCCAGAAATTCTGCGACCTCCTTTGGCACTGAGATCGGCTCACCTTCGTACATGATGACCATCGGGCTCCTTTCCGTTTAGGAAAGGCCACACAGCGCTGAGCGCCAAAAACTGTGGACGTTCATGATCTCCCGCATCCCGGGCTGATTTTGTGTCCGATGCGCGCCATGAAAGTCAGAGGCCACACAAATGTAACCTTACCGAAATTGTGTGTCTTTTAGCTTTCGTTATATTTGTTTTAGCATATATGAGCCAAAATTGCGATACAGCGGTTGGAATTGTCAAAAAGGCTTTTTCTTTGTTTATGCAGCGCAAATTTTGGGTGTCAGAAATTCAGTTGGCTCTGCCGGATGATGTTGTTTGGGTTTCTCCTGCTTGAAAATCGACACTCTCAAAATCCAGGACACTAAGTTAAAATGCCAACACTATTGTAATGTTTAGCCGGTCTATGCAGATTTTACATCCGCTGTAAAATCGCCAGTATCGCTCTGATGTCAAACTCCCTCAAATCAGCATAAGCGTTTCTTTAAATTTACTGATCAAAATCATTAGACCGTACACCTGGTTTCATCTACTTTGGTTCCTAGTGTTTTCTCTCTCAATATAAACCTGCACTTCATAATTCCAGTGCAAAATACCTGATAGAACAATTAACTGTACAGTGAAAGTTGGCTCAACACCATATTCCGTCCGGGCTAAACCTATAACCTTGCTTAATACTTGTTCCCGGTTTTCCTCCGTACAGCTTGCACATAGGTATTTCCCCGCTGGCAAAACCTTTAACCCATCTATGTCCGCAAAACGAATACATGTAGCAAAAAGCCTTGATACCCCATTTTCCGTATAGATACCTGCCAAATCCTCAAAAGAAAACTGTTCTTTTAAGTCCGGCGTGATTTTATCATAAAAATGGCTGAGATAATTCCAAAGATTATCCAGTGTGGGTGTTTCTAACGTATCGGACAGCAAAATAACGTGCTCTGGATATTCTTTGAGAAAAGCTCCATGGACCTTGTGCCGGCCGTTCAATTTTCTTTCGTATTCCGCTTTTGCGGTTAGAATTTTTGATTTACTATATTGCAGTGCCGCAATCTTTTCCTCTGCCTTTCTCTCTGCCTGCGCCAAAAAATCTACAGTTCTCTCAAGATCATCATACTCTAAAACTTTCTTTATCTCCTGCAATGGCAAGTCCATCACCTGCAAAGCACGCACGGTATGAAGGCGGACAATATCCTGCTCGGTGTAATAGCGGTAGTTTGTCCATTCATCTTTTTTGCTGGGCTTTACCAGCCCAATGCGGTCATAGTGCCGCAGCGTTTCACTGGTGGTATGGACTGCCTTTGCCGCTTCTCCCACAGAAAAATATTTTTTCATTTTGCGTATTTCTCCTATTGACCTTTGTGCTGCACAAAGGTTTATAATCCATTGTAGCACAGTGCAGTGTGGAAAGCAATAGCTGCTGCAATACCGTTTAGGAGGAATTCACCCATGATATCGCTCAATCAGGTGACAAAGCAATACGGACAGGTCACCGTTTTGAAAAACATCACGCTATCCATCGAAGAACCGGGTATTTATTGCCTGCTTGGTAGGAACGGGGCCGGGAAAACAACATTTCTTAAGTCAATCGCCGGGTATCAAAACATTACAACCGGAACCATCCAGGTGGACGGTAAGACAATCTCGACGGCGGCCCTGGATACAGGCGTCAGTTACATTGAAAACTTCGCAAAGCATTTTAATCTTCCCGTGCGCAAGCTGTTGCAAATTGCGTCTGAAGTTAACCCCAGCTATGATTATGACTTTGCCTCCGAGATGATGGAGCGCTTTGAGCTGGATGGAAAGAAGAAATTTAACCATCTCTCCCTTGGCATGAAAACTATGGTTTCCACCATTATCTGCCTGGCAAGCAACAAAAACGTTATTCTTTTGGATGAGCCTGTTCTCGGCTTTGACGCCATTATGCGTGTAGAATTTTACGAAATGCTGGCAGAAAGTTTTCAGAAACACCCTCGTATTATTATCGTATCCACTCACATTATCGAGGAAATCGCAAGCACCATTCAGAAACTGATGATTATGGATAGAGGAAATATCCTCTTCTTTGGAACCCCGCCGGACAACCTACAGGATTTCTTTATTCAAATGGTTGGGCATAAAGGAGGTGCAAAGAAATGACATCCATTTTCGCTATTGTAAAACGCCTGCTTGCCAGCAACAGGCTCAGTTTCATTCTTACGGTTCTTGTGGTGCTTTGCGCTACATCTTCCGGAGATGTCGTCTTAAGCAACGGAAACTATACTTGGCTGCTGGCTGTATTGACCCCTTTCTTTTTCGTGTTTTATGATTTCTCCAAGCTCACGTATTTGGGTGCAAGCAAGAAAGATTACTTTTTGGGATGCCTTATCAGTTATGGAATCTTGTCCGTTGGCATTTCCCTGGTCAACACCGCCATTCATCTATGGATTGACCCGGTTTTTTCAGCAAAAACCGTTATCAATATGATGGATGTGTGCAGGTGGACAGAAAACGGGGTGTTCATTGCCGGGTTACAGCAGATATTCTTCTTGCTGCTGGTTATGGTGTTTCTTCACGTGTTGTTATCTATGCAGTCCCATTGGTATGGGTGGCTGACTGACACAGTGCTGGCTGCCATTATTTGCGTTTTTACGCCGATTGCGCCGCTACGCAGCATTCTGGCTGGATTTTTCCAAACTATCATGTTTAACAGCAACGGAGTGCTGCACATTTGTATCTGTCTGCTGTTAAGCGCCGCGTTGTCACTCATAGGAATTGCGGTTTTGAAAAGGAAAACTTTATAAAAAGGTATGGAGGAATTCGAATGAAAAGCGTAATTTCACTTGTAGTGTGCTTGGTGCTGGGGTGTTTTGTTTTGACTGGATGTTCCAACAGCGGCGAACCGTTTGAAGAAAAAATCTATACGCCTGATACACAGGTCAGCGAGGTGAATCTTAATGTATCAGATAGAGAGATTGAAGTATCGCTGTCCGATGATGAACAGGTTCATATAAAATATTTTGAAAGCGGCAAAGAATATTATGATATTTCTGTTTCAGATAAAAAAGTGCTGACTATGGCAAGCGCAAACAACAAGGAGTGGACAGATTATATTGGCGTGAAAGCCTCTGCTGAACACCGAAAAATTTGCTTGCAGGTACCAGATACTCTTTTAGACGGTCTTACTCTGTCCACCACAAACGAAAATATTTCCCTTTCGGCGTTGACTGTAAAAGGGGGCATAAACATTTCCTCTAACGGTGGAAATATTGCTTTCGATAAATTAGATATAGGGGATTCCTTAACTATATCCGTCAAAAATGGAGATATCTCAGGCACTGTCGTAGGCAGTTATGAAGATTTTTCCATTCAATCAGAGGTTAAAAAGGGCAAGAATAATTTGCCGGGCAATAAAGAGAACGGCGAAAAAGCGCTATATGTGTCTAGTAATAATGGTGGGGACGTTAATATTGCGTTTATAAATGAATAATTTTATCCCAACAATTCCTTTGTGGTTGGTGAATGTAAAAAGCCCTATTCCATTTAGCAACAGGTTTTGATATATTCTAATGTAGAAACTCCTCACCCTATAAATTGACACTTGCCAAAATTCACCAAAATGTGCTATAATATAATTATATCTTAAATGTGCAAGCAGTCACACATATGTAGGGAGAAAAAGCCTATGCCTATTACACTGAATTCTACATTAGATGGTAGAACGCGGGGGGAATCCAGGGCTGTGTGCATTGCACAACCCTGCCTGCCCTGTGCTCTATATTGCAGACAGGCAGAATTCTCTGCAGCAATGACGTCCGCCAGGCGCAGGACAGACAGGACATTTCGCGCACTATATCTTCACGGGACAGGAACAAGCCTGGCGCAAACGGTGTATACGCGCGTTTCCTGCTCCGGCAAAAAACCGTCCCTTTCGCAGAATTCGGCACGTCTGGCGCTCGTCCGGTACGTATTTATATGGCAAAATCGAACTGTTTCGACTTGCCAATTATCAGTACAGCCATAAGCGACTATAAAGGCGCAACGGTAGCCACTGGGAATTTAAGCGATTTAAGTGAGCAGAATGTTTTTAACGCAGAAGTCTGCTTTGCAGGATCTGTTTCTACATCGGCGTTTACCTCTATTTATATCAAGCGTCAAGATAAACGCAAAATACAGTACGGAAGTTTCCCCTCCAGTAATAAGTTTCGTCACAGTATTGCTCAAATCATCGTAGAGGCAAGAAACGCCGATGATTTCCGCGCGGGGATAAACAAAGGACGCAGCCACACGGATATAGCGGAAGAGAATGTAAGAAGAGTTACAGAAGTATGCGAGATATTTCATAACGCTGGCTTTACAAGGGTTTCTAAAGAATCCAATGACTACTACAAATTCACCAGGTAAAGGGGGCAGGATATATGGGGCTTCCTAAGTGGAATAAAAAAGCGGATTGTGAGAATGGCATTACCTTGTCAGACGTTATACGGGGCCTGCAGTTCTGCGTAAACTCCAGCGCCGAAATGATGGAACAGCACTATCTGGCCACTATGGATAAATACATAGATCCAGACACCCAGGCTCCTCTGACAAAACGGTTTGTCATTCGGGACGGATATGCCATAGACGTTCCCCTTATCTGCTTAAGCGACCATCATTCGCTTTATTTGGATGAGCTGGACGTAAAGCTGAACGTCAGACTGAAAGACATTGCCATCAAGGAAACCACTACCCCGCTAAGCGGCGATGGGGCCGCGTTTTCCATAGACCGAGGCAGCTTTCTGGTGGAGCTTGGCAGCGCTGTGCCCGACGAGAACGCCATTATGGATATAAATTTAAAATTCAAGTCCACTCCTCCGCCAGAAGCATTGGCCCGCATCGTTGAAAAGCTGGACAATGCGGTTACCCCCTTTGAGATAAAGGACGCCAGCCCAGTGGAAAAGCCGAAGAAAGACTGAGCCGGTAATCAGCCGCAGAATTCGTTTATTTCGCGGCTGCACATATACAAAACAACTTATAGGGAGATGATAGTATGGATCATGCGGTTGTGGGTGGAATTGTAAACAATCTGCCGATTGACAAGATGGTTTCCGCGCCCCTAATCGCCGCCATAAAGGCCCAAACGGACATGAGCATGGCGCTGGCCCACTTTGTGAAAGACGTTGGTATTGACGAAAATGGCCAAGTCCGCATGGTAACCTTTAATTACCAGGAAAATGTGCTGGGAACAGATGGAAACATCCACGCCCAGGAGCGTCATATTGAGGCGCCTTTTTTGTCCCTGACTGGCATTCCCAATCTGGCCATTGAAGATGTCCATATCTCTTTTGATCTGGAAGTATCTACCGCAGAAGATGACACAAGTAAAAACCAGGAGGACGCGGCAGTTGAAACGGAATATAAATCCTGGTGGAGTCCGGTGTCGGCCAAATTTACAGGAAATGTGACACATAGTTCCTCTCAAACGCGCCATACGGATACCAGGGCTAAATACACTTTTAACGTAAGTGCCCGCAAGCAGGACGCGCCGGAAGGCTTTATGCGCATCCTAGACGCGATTACCAACAGCGCAGCTACCCCGCACCCCGAAAGCAAGGAGAGCAATCTCCTGCCTAGTGGGAATACAGGCGGTACAAGTCACAGTGGCGGGACATCCGGCGAAACCTCTGGCGGCGGTGCAGAGCCAACACAGGAATGAAGAAGACACAGAGTGTATCTTTTGTGGATGCACTCTGCTTTTTTGCCGGCTGCTCTTTAGTTTTCAATACTGTCAAGCGCTTGTTTTATGCTAATATCACACCCCTGTGTGTACCTTTCCTCTCAGTGTTACTCCGCTTTCTTGTCATAAACTTCCTTGTTTTTGCCCTGAGAATTTGGAATATCATCAATAAAGCATCAAAACTTTTCGGGGCATGTGTTTAGGAAACACAAACGGCTCAACCGCGCGGAAAACTGGCTGTTATATGTCCGTTTATGTTTTTTCCACATCCACTCCAAAACCGCGTGCCGAGGGTTCGAATCCTTCTGCCCCTGCCAAAGACGTTGCCTGGCGGCAAGTCTGATTGGCCCGGAATTCCTTGGAATTCCGGGCTTTTCTTGTGTTTTGAGGTAGTGGGATGCGGTCTGGATTGCCGCTCCCCTGGGCGTGTATTTTGCCGTTTTTTCGTATCTGTTCGTATCCGTTTCTAACCTTTCCGTCTGGCACAGCATCAATAAATCATCAAAAATCCGGGGCGCTCTCCCTTGTGCCGCCTTGCTCTCGCTAAAAATTGAACCCGTCTGTGATTCCTTGCAGGCGGGTCGTGTCTTTTTTGACGTAGTACATCTCGGTTATCTGTGAGGTGCTGTGGCCTAGTAGATCAGCTACTTGGCGGGGTGAGAGAGCCATGAGCGTTCCATCTGGCTGGCGGATTCCGTTCACTAGCGAACTTCCAAATGTGTGTCTTAGGCTGTGTAGCCCTTTCTGCTCTATACCCGCTGCTTTGAGAATCCGATAGTACCGTTTGCGGAAGTTGACTGGCCTGGTGTAGTCGCCTTTCTCGTCGCTCACGAGGGGCGCTGTGGGGCCGAAATCGCGTTCCTGGCGCAACTCCCTTACCGCCTGCGCTGCGGCCTCATTCAGCGGCACACGGCGCTTGCTGGTGGCTGTTTTGGTCTTGCCGACCTTGACCTCTCTGCCGGGGACGTAGTCTGTCCCCTCTCGCCTGCACACCTCTTTGACGTTCTGGCGCACTTCCAAGTATCTGCCCTCCAGATTAATGTCGCTGTTGAGGAGGCCAAGCAGTTCACCTGTTCTCAGCCCTGTGTTCAGCATGAGGATGTAAGCCGCTGGCTGTTGGTACTTGGGCTTACTATTACTAAATTTGCTAAATGCCTCGGCCTTGAATTTCTCTATTTCTTCCGGCGTGAACACCGTGGCCGTTTCCTGGGTGGGTAGGTCTTCTTTGTTCTGCGCTGCCATAAAGTTCGATCTCTTTATCATGGGTACGCTGTTCATGGGATTTTTCGCTAAGATTTCTTGCTGGGCCAGGTATCGAAAGTATTCGTTTAGTACGATGTATACTTTCTTGACTGTGGTGTAGGCGTACCCATTGCTCATCCAGTGGTTTAGCATTTCTTTCAGGTCTGCAGCTGTGATGTCACCTACTACCTTTTCACCGAGCAGAGGAAAAATTTGGTGTTCTACGGTACATTCACAACGGTCGTAGGTGGTGCGTTCCACCGAGGGAAATTTGAACACCTGCAGCCAGTGGGTCACGCTCTCTCTGAGCGTCTTGCGGGACTCGTCCGACTCCTGCAAGGCATCGTTGAAAGCCGCAATGTAGTCGGTCATTTTCTTGGTGACTTCAGCTTTTGTCGTGCCGGAGAAGGATTTGCGTTTACGCTCTCCTTTTTCGTCCATGTACCAGACCGTGCCGCCCCAACGGTTGTCTGAGCGTTTGAAGGCTTTTCCATTTGTCAAAAGTTTTTTCTGTGCCATATGCGGGCCTCCTTTCCCAATCGACAACACTACCACATAGCGTGGGCCTATGTCCAGAGATTTTTTCATATTCTTGGTTTAGCGGCGCAAAGTTTGCGCTCGGTTTTACCATCCAAAATCGTATCCATAGCTTTCCTCATTCGTGAGTTTCTGCCCATGAGCCAGTTTCTTATAGGGCCTCCCGGCTGCGCTGCTTGCTCTCTGACCAAGTGGGGATGGGCGGCAAGTCCGGCGCGTCAAATGCCTGCTCAAGGTACCTGCCAAAGCGAACAGCGTCATTGGCGAGTTCACCCAACCAGCCCTCGTCAGGTTCCTCTGTAGCCGGAGTGAAGCCAAAAGTCTGGCAGTACAGAAACAGTATTTCCAGGTTTTGTTTGAGGAAAGTCTCATCGTGCAAGCTGCTGTCCCGGCAGCGCCGACCCTCTGGCGTGATAAACGTAATGTGCTTTCGGGTATCAGTCCACACTACTTGATACCCCTCCTGCTCCATGTTGTAGATGAAGGACTCCTGGTCATCCGCATATTCCAAAGCTTCATTGATAGCGAGAATTAAGTCAAGTTTCCAGCTCTCACCCCGCAAGCCAGCTTGATATTCTCTGGGTTTCATGCTCTTTTTCGGCTCATGCCTTTTTGCTTTTTTCAAAACGGAAAGCCCGTGCCTTTGGCAAATCGCGTCATTGACATTCCGATGAGTCTGCAAGTCTGCAGCATTTTGGCGTAGCTTCCTGCCGTCCACGCAGCTAACAGAATTCACCACAAGATGATTATGCAGGTGGCCTGTATCAACATGGGTTGCCACCACAACCTCGAAGTCTGGAAATTCCCGCTCTGCAAACTCCAGGCCGATGGCGTTTGCTTCCTGTGGAGTCAGGCAATCATGTTCAGAGAAGGATTGCACGAAGTGGTAAAACTGTCGCCCATCCGTTTTCCGAAACTGTCGTTTCGTTGTAAGCATTTCCGCGTAAGCGCATTGTGGGACACAGTTATACCCTGATACTAATTTGAGTTTTCCCTGTCGAGCTTTGCGTTCCTGGGAGACATATTTCAGCACCCCGGCCAGAGCACCCACTGTCTGTTTTGAGTTTTTGATTGCTACAAACGTCGCCATTACTTCACCTCCCTCACGAAATATTCGATTAGCGAATAAATTTTCCCGTAAGCGTTTAGAAAATCTTCAACTTGTAAGCTGCTGATCCTACCCATGTTTGCCAGCACAGCCAGTTGATTGATGTTTCTGCCCTGTGCTTTCAACTCAGACAGAATTTCTTGCAAGCCATCCACTCGCACAATTTTCTTGCCAAGCCCGCACTGAACGAGATAGGCGGTTACTGTCATCCCGGCTCTCTGCGCCCGTTTCTGTATGGCTGATTTTTCGCTTGGCGTAAGCCTTGCGGTGATGATTTCTGTTTTCTTTTTTTCTCTCAAATCTCTCTCCTTTTTATGTGTCCTTGCCCTTAAAACTCCCCCTTTAGGGGGCGGGGGGAGGGGCCGGGATTTACCGGCACCCTGCGACCGGCGTGATAGCCAAACGTTCCGTAGGAACGTTTATGCTACTGCTTGCCCTGCCTAAAAGGCAGGATTTCCTCTGCCCACCGTCCTGGTAATTATCCTCCGTCACTTCCCCACAAACGCTCAACAAGGCCGCTCGTTGTCCTCAGCCTTGTCACTTCCCTATCCTTTGTTTTACCCGCCCAACATGGTCCGCACAGGCCCCACAAATCACTCCTGCTCACTTCCACAGTTGGCCCTCGTTGTAGTTATCTATCGCCCGCTGGATGGGAAGAATCTTGTATTGCAAATTTCCATTACGAATTTGTCCTCCAGATTCATACGTTGATGGCTCAATCTGAATCAATTCCTTATACCAAAGTTCATGCACATATTTCCTCACTGTGTTCTCGCTCATCCCCACGGCTCTACCGATGGTCTTGTAGCTGGGCCAGCACTGATGCGATTTCCTATCCTCGCAGTACATCAGATAACTATAGACTGCAATCGCACCTGCGGACAGCTCGATATGGAAGATTGCATTAGGCAGAGGAAAAAAGTTTGCGTGCCGCTCTGCCTTTGGCGAAGATAAATATCTTATAAAGTACTGCCTCCTGTCTGGCTCTCAATCCACGAGAGGAATTTCTCTTTGGGCACCACCAAGCGAGAGCCGATTTTCAGTACAGGAAAGTTTTCCTGATGCAGCATCTCGTAGGCTCCTGCTTGAGATATACCCAAAACCTGTGCCACCGTTCCTGCGTTTAGGAACAGTGGCAACTCGTCATAGCTTTTGAATTTGGATTGAAGCAATTGGCACCTCCCGGAAAATTCTCCTTGACATTCTCAAATTCTTGTTGTAGACTTATTCTTAAATTTGGATTTGATTTCCAACATGGTCTAATGGTAACACCTGGAAACGGATTTGTCAAGGACAATTCCAAAAATTATTTTAAACTTTAAGATTGGAGAGTGGCGCAAGTGTTTGATTATGTGTTCTATACCTACTTTGCAGAGGGCCGGGAGCATTTTGTTTATGCTGAGACGGGACGTTCGAGAAAAAAAGAAAAGAACTTCCCATTTCTGGAAAGCCTTTTGAGGTTTACCTATTTGGACATCTGGTCGCTGGAGCCTGCGTTCAAGAAGATGGACAAAGCGTTGCTGGATTTTTACAGAGAACCCGGCTTTGATTCTCAGGCTGTGGTGATGAATACGCTTGGAAATCTGGCAAGCCAGCACATCTATTTTGAGTTCCTACGACTGGACTGGCAGGCCCGGTTCCATTATGCAGAGCAACATCCTGACAAGGATGTGCACGAGATTCTCCCGCACAAACAGCTTGCGCACATCCCCAGCACCGTCGATATACTTCAAAAACAAATCATGCGGCTGTTCCAAGACGTGCTGGACATCGACGATGGCAAGAAAAAGCCTACTCAGGAAAAGCTGCAAGCCTACCTCGAAAAAGAGAAAACCCACCCGCTTTATGCGTACAAGTTCCAGACGATTTCCACTGTGTATGAGCGCATCAGCAAAGATGTTTTCGCCGAATCCCTCCACCCAACGTCCATCTATGACCTCATAGAGTTCTCTCTCCGCGAGTGCGTCAAGCGCGAACAACGTATGCGCATCTGCTCCTACTGCGGCAAATATTTTGCTATCCCCCGGCGTAACACAGCGGAGTTCTGCACCCTGACCGTGGATGAGAATGGCCACACCTGCAAAGAGGTTGGTGCTATGAAGCGTTGGGCTGAGAAGAAAAACTCGGACGAGCTGTTCAAGGAGTACCGCCGGGAGTATAAAAAGCGCTTTAACTGGATAAAAGCGGGGAAGATCAGCCCTGGCTCGTTCTATGCTTGGAGCGCTGTTGCAAAAGGCAAACGAGATGAGTGTGCGGAAGGCAGACTGTCCTTTGATGAATTCAAGAAGTGGCTAAGCGAATCATAATGAAAAAGGGCTGGAAATCTCCGGCCCTTCTCTTTGTTTAGCGGCGCAAAATTTGAAGGCAACCGGCGTTGCCGATGCCCCTAATTATTCTCCGTCTTCATGCTGCCCATCCGCTCCAGCCCTTGCGGCAGCCCTATACTCTTTAGGCGAGCACCCCATCTCCGCGCGAAAGCACTTGGTAAAATAGCTGGGGCTGGAAAAGCCGCAGTCCAGGGCGATGGTGGTGATGGGCTCATCAGTAAAAGTAAGCCGCTGGGCCGCGGCAGAAATGCGGCGGCGCTGCAGGTACTCGGTGGGGCTGCAATGCAGGTACCGCCGGAAGGCTTTCTGACAGGTGCGGACGCAGATATTCCCATAGCGGGCGATGTCGTACACGGTAATGGGTTTGCTTAAATGCTCCTCCATCCAGCGGAGCATGGCCTTTACCCGGGCCTCCTGCTCGTGGGTCACTTTACGGGACGGCCGCACGCCGCCCTTTTGCTTTGCCAGGAAAAGGATTTGGGACAAGGCCCAGCGCACGGCCAGCTCATAGCCCGGCGGCTCCTCCCGGCACAAGCGGAAGGTTTCCCGGAAGGCCTCAAAAAAGGCAGCGTCCCCGGCCGGGGTAAAGGGGATAAACGAGGGCCCGTTCTCCACAAAGGGGCGCACGTAGTCCGTATCGAACACGCTGCCGGGGGCCCCGGCCACGATGCCGGGGTTGAACAGGAAGGAGCGGTATTGGGCAGGCCCCTCCAGGTATGTAAAGGAATGCAGGGCGCCGGAATTGATAAGGCAGCTTTCGCCTGCCCCCAGCAGCCAGGTCTTATCCCCCACTCCCACTTGTACGCGCCCCTTTGGCAGAAAAAACACCTCCAGCTGTCGGTGCCAGTGGGGCGAAATGACGCGGCCGGGGACGATGCCGGGTTCCCTGGTGGAATCGAGCATAGTCAGGTCAAAATGCCGGGAACTGTTTTCAAGCAATTCCTGCCTCTGGCCGTCCAGCTTCATGTGTGGCCGGTAATTTATCATGGCTGCTTCCTCCTTTGTTCGCTACAGTACAAGTATAAGCCGTCTGGGTGTATGCGTCAAGGGGCTTTTTTCTGTATACTGGAAGCAGCTTCGAAAACGCGTATACGAGGTAATGCACTTCTTCACCCTGGGCCGCAGTTCGCTGCGGCCCGACTTTTTCTACAGGAGGTCCGGCTTTATGAACAAAGAAAAAAGACGCTGCTTTATAGGCAGCTACACAAGCTACATCATGTTGTACTTCTTTTCCTATTTCACCCTTGCATCCTTTAACGCCGTGCTGCCGGTGTACCTGACCGGCATCGGGAAACAAACCAGCGAGATGTCCTTTGTCCTTTCCGCTTCCAGCTTTTTCTCCCTGGCCATAGGGACTTTGGTGGGGTATCTGTGTGACCGAACCCAGCGGCCCCGGCTCATCAGCAGCCTGCTGATGGTGGGTATGGCCGGTATGTCTCTGCTCTTTGGGCTCAGCCGCGAGACCTTAACCCTGTTTCTGCTTAAGGGTGTGTTGATGTCCTTCCTGGTAGCCACCCAGCCTGTCTCCGAGCAGCTGGCCAGCACCGGGCCATATCGTTATGGTGTGCTGCGGGTGTGGGGCACGGTGGGGTATTCCGTGGGCGCCCAGGCCGCCGGTATCGCGGTGCAGAACTTCCCACCCATGGCTCTGTTCTCTATGGTTGCGGCCTCCGCTCTGCTGACGGCCCTGGGCTTCGGCTGCATCGGCAGAGGGACGCCCCCGCAGCCGGCCGGGAAAGAGAAAGAGGAGAAGCCCCGGCCTTCCCTCTCCATCTTCTTGCGCCAGCCGCAGTTCCTTTTGTACATCGCCATCACGTTCCTGGTCATGGGCTGCTCAAACATCAACAATGCTTTCCTGCCCCTGCTGTTGAAGGATTTCGGCGTGCCTACAGGCGCGGTGGGGACCGCGCTCTCCATCGGCACATTAGTCGAGATCCCCGTTATCCTATTCTCCCACAAATTTATGGATCGCTTTTCCAGCAAAGCCCTACTGACGGCCACCACCCTTCTCTTTGCCGTCCAGTACTTATGCTATGGACTGGCGGATTCCGTGTGGGCCGTGGTGATCCCTCTGGTGCTGCTGAAGGCTGTAGCCACCACGCTGGTGATGATGCTCAACTTGAAGGTCGTACATAACCTGATTCCCCCGGATCTGGTGACCGTGGGTCTCTCCACCGTAAGCGCCTGCAACGCCCTGGGCTCCATCCTCATGCAGAACGCCGGGGGCGTTTTTGCCGACCATTTCCCCATCCAGACCCTTTATCTCGCCCTGACCGGCCTGGCACTGGCAGCTTTGCTCATGGCACTGCTGCTGCGGGTGAAGGACAGGGAAAAGGTGTTCAGTTGAGGGAAGGGCTGTTTAGATTCGTCCGTTCATGAAAGGAGAAAATTTATGCTGATAATAATTGCTTTACTCGTCGTAGCTATGGTTGTGGTGTTCCTGGTGGATGGGCTTAGGCGCGGAAAGAAATAGGAGGCGGTGTGGGGGACTTTGTTTAGCAGCGCAAATTTTGTGGGACGCTTTTGGCTGGACAAAGCGTCCGCTCCATGCTACTATTGCAATGTCTGTGAGGAATGTCTGCCTTGGAAACCTTCTTCTATTTCGGGGTAAATCTCTCTGTTTTGTGTGCGAAAATTTCGGACAGCATCAATAAAGCATCAAAAATTTTTGGGGCGTGGGGTTTGAAAACACAAACGGCTCAACCGTACAGAAAGCTGGCTGTTGTATGTCTGCTGATGCTTTTTCCACATCCACTCCAAAACCGCGTGCCGAGGGTTCGAATCCTTCTGCCCCTGCCATCCTGTGGATATAAAAAAGATATTCGCTCAAAAAAACCGCGCCACGGCGCGGTTTTTTTGATGCCCGAAAGCCTAGATTTCAAAAGTGCGAATGGGCGTTTTGGCTTTCCGGCAGGAACCGAACCCTCACAACAACAGAACAAAGAAAAACGAGAGGGGCAGCAGGGATGATTTGCTGGCCTTTTTTTCGCAAAAAGACGTTAGTCTTTTGCGTGCATAAGAGCAAAGCTCGTTGCATACATAAGAGCAAAGCTCGTTGCATACATAAGAGCAAAGCTCGTTGCATACATAGCCGGTCGCTGGAGATTTCTCCAAAACAAGCGACCGGCTTTTTCTATTTTCAGGAAGAAGGTGCATCAAGTGATTAAAGCAAAAATCACCAGTAAGGCTGGAGCCTCTCTTGAATGGGAGTTGCCCGCCAACATCCACGAGCTCCACCATGCTCTGACGGAGATGGGTATCCGAAAAACACCTCGGAGCCTCTTGCTCGTGGATGACAATGCCGCTAACGTGGAGTTCACAGCGGACAGCGAAATTGGTAGCCGTCTGCTACGGGTGTTCAGCAAAGGTGACACCCTAGCCGATGCAAACACTGTGGCCTTCGCCGTCAGCACGGCCAGAGAAGAAATTCTGCCAGAGCTGGAACACAACATCATCTACAACCAGTATCTCACTAAGGAAATGCTGTTCGATGATATCAAGGCCATGACCCAGGCTGCCGGGCCGGTCAAGCTGGCGTTTTATTGCCCCCTGGTGGGTCAACTGGACGATGGCGAGTGCGACGAGTATATCGAGGTTGGCAGCGGTTTCCTGGCGGCATATCAAGACCAGATCGAGCAGGGCATTGCCGATGAGCAGGCCCCTGAAATGGGTGACATGGCTCAATATCTGGACAGAAACGCTGGCGTGGCTGCCAAGCTCATGTCGGCTGTGTGGACAGTGGAGGAAATGGACGGCAGGCTCCTGGGCCGGATCGACTGCCACCTCAAGGAACCGCTCACGCCGGAAGAAATGGCAGATTTGCGGGGGGAAATCCTTGGACAATATTCAGATTGGTGTCAATTTCAAGCATTACTTATATTCTTTTGCTAAACCTATAAGAAGTTTTTCTATAGCCTAGTGGAAAGAAATCAAAGAGATTTACTTTGAAGCTTTCCCTAAGTCCGAACGAAAGCCCTTTTTCGCAATACGGCATTCTGTAAAAAAGGAAAAGCGCAGCTGCTGACGGCTATGGAAAATGGGGTTTTACAAGGCTTTATTATGGTGATTCCATACAAAGATATGATCATGGTGGATTATTTGGCGGTATCCGGAAAAATTCGCAGCCGTGGAACAGGTAGTAAAATACTGCAAGAGGTATGCAGGCACTTTCCTGACAAAAAAATCGTTCTTTTAATTGAAAGGCTTGATGACAACGCTGAAAACAAAGAGCAGCGGATTGCCAGACGGAAATTTTATTTCAAAAACGGTTTCACTTCCTCAGATATTTATATCATCGGGCACAGCGGCAATATGGAAATTCTGAACTTCAGCGGTACAGTGTCTTTGCAGGAATATATGGATTTACAGCGATACGCTTTGGGAAGGCTGATGTTTCGGATGTCGGGAATCAGACCGGCGGTATAGGAAGGAGAATTTTTATGAAAACTATTTTTTCAAAGGTCAAATTAAAAGGTCGGCAGATTGTGCTGCTGTCCGTATTGGTTTTGTTCGCAGCGGTTGCAGAAATGATGCTGCCGTCGCTGCTTGCCCAAATGATTAACAGCGGAGTAACGGATTCCTCGCAAAGAACTATTTTTATACTCGCCGCTGTGATGGCAAGCGTTACGGCCCTTGCCTGTATTGTCAATTTCCTTTCTGTACGAATCGCTTCCCGTATTTCCACAGATTTTTCGGCAACGCTTCGTGGGCAGGTCTTTGAAAAGGTACAGCGCTTTTCTGCCGCTGAACTTGATAAGTTTGGGATAGCTAGCTTAGTTACACGAAGCACCTCAGATATTACAAATGTTCAGAATTTCCTTACTATGCTTTTGCGTATTGGTATTCTGGCGCCTATGATGGCGGTGGCGGGCTTGATCTTTTCCGCTGCTACCGGCGGTCAGGTCAGTTCCGTTCTCACCGTTGCAATCCCGGTATTATTAGTTGGGTGTGGCATTGTTATCCTGTTTGCGTCCCGCTATTCGATAAAACTCAGGCAGAAACTTGACAGGATCAATCAGTTGTTTTTGGAATCTTTGGAGGGCGTTCGTGTCATCCGTGCTTTCAATAAACAAAAGGCCGAGAGCCTGCGTTTTGGCGAAGTAAATACTGATTATGCTGCCACAGCGATGATATCGGGGCGGATTACAAGCCTTTTACTGCCGGTCATCAATGTGATCTTCGGCGTAACTACAGCGGCGGTTTTAGGTCTTGGCGCACATTATGTGGAAACCGGCGCTATGGAGGTCGGCTCGCTGGTGGCCAACAGCCAGTATATCAGTATGGTACTGATGTCGGTTATGATGCTCGCCCTTGTGATCATGATGTTCCCCACGGCATATGCCTGTGCAGGGCGTATTGCAGATGTCAAATTTCATTTGAGAACACGGGAAGATAATTCCATTTACAGAACTGAATACAGAACTCATAACAGGCACTTGTTACTGACCGAGAAAAAGCGGTTAAGCGGCAGGTGCTCTTACTTTTTCAAAAAATCAGAATACCATGTCTAAAATCATATCCCCTTATGGGCTATTGGGTGAGAGGTCAAAACCTCCCGCCCTTTTTTATTGCCACGAAACGATTGCAATAGATTTGCTCCTTGAAAATTTCATAGCAGCCGCCAGAGGGATACCTGCCGCAGCGGACAGCAGAGCCACGATACGAGCCTGCCCGTTGCTCAATCCGTGCATAGCACCGACAGAGAGAACTCCGCTTTGGAAAAGCGTGGAACTGTATGGACTGGCTGTGTTACATTCCCTTGTTTTCTGGCAGGGGTAAATCTATTCAAGGAGGAAACGCCTATGCACAGTAAAACCAAACGAAAACGCCGAAAGGAGGAAGCCTATGCAGAAATTAAATCTGGTGGAAGCGGAAACGCTCCTTTACGAGCCGCTTGAAAAGCCGTCCTTTGTGGTGGACGGTCTTATCCCCACGGGCTTGTCGCTGTTCTGCGGCTCACAGAAAATCGGCAAAAGCTGGCTCATGCTCAAGCTCTGCCTTTGTGTGTCGCAGGGGCTTCCCCTGTGGGATATGCCGACAAAGGCGGGCGATGTACTGTACCTCTGTCTGGAGGATACCTTTTTCCGCATACAGGACAGACTGTTCCGTCTGACCGATGAAGCCAACAGGAAGCTCCATTTCGCCGTGGCGAGCTGCAAGCTCTCGGACGGTCTGATGGTACAGCTTGAGGACTACCTGAAAGTATATCCCGACAGCAGGCTCATTGTCATTGATACGCTGCAAAAGATACGCACCGCTTCCAAAGACAACGCCTATGCCAACGATTACGGGGATATATCGCTGATAAAGGACTTTGCCGACAGGCATTCCCTTTCGGTGGTGGTCGTCCACCATATCCGCAAGCAGAACGACAGCGATGTGTTCAACAAGGTGTCTGGCACGACAGGGCTGACAGGAAGTGCGGACGCTACCTTTGTTCTGGAAAAAGAGAGCCGTGCGTCCGACACCGCAAAGCTGTTTGTGACGGGCAGGGATATCGAGTATCAGGAGTTGACGCTCCGTTTCCGTGATTGCAGTTGGGAGCTTGTGGAGCGCAAGGAGCAGGCGGAGCTTGCGAGGGAAGCCGTGCCGCCCGTCCTCTTTCGGCTGGTGGAATTTATGCAGGACAAAACCGAGTGGTCGGGAACGGCAACGGAGCTTTTGTCCGCTATGGGGGAATGCGGGGATTTATCCACGGTCATCACAAAATGGCTCAACGAGTACCGCACAACCTTTTTGAGTGAGAACGGTATCTGCTATGGCTACCGCCGAAAGCGGTACGGCAGGCAGATTGTGCTTACGGTGGGCGGTGACAGCCGTGACAGGTGTGACAGCGATATTGGGATGCCCTCCCATGCTGTCACGGCTGACGGTGATACCGCCGTCCTTTTATCCGAAGCGCAGAGCGGAGGATAAAGCAGGGCGCAGCCTTGCCAGAAGGGAGTCCAGAGGGAACGTCTGGCACAC
>ERZ779622.685-NODE-685-length-17878-cov-9.466308_pt1 | contig 17878 bp, 23 predicted proteins | sample MGYA00514188_ERZ779622 | MGnify/ENA primary metagenome ERZ779622 (study PRJEB29562, sample SAMEA4376702) | mouse gut metagenome | isolation source: Cecum | study: EMG produced TPA metagenomics assembly of the A DSS colitis mouse model was used to assess the...
ACTATATCCCCTACGTCATCGAGCCCTCCCTGGGCGTGGAGCGGATGCTGCTGGCTTTCCTGTGCAACGCCTACGACGAGGAGGTGGTGGACGCCGGGAAGAACGACGTGCGCACCGTCCTCCGCCTGCACCCCGCCCTGGCCCCCTTCAAGTGCGCCGTGCTGCCCCTGTCCAAGAAGCTGGGGGACAAGGCCCGGGAGATTCAGGCCGAGCTGAGCCGGTACTTCATGGTGGACTACGACGACGCCGGCTCCATCGGCAAGCGCTACCGCCGCCAGGACGAGGTGGGCACCCCCTACTGCGTCACCGTGGACTTCCAGACCGTGGGAAGCGACACCGAGGAGGCCGACCACGCTGTCACCATCCGGGACCGGGATACCATGGATCAGGTCCGGGTGCCCATCAGCGAGCTGAAGGCCTGGCTGGAGAAGAAGCTGGCCTATTGACCGGCGGGGGACTTTCATGAGGATTCTTTGGCAGATCATGCGTCCCCCTCCGGACGCAGGCAGGCGGATTCAGGCCGCCCACCAGGTCTGGATGGCCCTGGCTTTGACGGGGCTGGGCTGCTGTATCGGCGTGCTGTCCCTGCTTTTCGCCGCCACCGCCTATGTGAAGCTGAACAGCACGGACCTGCTCCGCTCCTATCTGAGCAGCCCCTTGCTTCTGGCGCTGAACCTGCTGCCGCCGGTGCTGCTGGTCTGGCTGTTCTACTTCCTGTCACGGCGGGCCTGGGTGGGCTTTCTGGGCAGCTTTCTCCCCTCCATCGGCGTCACCCTGGCCAACTACTACAAGATTCGCCTGCGCTCCGACCCCCTGCTGGCCACCGATCTGCGGCTGGCCGCCGAGGCCGGGGGCATCGTGGGGGGCTACACTCTGGACCTGACCTGGCTGGTGTGGTTTGCCCTGGGCTGCTTCTTCGCCGGGCTGCTGTTCAGCATCTTTCTGATGCCTCAGGGAATCAGGGGATGGCGGGAGCGGTCCTTCGGAGCGCTGAGCTGCCTGGCCCTGATGGCTGTGGCCCTGACAGGCCCCTGCTTTAGCCCGGCGCTCTACAGCAAAACCGGCAGCTCCCAGCTTATCAACCCCTGGTCCGACGTGGAGGTCTTTGTATCCAAGGGCTGTATCTATCCCTTCCTGCACTCCTTCCAGGATATGTTCCCCACGCCCCCCGCCGGCTACAGCAAGGCCCAGGCCGCCGCCCAACTGGACGCATACCCCGACAGCGGCATCCCGGAGGGTCAGAAGGTGTCGGTTATGGGGATCATGCTGGAGGCCTTCTGCGACCTCACCGATTTTGAGGTTCTGGCCGGCCAGGAGGGGGTGGCCCAGGTCTACGCCCCCTGGCACGAGCTGGAGGCCCGGTCCGTCTCCGGCGATCTGCTGACCAACATCTTCGCCGGGGGAACGGTGGACACCGAGTGGGCCTTCCTCACCGGCTATTCTCAGCATGACGATTTCCGTTCCCCCGCCGACTCCTATGTCTGGTATCTCCGGGATCAGGGCTATCAGACCTTCGGCAGCCATCCGGGCCACGGGTGGTTCTATAACCGGCAGAATGTCAATCAATATCTGGGCTTTGAGGACTACTGGTTCACGGAAAACCACTACGGCTCCCTTGTAGACCCGGTGGCTGCGGTCTGGGAGTCCGACCCCATCCTGGTCCGGGAGCTGGAGGATCAGCTTCGGGAGCGTTCGGCCCTGGGCCCTTGCTTCTCCTTCTCCGTCTCCTACCAGAACCACGGCCCCTACGCCGACTACCCCACAGAGCGGGACGGATTCATTACCCCCGCCGGCTCCGGCCTGAGCGAGGCCGGCTGCAATATTCTGAACAACTATCTGGGCGGAATATCCGTCACCATCCGGGCCATGACAGGACTGGCCCAGCGGCTGGAGGAGTCGGACGAGCCGGTGGTGCTGATCCTGTTCGGCGACCACAAGCCCTGGGCGGGCAACGGGAACTCGGTCTACACCGAGCTGGGGGCCGGCTTCGACCTCTCCTCCCGGAAGGGCTTCTATGAGTATTACTCCACCCCCTACCTGATCTGGGCCAATTCCGCCGCCAAGGAGGTCCTGGGGCGGGACTTTACCGGGGACGGCGGGGACTTCTCCCCCTGTTTCCTCATGGCCGAGGTCTTTGACCAGTGCGGCTGGGAGGGGCCGGGCTTTATGAAACTGTCCCGCCAGATGCGGGCCATCACCCCCATGCTCCACGCCCGGGAGCTGTTCTGGCTCGACGGCGGCCCCACCGCCGCCCTGGACGAGGAGGACATGGCGTTTTACCAGCAGTACCGGCAGATGCAGTATTATCGGGAACAAAACGGCAGATAGACAAAACCGGACCCGTCCTGAAAAGGACGGGTCCGGTTTATCGCAGTTATCTCAGATAGTTCAGCGGGTTTACCGCGGTGCCGCGGACCCGGACCTCGAAGTGGCAGTGGACGCCGGTGGACCGGCCGGTGGAGCCGGCCTTTGCGATGGTCTGCCCCTGGTAGACCTTCTGGCCCACGGAGACCACAATGCTGGAGTTATGAGCGTAGTAGGTCTGGGTGCCGTTGTCGTGGGTGATGACCACCAGATTACCATAGCTGCCGCTGTAGCCCGCCTTGGTGACAGTGCCGCCGTCAGCCGCCTTGATTGCCTCGCCGTAGGTGGCGTGGATATCCAAGCCGGAGTGGTAACTGTAGCTGCCGAAGATCTTCCGCCCGCCGAAGTAGGAGTTGATCCGGTGGCTGCTGGTAGGCCAGATATAGGTGCCCTTGGAGGCTGTCTTGGGCCGCTCCTTGGTGCCCACGGCCTTTACAGTAGTGGTAGGCTCCCGGAGGGTGGTGGTATTGGTGACGGTGCGCTCCTTCTCGTAGCCGTTGACATAAATCACGTCCGCCTCTACCCGGGCCTCGCCCTCCTCGCCTTTGGTCACGATCTTGGAGTCGCCCTTATACATCTTGTCGTCCTTGACCTCCTCCACCGGGCAGGGGATAGCCTCGGTGTAGGTCACATGCTCGGTGGTCTGAACGGACAGGGCGGGGACAATTTCCTTTACATTGAGCACATCCCCCACCATCAGCCGGTTCAGGCTGGCCTGGGGATTGAGGGCCATCAGATCGCTGAGAGACATGTCGTTGGCGTAGGCGATGCCGTTGTAAGTATCGCCCTTGACCACGGTATAGGTGGTCTCGCCGGTGGTGTTGGCCTTCAGCGCCTCCTCCACCTGACCCACCGTAATCAGATCGTCCAGGGCGTAGACAGGGGAGATGGATAGGTCCTCCACAAATCCGGCGGAGATGGTGTTCTCGTTGACGAACTCGTCCTTGATCCCGTCCAGCATGGTATTCAGGGCGGCCTCATCCTTTACCGTACCGATCACCCGGCCGTCCAGCGTCACCTGATAGGCCCGCAGCTGGTCGCTGAGCTCATCCAGCTGACCATAGAAGTAGCTGCTGATATCCTGCTCCCGGCTCAGGTCGCTCTTCAGGGAAAGGCCGAAGCTGTAGTCGATATCGCTCTCCACCTGGTAGTCGTAGCCCAGCAGCTGAGTTCCCCGGTTCTCCACCGTCCGGATGGCGTGGTCCACCACGCTCTGGTCGGCCACCACGCCCACCTCCTGGCCGTCCACGATGACGGCGTAGCTGGTGGAGTACAGGGTGGTCAGTGTGAGGGCCGTACCCAGGGCCCCCGCCACCAGAAGAAAGGAGACCGGCCCCACCGCCAGCGTGCCGGCGGAGGCTCCGTGAAACAGGTGGACCCAACGGCGGAAATGGATGCGGCCCCATTCCCGGGTCGCCCGGGCGTAAGCCCGCAGCTCCTTCTGCCAGTCACGTCTTGGGGCTGCGGGCTGCGCCGGCTCTTTGGCAGGCGCGCTTGCTTTGGGCTGCTCCCTCCCTATAACAGGCATCCGGGCCGTCAGGCTCAGGTCCTGGTTCAGTATCTGCTCCATGGAAGTCACCTCTTGAGCGGAAAAATGACAATTTTGAAATAAGGGTTACAAAATGGTAACAACAATATACACGTTTTCCCGCCGCCCGTCAAGACTTTTTTTCTCCGTTTGCGGAAATTTTTGCGGAAAATGTGCACAAAAAAAGAGCGCCGCATTGCATTTTACGGCGTTCTTCTGCTAAATTGTAGGTTTTTCGACATACGGCTCAAGATATTGTGGTCACAGCGCCATCCGAACCAGAAAGGCCGCCGTCATCAAAATGACAGCCAAACTGGCATAGGCGTCCAGCGTCCAGGCCCGCCGCTCCCGCCGGGCCCGGCGGCGCTGGGAACGGGACATGGTGAGCACCACCGGGCGGAAGCCCGGTTCCCCCGGCTCCTCCGGGATATAGGCGGCCTCAGGCTGCCGGGCCAAACTGTCCCACTGGGCGGCCGTCTGCCGGCGGCGCAGCTCGTCCAGGTCAATGATGTTCCCGCTGTGCTCGATAAAGTTGGAAGTTTTATAGTACATGGTCTGCATATGCGTCCCCTCCAAAAGGTCTGATGATAAGGTAAGGGTAGACCGGAAGCTGTCCAAAAAACCGGACTATTACGGGACCTGTCCGGAAAAGAAACATCTGTTCTAAATAGAATATACAACATCTGTTCGAGAATGTCAAGGGAGAACCGAAAATTTGTTTGATTATTTTTGGGGAGACCGACCGGCAAAGGGGCTGTCCTTACATATAATACAGACGCAGAACAGGAAAAAAGGTTCCCTTTGTATATTCTTTCCTGGGACGTTGACTGGGCGTATAAAAGTATGGTATACTTATAACATTTTCCATGATCCCATCTTGCATGAAATCAGAGACTGGAGGTCAACAAATGAAATTGGTATTAGGGGGCATTTCGGCGGCTACAATCGTTCTGATTCTTCTGGAGATGGCAGGCTTAATCGGTAAACTGCTACCAAAACTGTTTTTTGCGATCCTGATGTTTGCATACGCGATCCAGAGCTATCGAGAGAAAGATACGAAATCGGCGGTGCTTCAGGGTATCCTTGGAGCACTTATGCTGCTGACGCTGATGTTCTGATCACATTGTCTATTATTTACAAAGTTTATCAAAAATTACTTGGATTGTTGGCTTTTTGTGCAATATATTGTATGATAATAATATATCTAGGTGCATCATATATACGTATGCAGAGAAAGGAGCTTATTATGAAGAAAAGAGTTGTTAGTTTAGCTCTTGTCATAGCATTGCTTTCCTGTCTGTCTGTACCTGTGTCAGCTTCTTCTCCTGCGGGGGAAGAAGCCTTACCGCCTTGGGTTGAAGATGGAGAAACTTGGTTTCCTGTCGGAGATATTATGCCCTTAGAATATCTTGGCTACTGTCCAGAGGGGCATATGGCTCCCGAGGGATATAAACTTGAGGGCTATACGATGGGAGAAACTTCATATAATTTTGATGATGTCAGCCGTATATGCGCTTTGGTTTCCGTGTTTACTGGGAAGTGGACGTATGTTCAGATGGCAACAGGGGCTGCCGCAGTTTTGTTTGATTGGTTGGATGCGCACGAAGGGGACGGTTTAATATATTTTAAGTATGTATACACCCGAGAGGGGCGGCTTCCATATAATCATATAATTTATACAGTGCCAGTTACCAATACTAGATATGATTATGTGTCCTGTGAAACGCACTATGGAGTATCACATTACTAAACGAGAAAAGGATGCCGATGTATGTCGGCATCCTTTATATAATATACAGACGCAGAACGGGAAAAAAGGTTCCCTTTGTATGTGTTTTTTCCCGGTCTGTGTTGATTTTTTGGGTAGATAGGGGTATAATGCTTTGGCTTATTGAGAAATCCACAGATTTGAGGTGCACTTCCCATGAAAAATGAGAAATTGAGAAATATCGCCATCATCGCCCACGTGGACCACGGCAAGACCACCCTGGTGGACGAGATGCTCAAGCAGTCGGGCGTCTACCGGGAAAATCAGGCGGTCACCGACCGGGTGATGGACTCGGGCGACCTGGAGCGCGAGCGGGGCATCACCATCACCGCCAAAAACACCGCCGTGCAGTACAACGGCGTGAAGATCAACATTGTGGACACCCCGGGCCACGCCGACTTCGGCGGCGAGGTGGAGCGCATTTTGAAGATGGTCAACGGCGTCATCCTGCTGGTGGACGCCGCCGAGGGTCCCATGCCCCAGACCCGGTTCGTGCTGTCCAAGGCCCTGGAGCTGGGCCACAAGGTGATTGTGGTGGTGAACAAGATCGACCGCCCCGACCAGCGTGTGTACGAGGTGGTGGACGAGTGCCTGGAGCTGCTGCTGGACCTGGACGCCACCGACGAGCAGCTGGACTCCCCCATGCTGTTCTGTTCCGGCCGTCAGGGCACCGCCTCCGTCCAGCCCGACGTGGCGGGCAGCGATCTGAAGCCCCTCTTCGATACCATCATCGACTATATCCCCGCCCCCGAGGTGGACCTGGACGCCCCCTTCCAGATGCTGGTATCCTCCATCGACTACAACGAGTTTGTGGGCCGCATCGCCATCGGCCGCATCGAGCGGGGGACCGTCAGGCAGAACCAGGAGATCGCGGTGTGCAACTACCACGACCCCGCCGCCCCGTCCAAGAAGGCCAAGGCCACCGCTCTGTATGAGTTTGACGGTCTGGGCAAGGTTCCCGTTCAGGAGGCCTCCGCAGGCAGCATCATCGCCCTGAGCGGCATCGGCGACGTGACCATCGGCGACACCATCTGCGCCCCGGAGGCGGTGGAGCCCGTTGAGTTCGTCCAAATATCCGCTCCCACCATTGAGATGACCTTCTCGGTGAACGACTCCCCCTTCGCCGGACGGGAGGGCAAGTTTGTCACCTCCCGCCAGCTCCGGGACCGGCTGTTCCGGGAGACTTTGAAGGACGTGTCCCTGAAGGTGTCCGAGATGGAAGGGGCCACCGACTCCTTCAACGTGGCCGGCCGGGGGGAGATGTCCCTGTCCATCCTCATCGAGACCATGCGCCGGGAGGGCTACGAGCTTCAGGTGTCTCCCCCGCGCGTGCTCTACCAGGAGGTGGACGGCGTGAAGTGCGAGCCCATCGAGCGGGTGGTCATCGACGTGCCCACCGACTATGTGGGCGCCGTCATGGAGAAGCTGGGCTCCCGCAAGGGGGAATTTGTTACCATGAACCCGGTGGGCAGCCGCACCAAGCTGGAGTTCCTGGTCCCCGCCCGGGGCCTGTTCGGCTACCGCAGCGAGTTCCTCACCGACACCAAGGGCGAGGGCATTATGGCCTCCGTCTTTGACAGCTACGCCCCCGTCAAGGGGGAGATCCAGCGCCGGTCCACCGGCTCCCTGGTGGCCTTCGAGACCGGCGAGGCCGTCACCTACGGCCTGTTCAACGCCCAGGAGCGGGGCTCTCTGTTCATCGGCGCCGGCACCCCGGTCTATGGCGGCATGATCGTAGGCGAGTGCCCCAAGCAGGAGGACATCTCCGTCAACGTATGCAAGAAGAAGCAGCTGACCAACATGCGGGCCTCCGGCTCCGACGAGGCCCTGCGCCTGGTCACCCCCCGCACCCTCTCTCTGGAGCAGTGCCTGGAGTTCCTGGCCGACGACGAGCTGCTGGAGTGTACCCCCGAGAACCTGCGCTTGCGCAAGCGCCTCCTGGACCACGGCGCCCGGATGCGGGAGGCGTCTAAGAAAAAGGGATAAAATGAAAACGTTCCGTATTCTACAAATTGTAAAATACGGAACGTTTTTATATTTTGGCTTCATAGTGTGCTTCCTCGATGGATTGAAGAATGATATGCGGAGCAATATCCAAAGCTTGACCAATTTTGAACAAGGTATCAAGTGTAGGGATTCGCAGGCCGCGTTCCAATTTGCTGTAATGGGTACGGTCTAACCCGGCCAAGCCGCTGAACACTTCCTGGGTCAGCCCCTCGCGTTCTCGATATTCCGTCAACACACGGCCTACAATCTCTGGCTTCACCATTTGCTCTACCTCTATAGGTCACGAAAGAATTCATCAAAAGAATCGACCTGATAGATATCCTTTAATGCCCGCAATACGCTGACTCTTATGCTGTAATTACCCAATTCCATTTGGGAAATGATCTCACGGCTTATATCAATTCCCACCAGTTGTAATTGTGCAGCAGCCTTTTCCTGAGAAAGCCCCGATTGTTTTCTCAAGCGTTGCAGGTTTGCCCCAATCGAGATATCCTGTTTCAGCTTTTTTGACATCCCTATTCTCTCCAAAAATTTTTTGGAATATATACATTCCACTATTGATTTTAGGTTATTGCCATGGTAATATTGGAATGAATAGATTCCGAAAATGAAGAGGGATATAAAATATTTGACAATATTGAGAAGGGAAGTCTAATTAAGATGAAAAAACTAACAATAGAGGTTCCAGACTACATATTTATGTTTTATAAAAAAGTTGGGGAACAAGCAGGTGGCATTACGGTGGAAAAAGTAATGTCAGACGCACTATTCAAATTAGCAGGAGAGCTGTCGCTAAATGCGCTCAAAAATACGGATGGCTGAATCATCGGCCATCCGTTTTCTTTCAACTCCAGGGCGCCAGCTCAAACCGCACAAAATACCCCTGGGGGTGGCGGCAGACGGGGCAGTGGGCGGGGGCGGCGGCAGCCTCCACCACCCAGCCGCAGTGTAGGCACATCCACTGGACCTCTACCTCAGAGAAAAACAGCTGGTCTTTCTCCATCAGGTCAGCGAACTTCCCAAACCGGTCCCCGTGGGTCTTCTCCACCCGGGCGATGTTCTCGAACATCTTGCCCACCAGGGGGAACCCCTCGGACATGGCGGTCTTGGCGAAGCGGTCGTAGTCGTGCTCCCACTCCTGGTACTCGTTGTGCTGGGCGGCGCGCAGGTAGTCCAGCACCCCGGAGTAGATGTCCACCGGGTAGGCGCCGTCCACCTTGACGGTCTGGCCGGCACAGTCCTCCAGGGCGGCGTAGAACTGCTTGGCGTGGACCCGCTCCTGCTCGGCGGTGAAGAGGAACACCCCCTGGATGACGGCCAGCCCCGCCTTGTGGGCCACCCCGGCGGCGATGGTGTAGCGGTTTCGGGCCTGGCTCTCCCCGGCGAAGGCCCGCATGAGGTTCTCCCGGGTCTGGCTGCGGAGAAAGGCCTCGGTTTTGTCGGACATAGTAAACCCTCCTTTTGTGCGGCGATATAAAGCAAGTATGCCCAGAGATATGGAAGAAAATTTCTCTTTTCCTTGCTTTTTTTCCTGGGGGGAGTATAATGGGTCTAACGAGGGGGTGTCTTGTCACCCCGACACAAGGAGGCTTTCCCGATGAAAGCGAAAACCAACCTGACCATGCTGTGCGACTTCTACGAGCTGACCATGGCCAACGGCTACTTCCAAACCGGCTTACAGGACCGCGTCTGCTACTTCGACGTGTTCTACCGCTCCGTTCCCGACAAGGGTGGCTTTGCCATCGCGGCGGGGCTGGCCCAGGTGGTGGAGTACATCCAGGAGCTGTGCTTCGATGAGGAGGACGTGGCCTACCTGCGGACCAAGGGCTGCTTCAGCGAGGAGTTTCTGGCCTTTTTGCAGAACTTCAAATTTACCGGCGATATCTGGGCCGTCCCCGAGGGCACCCCGGTATTTCCAAACGAGCCCATCCTCACCGTCCGGGCCCCGGCCATCCAGGCCCAGTTTGTGGAGACCTTCCTTCTGCTCACCCTGAACCACCAGTGCCTGATCGCCACAAAGTCCAACCGTATCGTCCGGGCCGCCGAGGGCCGGCCCGTGGCCGAATTCGGCTCCCGCCGGGCACAGGGAGCGGACGGAGCCTTGCTGGGCGCCCGGGCCAGCTACATTGCCGGCTGCGCCGCCACCGCCTGCACCATGGCCGACCAGCGCTACGGCTCTCCCGCCACAGGGACCATGGCCCACTCCTGGGTACAGATGTTCCCCGACGAGTACACCGCTTTCAAAACCTATTGCGAGCTCTACCCCAACAACGCCACCTTGCTGGTGGACACCTACAATGTGCTCCACTCCGGCGTGCCCAACGCCATTCGGGCGTTTCAAGAGGTACTGGTCCCCAAGGGGATTACCAAGTGCGGCATCCGGCTGGACAGCGGCGATCTGACCTACCTGTCCCAAAAGGCCCGGGAAATGCTGGACGCGGCGGGCTTCCCCGAGTGTAAGATCGTGGCCTCCAACGCCCTGGACGAGTATATCATCCGGGACCTGGTCCGCCAGGGGGCGCGGATCGACTCCTTTGGAGTGGGCGAGCGGCTCATCACCTCCCGCTCCGAGCCGGTGTTCGGCGGGGTGTATAAGCTGGCCGCCATTGAGGCCGATGACGGCGCCATTATCCCCAAGATCAAAATCAGCGAGAACGCCGCCAAGATCACCACCCCCCACTTCAAGAAAATTTACCGCATTTTCTCCAAGGACACCGGCAAGGCGGAGGCCGACCTGATCTGCCTCCACGACGAGGAGTTTGACTTCACCCAGCCCCTGGAGCTGTTCGACCCAGACGCCACCTGGAAGCGGAAGGTGTACACCGATATCGAGGCCAAGGAGCTGATGGTGCCTGTCTTTCGGGGGGGCGAGCTGGTGTATCAGGTGCCCGATCTCCAGACCAGCCGGGCCTACTGCCAGCGGCAGGTGGACTCCCTTTGGGACGAGGTCAAACGGTTTGAGAACCCACACAACTACTACGTGGACCTGTCCCAGAAGCTGTGGGACATCAAGCAGGCCTTGCTCAACAGCCACGAGATGAAAGGATAAACAGCATCCCCGGAGGGCGCGTACCCTCCGGGGATGTTTCTCTACAGCTTTTTTTCCAGGCAGACCAATTGCACATCCGGGATGCCGTTGAACGCACAGGGGACGATGCCCGCCTCCCAATATCCCAGCCGGCTGTACAGCCGCCGGGCGGCGGCGTTCTTGGCGTTGGTGTCCATGCGCAGGTAGGGGCAGCCGCAAGCCCGGGAATGTTCCTCATAAAAGGCCACAAACTGCTTCCCGCAGCCCCTTCCGGCAAAGGCGGGGTCCACCACCAGGGTGTGGAGGACCATCACCTGGGAATCCGGCGCGTCCGGATACCGCCAGGGGGCGTTGGCGTACTCGGGGACCTGGTTCCGGTCGATCTTGGCAGCGGCGGCAATCTTACCCTCCTGCTCCAGGACAAACAGCGTGCCCGCCTCCAGCGCGTCCCGGGCGGTCCGTTCCGTGGGGTAGACCCCCCGAATCCAGCCGACTACCGCCCGGCCCTGTTCCTCCTCGGTCAGAATACGGTCGTAGATGGCGGCCACCTGTGGGATGTCCGCTTGGACCGCCTTTCGGATTCCGTCCATAAACAAGCCTCCTTTATCTTGTCAGCAGCTTCTTCATGCCCTCCTCCAGGCCGTCCACCGTGAGCAGGTACATGGGAAATTCTTTTGCGATGACATCGTAGGTCTGAGACCAGTAGACCCCCCAATCGGGACGGCGGCTGGGGTTGAGCCAGACGGCGTTCCGGAAGCGGCCCTTCAGCAGCCGCAGCCAGTCCATGCCGCACTGGGGACCGTCCGTCTGTCCGCTCCGGCCGTACCATCCCCCCATCAGCTCGTAGGGGGCCATCTGGGCGTCTCCCACCAGAATCAGCTTGTAGTCCCCTGGGATGTTGGACAGCACCCAGTCCGTGGGCACGCTGTCCCGGCCCATGAGGGTAGGGGCGTTGTACAGCCGGCCATAAGGGCAGTTGTGGAAGTAATAGACCTTCAGGTCCTTGAAATGGCCCGACCTGGATACCGCCTGGAACAGGGCGGAGCAGAGCTGGGCATAGTAATCCATGGAGCCCCCCGAGTCCATCAGGAGCAGCACCTTCACCGTGTTCTCCCGAGGGCGCTTGTAGCGCACCTTGAGCAGTCCGCCGTTGTCCGCCGTGTCCTTGATGGTGTTGTCCACATCGAACTCGGTAGGGGGGAGGTCCACCAGCCCGGAGAACTGGCGCAGGTGGCGCAAGGCCACCTGGAACTGGCGGGTGTCCAGGGTGTTGTCCCGGCGGAAGTCCCGGAATTTCCGCTCCCCCGCCACCCGGAAAGCCCGGCGGTACATGCTCTGTCCCCCCACCCGGATCCCCTTGGGGGACAGGCCGGAGTTGCCGAACATGGACATGCCGTGGGTGCCCACCCAGTAACTGCCCCCGTTGTGCTCCTCGGTCTGCTCCGCCATCCGCTCCTGGAGCATCCGCTCAATCTCCTCCTCAGAGAAGCCCATATTTTTCAGGGCCTGCATCTCGTCCCAGTTGGCGTAGTCGGATAATACGTCCGGTTTATTCAGCCAATCCAATAACTCCTTGGACACCTCCTGCTGGAAGGGGATGTCCTTGAAATACTCCAGAAAGGTGCGGTCGAAAGCGTCGAAGTCCGCCTCGCTCTTCACCAGCAGGCAGCGGCACAGGTGGTAGAAGCCGGTGAAGCTGGCCCCGTGGAGATTTTTGTACAGCCCTTCCATCAGAGCCATCCACTCGGTCAGCGACACCTTCAGCCCGTTTCGCCGGAGCAGATACAGAAAGTCGGTAAACATGGCCTCACCGCCACTGCCGCCGCAGCGTGTCAATGTCCTCGTTCTTTTTCAGCAGGACCCCCAGATAGGGTACCTCCTTCACGATGCGGCCCACATCTGTGCCGCCATGCTGGAGCGCCTGAATCCAGTCGATGATCTCGCTGGTAGAGGGCTTTTTCTTGATCTGAGGCAGGCTCCGAATCTTATAGAAGGCCTCCAGCACCTGGGTGAGCAGCCTCTCGCTGATGTCCGGGTAATGGACCCGGACGATATCGGCCATCAGCTCCTTGTCCGGGAACTCAATGTAGTGGAACACACACCGGCGGAGAAATGCGTCGGGCAGCTCTTTCTCCGCATTGGAGGTGATAATCACCACCGGGCGGTGTTTGGCCTTCACCGTCCGGCCGGTCTCCGGGATGTGGAACTCCATCCGGTCCAGCTCCCACAGCAGGTCGTTGGGGAACTCCAGGTCGGCCTTGTCAATCTCGTCGATGAGGAGGATGACCTGCTCGTCATCGGTAAACGCCTCCCCCAGCTTGCCCAGCTTGACATACTTCTCGATATCGTCCACCCCCTGGCCGCCAAACTGGCTGTCGTACAGCCGCTGAACCACGTCGTAGACGTAGAGCCCGTCCTGGGCCTTGGTGGTGGACTTGATATTCCAGATAATGAGTTTTTTGCCCAGCGCCTGGGAGATGGCCTCGGCCAGCATGGTCTTTCCTGTCCCCGGCTCCCCCTTGATGAGCAAGGGCTTTTCCAGCACCATGGCGATATTGGCCGCCCGGAGCAGCTCCTCCGAGGCCACATAGTTCTGACTTCCGCGAAATTCCTTCATTCTTGCTTCCTCCCGGTCATGCAATATTGCTCCTGATTGTACCCTGTTTTTCCGGAAAAGGCAAGTCTATTCTGTTCTGCCAAGTTTCATTATTTTTTTGACAAGTATACTTGACAACATGGTCCCACCGTGCTATGATACCCTCAACGGAGGAGGTCACGGCCGGACCTACGCCGAAATTGTTTGAAAAGAGGTTTTTAACTTGGAAAAGGACAAAATTTTGGAAAAAAGCCGCAAAGAAAACGAAAATCAGGACGAGATGGAGCGGACCATCACCATTGAGGGGGAGTCCTTCAGTCTGGCCTTTACTCTGATGGCAGGCCTTGCGATTGTCGCCTACAATCACTTTCACAACCTGTCCTCCGACAGCGTCATGATTATGTTCTGGACCTCCTGCGTCAGCAGCCGGCTGTACCGGCTCACCAAGCGGAAAAATGCCTCCGATTTGGTCACCATGATTATTTCCTTTGTCATTCTGGTGTTCTATGTGGTAAAATACTTCACACAGGGGTGAGGGCATGGACGATCAGCTGGTCCTGAAAAATCGGTTAAAGGTGGCCCGGGCGGAGCGCTCCCTGTCCCAGGGGGAGCTGGCCAGGCTGGTGGGCGTGTCCCGCCAGACCATCAGCTCCATCGAAACGGGCCAGTTTAACCCCACCGCCAAGCTGGCCCTGGTGCTGTGCGTCGCCCTGGACAAGAGGTTTGAGGAATTATTTTATTTTGACTGAGAGGAGGCCCGCCTGTGGAATACTTCGCCATTGGACTGTTCGCCGTGGCGGTGATCGGCATTCCTATCGCCATTCTGCTGCTGAACGACTACGGCAAAAAGCGGGGGTGCGGCCGGGGCTGCGCCACCTGCGGCAACCGGGATATCTGCTACAGAAGCAAGAAAAATAAGGCACAGGGGAGAAAATGACCCCTGTGCCTTCGCTTATTTATATTTCTGGCTCTCTCTTACCGCCAGCTCATCGCAGCGGTTGTTGAACTCGTTCTCGGCGTGTCCCTTCACCCAGTGGAGCCTGACGGTGTGCTTCTCGCACAGGTCCAGCAGGCGGCCCCACAGGTCGGGGTTGAGGGCGGGCTTTTTGTCCGACTTCACCCAGCCCCGGGCCCGCCAGCCCTTGGCCCAGCCCTTGCCCAGGCCGTCGATGACATACTTGCTGTCGGAGTACAGTTCCACCATACAAGGCTCCTTCAGGGCCTCCAGAGCGGCGATCACCCCAGTGAGTTCCATGCGGTTGTTGGTGGTCCGGGCCTCGCCCCCGGACAGCTCCTTCTTGTGGGCGCCATACATCAGGATGGCGCCCCAGCCTCCGGGGCCCGGATTACCCGAACAGGCCCCGTCGGTATAGATAGTAACAGTTTTCATTGTTCATTCCTTCAAAACAGATCGCTGTGGGTACCGGTGCGGGTGAGTATTAAAATCAGTTTATCCTGGCTGATTTGATAGACCAGCAACCAATCCGGGGTAATATGACACTCCCGGCAGCCGGCATAATCTCCAATAAGACCATGATCCTTATACCGCTCTGGCAGAGGCTTCTGCTGAATCAGAAGGTCAATTACTTCTTCTATCAGGCAGAGATCATATCCCCTTCTTTTAATTCGCTTATAGTCCCTTTTGAAAGACGCCTCGTATCTAATCGTCAGCATTAAGATTCTCCATCAGCTCTTTAACCGAATGAAATTCTCTGCTTAAGCCGATACCCTTTCGCACATTATCAATGGCCTGCCTGGTCTCCTCATTTGGGATATCCCGATCCAGCGGAAATGGTATTTTATTTTCCCGCACAGTCTTTTTGGCAAACACGGTGAAAGCCGTGGTCATGCTCATGCCCACGTCCGCGCAAAATTCTTCAAACTGCCGCTTCAGCTCTGCGTCCATCCGAATATTGATGCTTGTCTGCGCCACATCAGACACTCCTTTCTGCTCTATACTATGTATTATATATAAATTTTAATACAATGTCAATAGATTTCAATACAAAAGCCGGACGTAAACCTACGTCCGGCTTTTTTCAAGTTCCCCTAACCCGCCCGCGCGAAACCGACGTCCGGTGATAAATATAAAAACATCCCGAAGGACTATAACAGTACAGGTGTAACGGTAACGGACCTGATAAAAAACCGGGATTCGAACCCAGCTAGACAAGGTCCCGCCTGTCCCCATACAACGTGCTTGTTGGCCCCGGCACATTGGGGCTTGACGTCCGCCTTTCGCGCAACCTAAATTTTACTGTTCCAGCAGTTCTGTGGTCCAGTTCTTCTCCTGAATGGTCTCCTCCAGCTCCCGCAGGTCCCTGGACAGCCCGTCCACCTGCTTTTGAAGCTCCCGGACGTTGATGGTGCTTTTCACCTTGATTTCGCTGGTGCTGTGGCGGCGGACCAGGGCGCTGGCGTTGTCCAGGAAATTGCGCAAGGCGGACAGCCTGCCCTTGAGGCAGTCCCGCTTTGCCAGCAGATCGGACAGGGTGGACCCGCCCTCCAGCGTAGTGGAGTTGTTGGTGCGGTTGATGGCGGAGATCAGCTCCTCCAGCCGGGCATAGTCCGCCTCCAGTTCGCCAAGCAACTCCATGGGGTCCTCGGCGGGCTGTTCCCCCTCCTGGACCTGGGCGTTGTTGCTCAGCCGGCTCTCCAGCTGGCGGATGCGGGTCTGGAGCTCCGACCGCTGGGACAGGGCGTTGGCCAACTTCATAAATTACAGCTCCTTTGAAATTTTCGCTTTTCGCTTCTGGTACTCCCGGTCGTCAATCAGTCCGGCGGCCTTCAGGCTCTCCAACTGGTCCAGCCGGTGACGCATATCAGGACCTATAGACGATATGTGGTTGAACTCAGCTTGGGAGGGCCACTTCCGTCCTGCCGGACCCTTGACGGCCTTTATTTTTTTCATCCACCGCAGCGGCCCCCAGACTTCTCCCTTCTTTTTGCTCTCCTGATAGGGGATATAGATACCGAAGAAACCAACGCAGCAAATGGTCAAAAAGAGGAATACCGCCTGCTGGGGGACAAACATCATAAAGGTGGACATCACCATGCCGCCCATGTCACTGCCTCCTCAAAATCTCTTCTCGCCTCTGCCAGTATTCCTCCTCGGAGATCAGTCCGGCGGCCTTCAGGCTCTCCAACTGGTCCAGCCGGCTTCCGCCGGCCTGTTTTCTCTCCGGCACAGGAGGTCTCTTCACAAAGAACTGCCACATGTGCACGCCGGTCATTGCCCCGGCCAGCAGTGTCCAGCAGATTCCAAACCCGCCGAAAATTGGAATCAGCACCAGCAGGCCGAAGAGGGTGAATATCCCGGCCCAAGCCATGGCGATAGCGGTCTGGGCCCGGTTGGGGGGATAAGCGGCAAATGTCTCCTCTGTCCCGCCGAACCGCTTTCCGTACCATTTTATACTCCATTGATAAAGCCTTGTATATGCCGAGTTCTCAATACACAGGCCGATCAGGGACAGGACCACATACAGCATAGTCTCAGTGTCCCCGCTCGGGTTGATGGCCGACTCCATGGAAAACATGGGGATCATTCCGGCGCCTCCCCGGTCTGGGCGGCTTCGGCGGATTCTTCAGTCTGGGCCGCTTCGGCAGTCTCCTCCCGGTCGGCCAGGGCCAGGGAGATCACCTTGTCTCCCTCCTCCTTGAAGCGCATGACAATCACGCCCTGGGTGGCCCGGCCCGCCATGCGGATGGAGTCCACATGGGTGCGGATCAGGATGCCCGCCTGGGTGACCAGCAGCAGGTCCTCGGAGCCGTCCACCACCTTGACCCCCACAATGGGGCCGGTCTTTTCGGTGACCATGTAGTTCCTGATGCCGATGCCGCCCCGGTTGGTGACTCGGTACTCCTCCACGGGGGTACGCTTACCGAAGCCCTTTTCGGTGATGGACAGTACGGTCCGGCCCTCAGTGATCCGGGCGGCCCCCACCACATAGTCCCCCTCCCGCAGACGGATGCCCCGGACGCCCACGGCGTCCCGGCCCATGGGCCGCACATCGTTCTCGTCGAATCGGACCGCCAGCCCCAAGTGGGTGGCGATGAGGATATTTTTCGTTCCATCGGTCTCCCGGACGCACACCAGCTCGTCCCCCTCGTCCAGGCGGAGGGCCCGGATGCCGTTGCTGCGCAGATTTTTCAGGGTCTGGACAGGCAGGCGCTTCACGGTGCCGTTCCGGGTGACCATGAACAGGTACAGCTCCTCGTTGTCCTTCTCTCGGTAGTGGAGCATGGTCTGCACCCGCTCCCCCTGTTCCACCTGGAGGATATTGACGATATTGGTGCCCTTGGCGGTCTTGCCGCTCTCGGGTATCTGATAGCCCTTTTTGCGGTACACCTTGCCGGTATCGGTAAAGAAGAGGATATAGTCGTGGGTGGAGGCGGTGAACACGTCCACCACGTAGTCCTCCTCCCGGGTGGTAATCCCCTTCTTGCCCATGCCGCCCTTGGACTGGGCGGCGTACTCGCTCACCGGCGTACGTTTGATATAGCCCGCCTGGGTGAGGGTAAAGACGCACTGTTCCTCCTCGATCAGGTCCTCGATGTCGATTTCGTCCTCCACATCCTGAATCTCCG
>ERZ779622.687-NODE-687-length-17822-cov-4.292734_pt1 | contig 17822 bp, 12 predicted proteins | sample MGYA00514188_ERZ779622 | MGnify/ENA primary metagenome ERZ779622 (study PRJEB29562, sample SAMEA4376702) | mouse gut metagenome | isolation source: Cecum | study: EMG produced TPA metagenomics assembly of the A DSS colitis mouse model was used to assess the...
GATTACCAGCATTAATAATGAATATTTAAGACGCGGTACGCTGCGTGTGGAGACTCTTGGGAGAGGCTTTGCATGGCTGGATACCGGGAACCACGATTCGCTTCTGGACGCGGCGGATTTTGTGTCGGCATTTCAGAAAAGGCAGGGGCTTTATATATCCTGTATTGAAGAGATCGCTTATAAACGCGGTTTTATAAGCAGGGAGCAGCTGCTTAGCCTTGCGGAGCCGCTTATGAAAACGGATTACGGAAAGTACATGGTAGAGGTTGCAAATGGACTCTAAATTGAAAAGACTGACCATTTCCTGCATGGTATTTCTGACATTACTGGTGCTTCTTTTTGTGGTATATTTGAATCGTTCCAGACTGGAACGGAGAGAAGATTCCCAGGATGAACAGAATTCGCAGCAGGTTGCGCAGGAACAGAAGGAAACCTTTGAGGGAACCCGGATCGGAAACGATTTATCCGCATTTTTGAATGATGAAGCGTTTTTTGATAAAGAAAAATCAAAATATGAGCAGTATCTGGAACAGAAAAACACGCTTTCCATGATTCTGACATCCATTGAGAAGGATCTTCGAATTAAGATCGTGAATTTTGACGGCAATGTGGTTACCGGCGAGTCGTTTACGGTGGACGTGGCCGGAAAGGGCGAGTATACGGATACCGATCAGGACGGAATAATTTATATTCCTTATCTGAAATCCGGCGATTATATGGTTTCCCTGCAAAAACAGGAGGGCTATACGGTTCCCGAAAACGCCGCCCGGGTGAATGTAAAGGAGCAGGTGGAGTATATCGCTATTGAAGATATTTCCATGCTGATTAAGACGGAAGACGAGATTGATCCGTCGGTGGACGATACCGAGCTGAAAGATGTCAGCGACGATACGGACAGAACCGAAGTAAAGAAGCTCCGCTCTCCGGATGAAAACGCGCATATCGGAATCGACGTATCCAAATGGAACAGGGATATCGATTGGGAAAAGGTAAAGGAAGCCGGAGTGGAATTTGTAATTATCCGCTGCGGTTACCGGGGATCGACGACCGGAAGCCTGGTTATAGATCCTTATTTTGAAAAAAACATGCACGGAGCCCAGGCGGCGGGATTGAACGTAGGCGTTTATTTCTTTACCCAGGCAATTAACGAAGTGGAAGCCGTGGAAGAGGCGAGCATGGTGTTAAGTCTGATCGAGAATCAATACCTTACGTATCCGGTCTTTATCGACACGGAGGGCGCCGGCGGGAACGGCCGGGCGGACGCATTGGATGTAGAGACGCGGACAGCCGTATGTAAAGCTTTCTGCGATACCATTTTGAACGCAGGATATGGAAGCGGCGTTTATGCCAGCAAGAACTGGTATAACAACCGTTTACATACGCAGGAGCTGGAAAAGTATGCGATCTGGATGGCGGAATACCGGGAAGTTCCTACCTACGAAGGCTACTACAATATGTGGCAGTATACTTCTAAGGGAAAGGTGGACGGAATCGAAGGCAATGTGGATTTGGATATCAGCTATATAGATATCTATGCGGGTCAGGAAACGGATCGAAAAAATAAAACGCAGTAGCAGTATCGGTATGCAGGAGGAACAAGATGGGAAAAATAACCGTTGAAACATGTGAAATTGAAGGACTGAAGATCATTACCCCTGCCGTTTTCGGGGATGCAAGGGGATATTTTATGGAAACGTATAGTGAAAGGGATTTTAAGGAGGCAGGAATCAACGCGGTTTTTGTACAGGATAACCAGTCCGCTTCTTCGAAAGGCGTCTTACGGGGCCTGCACTTTCAAAAACAGTTTCCGCAGGATAAACTTGTCCGTGTGGTGCGGGGAGAAGTTTACGATGTGGCCGTGGATTTGCGGGAAGGCTCTCCGACCTTTGGAAAATGGCATGGAGTATATTTAAGCGAAGAAAATAAAAAACAGTTTTTCGTTCCTAAGAATTTTGCCCACGGTTTTCTGGTTCTTTCGGATTATGCGGAGTTCTGCTATAAATGCTCTGATTTTTATCATCCCGACGATGAGGGAGGAATTTTTTATAAGGATCCGGATATCGGTGTAAAATGGCCGATCCCGGAAGGAATGGATCTGATTTTATCTGAGAAGGATACAAAGTGGGGCGGGATTAAGGAGTTTAGGCGATGAAGCGAATAAAAATCGGGAAATCCGCCGCAATTATTTCTTTCTGCGCTGTGGCGGCCGTTTGGGGACTTGTGATCGTACTGCATCATAATCCCCTGGCGGTCATGCGTGAGGAGATAACGAAAAAAATTATCTCCTGCGTCATTCTGGCGGCGGCCTGCCTTCTGTTCGGCCTTTTGTATGATAAAATTACGGTTCTGCCCGTAGAACTGTATCAAAACAGAAGGCTGATCTGGAAGCTTGCCAAAAACGATTTTAAGAAACGGTACGCGGGTTCTTACCTGGGAGCCGTCTGGGCTATGATCCAGCCGGTCGTTACGGTATTTATGTACTGGTTTGTGTTTGATAAGCTTGGTTTTATGCGTGGCGGCACGGATGTGCCCTACGTATTATTTTTGACGGCCGGTCTTGTGCCCTGGTTCTACTTCAGCGAGGCTCTTACCAACGGAACAATGGCTCTTTTGGAATACAATTATCTGGTAAAAAAAGTAGTATTTAAAATCAGTATTCTGCCCATTATTAAAATTATCGGGGCGACCTTTATCCATGCTTTTTTTATTGCCGTGATGCTGATCATTTCCTGTATATACGGTTATTTCCCGACCCTGTATACTCTGCAGATTTTCTATTACAGCTTTTGCCTGTTTATTTTTGTGCTGGCGCTTTGCTATACGACCTGCGCGGTGGTTGTGTTTTTCCGGGATTTATCCCAGATCATCAATATTATTCTCCAGATCGGAATGTGGGCGACGCCGATTTTATGGAATATTGAGAGTATTGAGGGGATATGGCTTACCGTATTTAAGATTAACCCGCTTGTGTATATTGTAAGCGGTTACCGCAGCGCCCTTTACGGACGGGAATGGTTCTGGCAGGATTTTTATTCTACCGTTTATTTCTGGATTGTGACGGTAGTGCTGTTTCTGATGGGAGCCGTAATTTTTAAACGGCTGAAGGTGCATTTTGCGGACGTAATGTAAGATGGAGAAAAAGGAACGTTTGGAAGGGCGGGGTTCTTTGGATATGGATGAAAAGAAGACGGCGATCCGCGTCAGCGATCTCGTAAAAATATATAAGCTTTATGATAAACCAGGCGACCGCTTAAAGGAAGCCTTTGGATTTGCAAAAGGCCGCCACAGGCAGCATTACGCCTTAAACGGCGTCAGCCTGGCGATACATCAGGGCGAGACGGTAGGCATTATTGGAACAAACGGTTCCGGTAAATCCACAATCCTGAAAATCATTACCGGGGTTTTAAATCCCACGGCGGGCCAGGTGGAAGTGAACGGACGAATTTCCGCGCTGCTGGAGCTGGGAGCCGGATTTAATATGGAATATAACGGAATCGAGAATATTTACTTAAACGGTACGATGATTGGATTTTCCGAAAAAGAAATTGACGAAAAGCTGCAGGATATTCTGGATTTTGCAGATATAGGAGATTATGTAAATCAACCTGTCAAAACGTATTCCAGCGGTATGTTTGTGCGTCTGGCCTTTGCCGTGGCAATCAACATTGAACCGGAGATATTGATTGTAGACGAAGCGTTAAGCGTAGGCGACGTATTTTTTCAGGCAAAGTGCTATCACAAATTTGAAGAATTTAAGAAGCTGGGTAAAAGCATCGTGTTTGTCAGCCATGACCTGAGCAGTATCAGCAAATACTGCGACCGGGTAATTTTGCTGAATAAAGGAACGAAATTGGGAGAAGGATCTCCAAAGGAAATGATCGACGCCTATAAGCGGGTGCTGGTGGGGCAGTACGAACAGCCGGAGGAATCGGCTTTTGGCACGGACGGCGGGTATAATCTTTTACATGACAAACAGCTTCGCGACGCGGCGCAAAAGGCAGGCGGCGTGAATCCGGAACTTTTGGAATATGGAACAAAAGCCGCGGAAATTGAAGAATATTACATTACCGATGATGCGGGAGTGCGTTCCAGCGCGGTGGTAAAGGGCGGCGCCTTTCAGATCCACATGAAGGTGCGTTTCAGCCAGGATGTGCCGGCGCCGATTTTTGCTTTTTCTTTTAAAAATGTAATCGGCGTGGAAATTACCGGAACCAACACCATGGCAGAGAAAGCGTTTCTGGAAAGCGTGAAGGCGGGAGAAGTAAAGGAGATAACGTTTACCCAGAAAATGAGCCTGCAGGGCGGAGAATACCTGTTATCCCTGGGAGTTACCGGCTATGAGGGCGATCGGTTTGAGGTTTACCACCGGTTATACGACGTATTAAATATAACGGTAATATCCGATAAGAATACGGTGGGTTATTATGATATGGATTCGGAAATTTGTGTTAAATAGAGGAAGTTTGGAAGAGGAACGGTTTGCATGACAGAACAGATTGGAAAAGTGAAACTGGATTATTCGCACTATCCCGGACAGGACTTTTATTGTGACGGCGCTGTGGAGGACGAACTTTTAGAGATTGTGAAGCGCTGCCGGAAAGACGAATATCCACGGATCATAGAGGAAAAGGCCGACTGGCCCGTGCTTTATCATTTATCGGCCCAAAGAGAAAACATTATCGATTGGATTCCCTTTGGGAAAACGGACAGGGTTTTGGAGATCGGTTCCGGCTGCGGCGCCATTACGGGAGCGCTTTCCCGGAAAGCCGGCAGCGTCACCTGTGTGGAACTTTCCAAAAAGCGCAGTCTGGTTAATGCGTACCGCAACAGAGAATGTGACAATGTAACGATTCACGTAGGCAATTTTAAAGATATTGAACCGACGCTGCCCTGCGATTATGATTATATCTGTCTGATCGGCGTGTTTGAGTACGGACAGAGTTATATGGGTACGGATACGCCCTATGAAGATTTCCTGAAAATCATACAAAAACACTTAAACGATAAAGGAAGGCTTCTGATTGCCATTGAAAATAAGCTTGGTATGAAGTATTTTGCCGGCTGCCGGGAGGACCATCTTGGCAGTTATTTTACCGGCATTGAGAATTATCCGGGCGGGGGCGGTGTGCGCACATTTTCCAGAGCGGGACTGGAACGGATTTTCAGGTCTGCCGGCATAACACGGTATCATTTTTATTATCCCTATCCGGATTACAAATTTATGACGTCCCTGTATTCGGATGAATATCTGCCGAAGAGAGGGGAGCTTTACAATAATCTTCGCAATTTTGACCGGGACAGGATGCTTTTGTTTGATGAGAAAAATGCTTTTGACAGCGTTCTGGAGGACGGCTATTTCGACATTTTTTCCAATTCCTATTTAGCTGTGGCGGGCGAGCCTTTTTCGGTAAAATATGTAAAATGTTCCAATGACCGTGCGCCGGAATATGCCGTGCATACACAGATCCTGCAGGATGAAAACGGAAAACGGCAGGTGCGCAAGCTTCCCGTGACGCCTGAGGCAAACGCGCATATTTTCAACATGAAGACGGCTTACGACGGCCTGTGTGAAAGATATCGGGGAAGCTCTCTTTCCGTTAATTCCTGTGTCATAGCACAGGAGACTCTTCCTTATGCGGAATTTGACTATGTGCAGGGAAGGACGCTTGCAGAGCTGCTGGACGACTGTCTCAAAAGAGAAGACCAGGCGGGGTTTGAAAGACTATTCCGCAAGTATGTCGAAAAGATCAGCTTTAATCCCGAATATCCGGTGAGCGATTACGATCTGGTGTTTTCCAATATACTGGTGGATGGAGATACCTGGACCGTGATCGATTATGAATGGACCTTTGCGAAAAAAACGGAACCCCGCGAACTGGCTTTCCGGGCATTTTACTGCTATCTGCTGGAGGATGAAAAGCGGGCAAAGGCGGATATGGGTTTTGTATTAAAGGAACTGCATATAACCGAAGAGGAGGCACAGCTTTACAAAGAGCGGGAAACGGCCTTCCAGAAATATGTGACGGGTAACGGTCGTTCCCTGGCGGAAATGCGCGAGTTGATCGGGCATCCCGTTTTGCGGCCGGTGGCCATGGAGGCCCAGGGAGCGGAGCCTGCCAGGCGCGTACAGGTATATCTGGACAGGGGAAACGGTTACAGGGAAGAGGATTCCTACTTTGTAAAGGATGCATATAAAGGGCCGGGGCAGCTTTCCTTTGAAGTGCGGGTGGAGAGCGGTATTACCGGAGTACGGATCGATCCGGCGATGGAACCCTGTCTTGTCAAAATACGTGAAATTGTCTGGAATCAGGAAACGGTTCAGCTGGAAAGCAGGAAAAAAATGACTGCTAACGGCCGGATTTTTAAAGACTCCGAAGGAAAAACCGGGTATCCGTGTATTGTATTTCCTACACAGGACCCGAATCTTAATATCCGTCTGGAAGGGATGAAACGGCAGGCGGAAAACGTGCTATCCGTCAGGCTGGAGGTTGTCAGCCTTCCGTTTGCCGTTGCGAAGGACTTGGCGGGAGCCGGAAAAAAGCGGATCTTTTTGTGAGGTGCAGGATGGGACTGAAAGATATTCTCAAACGGCCGGTGATCAACCGATGCAGACGTATTTATGAAAAGCGGCGTCATGCGTGCCTGGGCACTCTGGAGGAATATCTGGAAAAACCGGGCGTTTCGCCGGTTTTGGAATTTGGGGAATTACAGGCATCATGCGTGCCTGAGCAGGAGCTGCTTTTTATTACCGCGGCTGCCGGAGAAATGGTAAGCGGGGCGGAAAAAATTTTTGCCCGCTTCTTTTACGAGCATCCGGGATGTGTGGTCGCCTATTGTGACGAGGTTCTAAAAAACGGTGAAAAAACGATGTTTAAGCCGGACTGGTCTCCGGATACTTTTCTGGACCATTTCTATTTCGGAGGTTTGATTGCGGTCCGAAGATCGGCAGTTCCTCCCGCTTCTTTGGAGTTTTTTTCGGATAAAACGGATTTTTCCGGTAAAACAGAACTTCTCCGGAAGCTTTGTTATGATTTAATTGATAAAAACGGAGGATTTAACAGACGGGAAGTGGTGGCGCATATTCCCATGGTTTTGTTCCGGCGTGAAAGCGGTGAGCCGGAATCTACGGAGCCGTTTTTGCGCCGGGAGGAACGGACAGCCTTTGACGTGTCCGTTATTATTCCTTCTAAGGATCATCCTGCGTTACTGGAGACCTGCGTCCGCTCCCTGCGCAAAACCACGGAAGGTGTGCAGCTTGAAATCGTGGTGGTGGATAACGGGAGCACGGAGGAAAACCGCCTGCGGTCGGAAGCGTTATCGCAGGAGCTTTCCTTTCGATATGTGTACCGGCCCATGCCATTTCATTTTTCAAAAATGTGCAATCTGGGAGCGCAGTATGCAAAAAGCGAACTGGTTCTTTTTTTAAACGACGATATAGAATGTATTACGCCCGGATGGCTTACGGCCATGTGCAGAGTAGCGGAGCGGGAACATGTGGGAGCCGTAGGATGTAAACTGTTGTATCCCGACGGAAAACGGATTCAGCACACGGGAGTGGCCAATCTTCCCATCGGCCCGGTGCACAAGCTGCAGTTTTTGCCGGATCAGGAGACTTATTACGGCGGCTATAACCGGGGGGTGCGCAACGTGCTGGCCGTTACGGGAGCCTGTATGCTGATACGCCGCCGGCTTTATCTGGACTGCGGCGGTATGTCGGAAGAACTGGCGGTGGCCTTTAACGATGTGGAGCTGTGTTTCCGGCTGTACGAGCGGGGATACTATCAGGCGGTGGTGCAGGATTATCCCCTGGTGCATCATGAATCCTTCAGCCGGGGAGACGACGAGACGACGGAAAAGTGGATGCGCCTGATGCGGGAGCGGGAAATTTTGTACCGCCTGCATCCGGGACTTGAGGGAACGGATCCCTTTTACAGTATTCATTTAAACCGGACCGGACTTGACAGCCGGATTCTGCCGGCATACCTGGAAGGCAGGCAGGAAAAAGAAAAAATTCCGGCGGGGAAGCTTAAAATGGGAATCCCTGCGGAGGCTAGAGAAGACGGATGCGTGCTTCTGCGCGTGGAAATCTGCAGTGGGCTGCAGCTTTACGGATACGGGGTGGTGCTTGGTTCCGACAACGCGCTTTTTGAAAAGGAACTGCTGTTGAAAAGTACGGCGGAGACGGAAACTGTTTACCGGATTCCTTTTTCGGGCCGGTACCGTTCGGATCTGGAGGCCAATATGCCGGATCAGATCCGCGTAGGCATGTCCGGATTCTGGGTGGATTTGGCGCAGGCAGGACTGCCGGCGGGGATTTACGGAATCGGCATGTACGCTAAAGATTTGACAGGACACACCAAGTTATATTGTTTTTGCAGCAGACAACTGGAAATTACGGAGTGAAGCGGAAAGGAAAAAAAATTGGATTATCGGGAAGCTTATGAGAAAGAACAGATCAAGACAGCGGATCTTGCATGCCGGGTGGCGGAACTGGAAGAAAAATGTGATGAATTGCAGTTTAAGCTGGACCGCATCAAAAATAATCCTCTCTGGAAAGCAAGCAAGCCGGCCAGGAAACTGATGCATGCAGGTCTGCGCCAGGTAAACCGCCTGAAGAACTGCGGCGGCATCCGGGGTATTTTTGCAAAGCTGGATTATAAAAAGAGAGAAAAAGAGGCCATGCGCCATTACGGTACGGAAAGCTTTCCTACGCCCGAAAGACGCAGGGAGGAAGAGGCGGAAGTCTTCCCCAATCCTGTTTGTATCAGTATTCTCGTGCCTCTTTACAATACGCCGAAAGAATTCCTGCTGCAGATGATTGATTCCGTAAAATATCAGACTTACGGAAAGTGGGAACTGTGTCTTGCGGACGGCTCCGACCCGCAGCATTCTTATGTAGGGGAAATATGCAGGCAGTATACAAAAGAGGATTCCCGGATTCTTTACCGGAAGCTTGACAGGAACGAAGGCATTTCTGGGAACACCAATCAGTGTCTGAGCCTGGCTTCGGGGGAATATATAGGGCTTTTTGACCACGACGATATTCTGCACCCGGAAGCGCTGTATGAATATGTGAAGGTGATTAACGAACGGCAGGCCGATTATATTTACTGTGATGAAACGACCTTTAAAGGAAATAATATTAACCATATGCTGACCATGCATTTTAAGCCGGATTATTCCCCGGATAATCTGCGGGCCAACAATTATATCTGACATTTCAGCGTATTTAAGAGAAGTCTGCTGGAAGGCGCCGAATTGTTCCGTACAAAGTTTGACGGCAGCCAGGATCACGATATGATCCTGCGTCTGACCGACCGGGCGGAACATATCGTTCATGTGCCGAGACTTCTGTATTACTGGCGTTCCCATGCGGGAAGCGTGGCCTCGGACATCAGCGCCAAGAGCTATGCCATAGACTCCGCAAGAGGCGCGGTGGCAGATCATTTAAGACAGCATGGGTATACGCATTTCAAAATTACCAGCACCAGAGCTTTTGAAACCATTTTCCGGATTCGTTATCAGATTCAGGGCAGTCCGGTGATTTCCATTGTCATCGCCAATAAAGATCATGAAACGGATCTGCGGCGGCTGATTACGTCTGTCAGAGAGCGGTCCACCTATGATCATTATGAGCTTGTAATTGTGGAAAATAACAGTGAGACGGAAGAAATATTCGGCTATTACGGTGAGCTTCTGGAACGGCCCTTTGAGAAAGGGCAGAAGGTGCAGAAGAGTGCGGACGGCACAGTTACCATCGTTACGTATCCGGGAGCGTTTAATTATTCCGCCGTAAATAACCTTGGCGTGCGGGAGGCATCCGGCGATTACATTCTGCTGTTAAATAACGACACGGAAGTCATTTCCGTAAACTGGATGGAAGAGCTTTTGATGTATGCCCAGAGAGAAGATGTGGGGGCGGTGGGAGCCAAGCTTTACTATCCGGATAAGACCATTCAGCATGCGGGCGTGGTGTTCGGTCTGGGAGCCCATCGGACGGCAGGTCATACCCATTATAAACAGGCAAGGGAAAATCTTGGTTATATGGGCCGGTTATGCTATGCGCAGAATGTGTCCGCGGTGACAGGAGCCTGTCTGCTGGTGCGCAGGGAGCTGTTTGAAAAAGCGGGCGGACTGGAAGAAGAATTTGCCGTTTCCTTAAATGATGTGGATTTCTGCTTAAAACTGCGGCAAATGGGGTATTTAAACGTATTTACGCCTTTTGCGGAGCTTTACCATTATGAATCCGCTTCCAGGGGATTAGACGATCAGGGAGAGAAAGCGCAGCGTTACAACAGAGAGTCTGAAAAATTCCGCAAAAAATGGAAAGATGTCCTGGAAAAGGGAGATCCCTACTATAATCCAAATTTTTCCCTGGATAGAAGTGACTATTCCGTAAAAGTATGATAAGATAACAAATAAAACCATGTTCAAAAAGGAGGACGAGACATGAACTGCAAAGAGCAATTTGAATTCTGGCTGAATGATTCCTATTTTGATGAGGCTACGAAGCAGGAGCTTTTGGCGATCCGCAATGATGAAAAAGAAATTGAAGAACGTTTTTACAAAGACCTGGAGTTTGGTACGGGAGGACTTCGCGGCATTATCGGCGCGGGAACCAACCGTATGAACATATACACGGTACGAAAGGCAACCCAGGGACTTGCCAATTATATTAAGAAACAGGGAGGAGAAGAAAAAGGCGTGGCGATCGCATACGATTCCCGTAATATGTCTCCGGAATTTGCGGATGAGGCCGCGTGCTGTCTGGCGGCCAACGGAATTAAGGCGTACGTGTTCGACGAGCTTCGTCCTACGCCCGAGCTTTCTTTTGCCCTCCGTACGCTGGGATGTATTTCCGGTATTGTTGTGACTGCAAGCCATAATCCGCCGGAATATAACGGATACAAGGTTTACTGGGAGGATGGGGCGCAGGTTACGGCTCCCAAGGACAAAGAGATTATCACAGAGGTAAAAAATGTAACGGATTATAAAATGGTGCGCACCATGGATAAAGAGGAAGCCGTAAAGGCAGGTCTTTATCAGGTAATCGGACAGGATATCGACGACGCTTATATGGCCGAACTGAAAAAGCAGATTCTGCACCCCGAAATCATAAAAGAAGTAGCCGACGATATTAAGATTGTCTATACGCCTTTATGCGGAACCGGTAATAAACCAGTCAGGAGAATTTTATCCGAGCTTGGCTTTAAGCATGTATATGTGGTGCCGGAGCAGGAGAACCCGGATCCTGCGTTTACGACGCTGGATTATCCCAATCCCGAAGATCCCAAGGCATTTACATATGCCCTGCGTCTGGCAAAGGAAAAAAATGCGGATGTGGTTCTTGCAACCGATCCGGATGCGGACCGTCTCGGTATTTATGCCCTTGACGCCAAAACCGGCGAATATGTTTCCTTTACCGGCAATATGTCCGGTATGCTGATTGCCGAATATATTATGAGAGAACGGGGGGCGCTGGGACTGATGCCGGAGAATCCGGCCCTTGTTAAGACCATTGTTACTACTAATATGGCGGATGTTATGACCAAACAGTACGGCGTGAAGCAGATCGAAGTTCTGACAGGCTTCAAATACATCGGCGAGCAGATCAAACTTTTTGAACAGACCGGTTCCAATCATTACGTGTTTGGACTGGAAGAGAGCTACGGCTGTCTGGCCGGAACCCATGCGAGGGATAAGGACGCCGTGGTTGCCGTTATGTGCCTGTGCGAAGTGGCGGCATGGTGCAAGAAGCATCAGAAAACCCTCTGGGATGAGATGCTTGCAATGTATGAAAAATACGGTTACTTTAAAGAAGACCTGTATACCATTACTTTGAAGGGAATCGACGGAACGAAGCAGATTGCCGAAATGATGGATCGTTTAAGAAGCAATCCTCCGAAAGAGTTCGGTGATTTAAAGGTGTTATCCTTCAGGGATTATCAGACCGGCAAGGTTGTGAATATGCAGACAGGAGAAGAGAGCGGCACGGGCCTTCCGGAATCAAACGTACTCTATTTTGATCTGAGCAATGATTCCTGGTGCTGCGCACGTCCCTCCGGAACGGAGCCCAAGATTAAATTCTACATGGGCGTTAAAGGGAACAGTCTGCAGGATGCATCGGAAAAGGTAGAGAAGCTTACCGCGGATTTGAAAGCGGTTCTGTAAGAACGAATCGATAGAAAACAGGGCGACGCCGCCGGGCGGCGCTTTTTTGAGGATCATCTTTCCTGAAAAGGGCATAAAAGGAGCATAATGGGAAAAATAAATCTGGCGAATTTCAAAAAAACTTACTATTATTTGAAAAAAAACGGCGTGAAAGCGGCTTTTACCGCGGTCTGCGAACGTTTAAGGAAAAGTCCCCTGGACGCGTATGCTTATGAACGGCCGTCTGATGAGGAATTGATGCGCCAGCGCCGTGAGGTCTTTAATGAGCCTGTAACGATCAGTCTGCTGGTTCCCGCTTTTAACACGAAACGAACGTATCTTGACGCACTGCTGTTATCGGTATGGGAACAAACGTATCCCTACTGGGAACTGGTTCTGGCGGATGCCGGTTCGGATTTGGAGGTGAGGGAAGCGGTAGAAGAATTTGTACGGGAGCGTCAGGAAACGAGGATCCGTTATATCCGGCTGGACACCAACGAAGGCATTGCCGCCAATTCCAACCGGGGACTTGAGAAAGTAACCGGGGACTATGTGGGACTTCTGGATCATGACGATCTTTTGGCTCCGGATGCCCTTTATGAAAACGCGGTTCGGATTATGAATGCAAAAAAAAGAGGAATTACGCTTAAAATCTTGTATTCCGATGAAGATAAATGTGATGAAAAAGGGGAAAGCTATTACGAGATATACCGCAAGAAGGATTTCAATCTGGACCTTCTATTATCCAATAATTATATCTGTCATTTCCTGGTGATGGAAACCGGGATGATGAAAAAACTAAAATTTCGATGCAACTTTGATGGGTCGCAGGATTATGATCTCATACTAAGAGGAGTGGCTGAAATTTTACCGGATGACCGTGAGATTTCCCATATTCCCAAAGTTTTATACCATTGGAGATGCCATGCGGGCTCTACGGCCGTGAATCCTGAAAGCAAGCGGTACGCGTATGATGCGGGAAAGCGGGCGATTGAGGATTTTCTTCTGCAAAGAGGAATCCATGGGGACGTAGAGGCAACGGAGCATTTAGGGTTTTTCAGAATCAGCTATGAACCCGACGTATTTGAGGCGCGGGGAGACATCGGCGTTTTGGGCGGCAGGCTCCTTGACCGGAAAAACCGTGTCGTCGGCGGAATTTACGATCCGACGGGAATTTGCCCCTATGCGGGACTGGCGGCAGGCTTCAGTGGCTATATGCATCAGGCGTCTCTGACGCAGGACGCAAAGATTGTGGATATACGTTTTATGAAGGTGCGCAGAGAGTTGTGGAAGCTGTTTGAGGAAATCACGGGAATTCCTTACAGGGAAGCGGCGGAGGGCGGCTTTTTTGACGGCAGGCTTCTCCCGGCAGGCACGGATTATTTTGATCTCAGCAGACGTGTCTGCGAAGCCGTAACTGCAAAAGGTTACCGCATATTGTGGGACCCGAAGGAAACACTGAAAATCAAATGAGGAATTAACGGATGAAAGCGACGGTGGTAATTCCTAATTATAACGGAATCAGCTATCTGAAGGGGTGTCTGGATTCTTTGCAGGCACAGACGACCAGGGATTTTTCCGTACTGGTTGTGGATAACGGTTCCACGGACGGAAGTTATGAGCTTATAGAACGGTATCCTGAAGTAAACAGAATCCGGTTTGAAGAAAACAGAGGTTTTTGCGGGGCGGTCAACGCAGGTATTGCGGCGGCCGGCAGTGAATATGTGATTCTTCTGAATAATGATACCCGGGTAAAAGAACGGTTTGTTGAAAAACTGATCGAGGCTATTGAAAAAGATCCGGGGATTTTTTCCGTCAGCGCCAAAATGCTGGATATGAACAGGCCGGAACGGGTGGATGATGCCGGTGATTTATACTGCGCGCTGGGATGGGCTTTTGCCAGAGGAAAAGGAAAGCCTGCCGACGGTTATACTGCCTGCTGCAGTATTTTTTCAGCCTGCGGCGGCGCCGCTATATATCGTAAAGCCGTTTTCGACAGGATCGGAATGTTTGATGAAAAACACTTTGCCTATCTGGAAGATCTGGATATTGGTTATCGGGCCAGGATTTACGGGTATCGGAACCTTTACGAACCGGAAGCGGAAGCGCTTCACGCCGGAAGCGGTTTCAGCGGTTCCAGATATAATGAATTTAAGGTAAACTTATCATCGGCTAACAGCGTCTATGTAATAGGAAAAAATATGCCCATCCTGCAGATTCTGATTAATTTACCGTTTCTGCTGGCGGGATTTGCCGTTAAAACCATGTTTTTTTCCTTAAAAGGATTGGGCGTTACGTATATAAAAGGTTTGGGACGGGGACTTGCCTGCTGTTTTTCAAAAGAAGGAAGAAACCGTCATATAAGATTTAAATGGAAGCGCCTTGGCAATTATTTTTTCATTCAGTTAGAGCTTTGGTGGAATATCCTACTGAGATTTATCGGATAGATACGCAGGAAAGGCAGGGGAGGGCAGCAGGATGATTAAAGATAATCAGACGTTGTTTAATCGTATACATTTGCTGGTAGATGCCCTGATTACTGCCGTATCCTATATGCTGGCATGGTACTGGAAGTTTGAAGGCCCCTTTGCAAAAGAAGATCCGAGCATCGGCGTTCTTTCCAGAGAACGGTATTTTTCCTTTCTGATTTATGTGGTTCCGCTGTACATTGTTTTGTATTATTTTTTTAACATGTACAAACCCAAGAGAACCCTTGGGCGAAGATATGAAATTTTTAATATACTGAAGGCAAATACGGTGGGCGTTTTACTTCTGATCGTATTGTTATATATGATCAGCGAGGTGGATGTATCCAGAACCATGTTGTTCAGTTTTTATGTGATCAACATTTTTCTTACGTCTCTGTTCCGGTTTGCCGTCAGGTACTTCCTGCATTTTTTCAGGGAAAAGGGATACAATTTAAAGCATATGCTTTTGATTGGTTATTCCAGAGCGGCGGAAGAATACATTAAAAGGATTCAGACCAATCCCCAGTGGGGATATAATGTCTGCGGTGTTCTGGATGATACGGTCCCGGCGGGTACTTTGTATAAAGGTGTAAAGGTTCTGGGAAGAATCGATAATATATACGAGATTTTACCGGAAAATAAGCTGGATGAGATTGCAATTACCCTTTCTCTGAAGGATTATGACAGGTTGGAAGAGATGGTTGCGGCATGTGAGAAGTCCGGCGTGCATACCAAGTTTATTCCGGATTATAACAGCCTGGTTCCCAGCCAGCCGTATACGGAGGATCTGATGGGACTCCCGGTAATTAATATCCGTTATGTGCCTTTATCGAATACGTTAAACGCAATGGCGAAGCGGGCGGTGGATATTATAGGTTCTTTGCTTGGTATTCTCATTACTTCCCCTCTTTTGCTGGTAATAGCCGTATTGGTTAAAAGCACCAGTAAAGGCCCCGTCATTTTTAAGCAGGAGAGAGTGGGTCTGCATCATAAAAGGTTTCATATGTTCAAGTTCCGTACCATGGAGATTCAGAAGCCCACAGAGGAACAAAAGGCGTGGACGGTTAAAGACGATCCCAGAGTTACGAGGATCGGAAAAAAACTCCGCAAAACCAGTCTGGATGAATTACCCCAGCTGTTTAATATATTATCGGGTATGATGAGTCTTGTGGGACCAAGACCCGAACGCCCTCTCTTTGTTGAAAAATTTAAAGAAGAGATTCCCCGTTACATGGTCAAGCATCAGGTGCGGCCGGGGCTTACGGGATGGGCGCAGATCAATGGATACAGAGGTGATACTTCCATACGGAAGCGGATTGAATATGATCTGTATTATATTGAGAATTGGACCATGAGCTTTGATTTTAAAATTATGTTTTTAACAATTTTTAAAGGTTTTATCAACAAAAACGCCTATTAAGATGCGCATGGAGACAGTGTGTATAGCTGCAGTATTACAAGGAGAAGGAAATTATGGCGACAGCAAATGAAAGACATGTATCAAACGGAAGAAAACCTGCGGGAAGGAAGCCTTCCAAACAGCAGAGAGAGGCGAGAAAAAAACGCAAAGTCATTATTTTTGGATTGGAAATAGCGCTTCTGCTGGTAATGCTGGTTGTTCTGTGGACTGTCTTAAAAGGAACGGAAGTTAAGAGAGTGGAAGTAAACGACGAAGAACTGGAAGAAAAAATGAACGAGACCGTATTGGAAAACGAAACCCTGAAGGGATATCGGAATGTGGCGTTGTTTGGCGTCGATTCGACTTCCGGCGCGCTGGAAAAAGGAACCCGGAGCGACACGATTATTATTGCTTCCATTAATCAGGATACCGGCGACGTAAAACTGGTTTCCGTTTACCGTGATACGTATCTGAACAGAGGAAACGACAAATACGGAAAATGTAATGCAGCCTATGCCAACGGCGGTCCCAAACAGGCGATGATGATGCTGAATATGAATATGGATTTGAATATTACCGACTTTGTAACGGTTGGTTTCCAGGGCCTTACCGATGCCATCGACGCATTAGGCGGCGTTTGGATTGATGTGGATTCGGAAGAGCTTCTTCACATAAATAATTATCAGATGTGTATTGCAGAAAATCTCAAATGTTCTTATACGGAAGTAAAAGAAACGGGTTATCAGCTGTTAAACGGTCTGCAGGCTACTGCGTACTGCCGTATCCGTTATACCAAGGGCGATGATTTTATGCGCGCACAGCGTCAGAGGGAAGTTATAATGGCAATTGCGGATCAGGCAAAGAAAGCGAACGTTTCATCCCTGACCAAGATAGCCAACGATGTTTTCCCGGAGATTTATACTTCCTTAAAGCTTGACGAGATCGTTTCTCTGTTAATGGACGTGGCTAACTACAATATCGTAGCCGAGGACGGATTCCCCAGAGAAGATATGCGTGCAACAGGTAATATCGGGGGAGACGGAAGCTGTGTGGTTCCTCTTTCTCTGGAATCCAACGTAGTATGGCTGCATGAGTTTTTGTTTGATGAAACAGGTTATGAACCTTCCGCAGAAGCTAAGGCTTACAGCCAGAAGGTATACAGTGATACAAATAAATATTTGAATAAGTAATTGCAAAAAAAACGAAAAGGATATATGATAAAAAGGCAAGGGAGTCGTTACGCGGCTCCTTTGTTCTTATTAAAAAAGGATGCGGGGGGTATCTATGGAAAGCCAACTGGATGTGATTATTCCGGTTTATAAGCCGGGAAAAGAGCTTTTGGAGCTGATACAAAAACTGAAGGAGCAGGAATATCCGGTAAATCGTATTATTATAATGAATACGGAACAGAAATATTTTGACCGTCTGACTTATGGAACATCATTTTATGAAAAATATCCGATGGTAAGCGTGTGCCATGTTTCCAAACGGGAATTTGATCATGGCGCTACCAGGCGAATGGGAGTACGGAAATCGGAAGCGCCGTATTTCTTAATGATGACACAGGATGCGCTCCCGGTTAATACAAAGCTGACGGCGGAATTAATGAAAGCCGTTTCCGGAGAAAAGATTGCCGCCGCTTACGCAAGACAGCTTCCGGCCGAAGGCTGCGGTGAAGTCGAACGGTTTACAAGAGATTATAATTATCCTGACAGCTCCGTTGTAAAAACAGGACAAGATATTAAAAGGCTTGGAATCAAAACCTATTTTTGTTCCAATGTATGTGCTCTTTATAACAGGAGTAT
>ERZ779622.688-NODE-688-length-17776-cov-13.919474_pt1 | contig 17776 bp, 13 predicted proteins | sample MGYA00514188_ERZ779622 | MGnify/ENA primary metagenome ERZ779622 (study PRJEB29562, sample SAMEA4376702) | mouse gut metagenome | isolation source: Cecum | study: EMG produced TPA metagenomics assembly of the A DSS colitis mouse model was used to assess the...
GGAGATCATCTTTGCCAATGACTGCCGCAGCATTCTGGCTTATACGAAGAATGTGTTAAACTGCGATATCCACACGAGAGCGCGCACGAAGAGACTGCTGCTGGCAGCAGGCGCAGAGCGTGTCATGGGTATGGATGATATTCTGACAAGCCCGGTGAACGGCAGCGGCTGTAATGAGAAGTACGGCCTGCTTGGCTCCAACAAGTCCACGGAGGACACGATCAAGCTGTTCCCGAGAGAGTGTACGGATCTGGTGCTGGATATCCAGAAGGAGATTCTGGACAGAACCGGCAAGCATGTGGAAGTGATGGTGTACGGCGACGGCGCTTTCAAGGATCCTGTAGGCAAGATCTGGGAGCTGGCAGACCCTTGTGTATCACCGGCCAGCACACCCGGCCTGGAGGGCACGCCCAACGAGCTGAAGCTGAAATATCTGGCGGACAACGATTTCAAGGACCTGTCCGGCGAAGCGCTTAAGGAAGCAATCTCCAACCGCATCCGCGAGAAGAAGGACAATCTGGTAGGCGATATGGTATCGCAGGGGACGACACCGAGAAAGCTGACCGACCTGATCGGTTCTCTGTGCGACCTGACCAGCGGTTCCGGCGACAAGGGTACACCCGTCATTCTGATCCAGGGATATTTTGATAATTACGTAAGCTGAGGTTTTATCTGCAGATGCTGTTACTGTGAGCAGTTGGAAGCTGTTGCCAGTAATTAAGTTGAGGGCATTATTTTCTGCCGGCGTCCGGCGTGGGATTTTTGATGAGTGCTGACTCAATAGAATATGTTTTACATGTTTGACGAAAGAATAAGCCCCGCTGTGCCTGCATGACACAGCGGGTTTTTATGATGGATGAGACCTGATGATGGCAAACTATGGGTAAAAGGCGAAAAAAGTAAGAAAGGTAAGGTGTATCAAGCTATGCATATATTATTGGTGAATATGAGTGCGCTGATCCTGGGCACGGTGATCGGCTGCCTGTTGAAAAAATATGTGCCGGAAAAGTTACAGGAAAATTCCATGATCTATTTTTCGATCGTCACATTGGTGCTGGGTATCCGGCTGATCGAGCGGACAACCAGTTTCTCGGCGGTGGTCATCGCCTTCCTGATCGGCGGAACGATCGGGCATTTCCTGCGGCTGGACGAGCGTGTGGCTGCTCTGCCGCAGAAGCTGGCGGGCGGTAAGTCCGGGTTCGATGCGGGAACGCTGATGACCGGGTTTACCCTGTACTGCGTCAGTACATCGGGTATTCTGGGAGCCATGGATCTGGGACTGTCGGGGGACACTACCCTGTTGATGATCAAGGCGGTGATGGACCTTCTGGCGGCGGTGTTCTTTGCGGCGGCGGGGGCGGGATGGATGCAGCTTCTGATCGCTGTTCCGCTGGGAATCGTGCTGTTCGGTTTCTATTTTTTATCGAAGATACTGATGCCTTATGTGACGCCGGAGATGATCGGTGATTTCTCCTCCTGCGGCGGAATGATCCTGATCGTCAACGCGCTGCGGATGACGAAGCTGAAGAATCCGCCAGTGCTGGATCTGGTGCCTGCGCTGGCGCTGATCTTTCCGGTTTCGTGGCTGTGGCTGACCTATATGGGCTGAGTATCCAGCCTGTTCCAGGCCGCCTGTGGCGGGGCAGATTACTTTGGCAAAATTTACGTATTCTCATGCACTTTGCCAAAGCAAAGTGCAGTTGCAGTAAATGCAAAGTGCCGGGCTGAACTGTTGCCCGGCTGTGTTCAGAATGTCCAAAACAACTTGCCTGTCAAAAGACTATGTGCTATATTTATATAATATATGGCAAGGTTTTACGGAAGGAAATCACTGATGGATAACAACGAAAAGAAGCATGTCAAAATAGGAGCGACGAGATTTCTGATGGGAAGTTTCGTCTTGCTTATCTGTTTCAGTGTGGGTGTTTTTGCTTTTCTGGGCAGCTATATGAGCCGGGAAAGTGAAAGGACGATAGACGATCTGGGCAATATGTATATGAGCAGCATGGGAGAGCGGATCAGCAAGCATTTTGAGACCATTATCAATCTGCGCCTCAGCCAGGCGGAAGCGGTAGTGACCGTGGTTTCCTCGGAAGGCGGGGATATGGGGCAGATTTATGACGAGTTGATTTACAGGACGGAGGTCAGAGACTTCGCGTCCCTTGCGTTGTGTGCGGAATCGGGAGAAATGGAGATTCTGTACGGAGAAGGGGCGACGCTGATTGATCCGGATTCTTTCTTAAAATCGCTCAGAAAGGGCGAGCGTAAGGTGGCGGTGGCTGCCGACGATTCCGGAGAGCAGATTGTGCTGTTCGGTGTCAATGCGCATTATCCGATGAGCAACGGCGAAGAGAGCATTGCGGCGGTGATGGGCGTGCCGGCACAGTATATCAATGACGAGCTGGCGCTGGAGAGAGAAGATATCGAGATGTATGCGCATATCATCAGGGAAGACGGCACTTTTGTTATTCGGGACAAGGATATAGAGTATGCGGATTATCAGGGTTATGTACGTGCTCTGTATGCGGATGACACGGAAGCTGTCGATCTGTATATTGAAGATCTGTTGAAGACGCTTAAGGAGGGCAGGGACTATTTTGCCATTCTGGAGTTCGGCGGCGAGAGACAGCAGGTGATCACGGTGGCGCTGCCCAATTCAGAATGGAATCTGGTCATTGTACTGCCTTTTGGCGTTCTGAATGAATCGGTGCAATCGCTCAATGAGGAGAGGACGATAGCCACACTGCTGGCATGCGGTGCGATCCTGCTGATGCTTCTTTTGATCTTCTTCCAGTATTACAGAATAAGCATACGACAGATCAATGAATTGAACGAGGCCCGTAAGACAGCGGAAGAAGCGACGAAGGCCAAGAGCGAATTCCTGTCTAATATGAGTCACGATATCCGGACGCCGATGAATGCGATCGTAGGTATGACGGCCATCGCGACGACACATATAGATGATAGAGACCAGGTACAGAACTGCTTGAAGAAGATTGCCCTTTCCGGCAAACATCTGCTGGGCCTGATCAACGATGTGCTGGATATGGCCAAGATCGAGAGCGGTAAGATGACGCTGACAGTGGATATGGTCTCTTTAAGAGAAGTCATCGAGGCGGTCGTTGGCATTGTTCAGCCGCAGGTAAAAGGCAAAAACCAGAGCTTTGAAGTGCATATAGATCATATTCTCTGTGAAGACGTATACTGCGACAGTGTCCGTCTGAATCAGGTGCTTTTGAATCTTCTTTCGAATTCCGTCAAGTATACGCAGGAAGGCGGCTGTATCAGACTGACTCTGTACGAGGAAGAGTCGCCGCAGGGAGAAGATTATGTCCGGACGCATATTCTTGTGAAGGATAACGGCATAGGAATGTCGCCTGAGTTTATGGCCAAGATCTTCGATTCCTATTCGCGGGCCGACAGCAAGCGGGTGCACAAGACAGAGGGCGCCGGGCTTGGTATGGCTATCACGAAGTATATCATAGATGTCATGGGCGGCATGATCGAAGTGGAAAGCGAGCTGGGCAGAGGTTCTCAGTTCCATGTGACGCTTGACCTTGAGCGGGCGACCGTGAAAGAGGTTGATATGGTGCTTCCGGCATGGAAGATGCTGGTGGTGGATGACGACGAGACTTTGTGCCGCATGGCGGTGGATGCACTGGAATCCATCGGTATCCAGGCGGATTGGACTCTGAGCGGAGAGAAAGCATTGCGGCTGGTGCATGAGCATCATGCGAAGAGAGACGATTACCAGATCATCCTTCTGGACTGGAAGCTGCCGGGTATGGACGGGATTCAGCTTGCCAGGGAGATCAGGCGCAGCCTGGGAGACTCCGTTCCGATCATTCTGATCTCCGCTTACGACTGGAGCGATTTCGAGGCGGAGGCGCGCACGGCCGGAATCAATGGTTTCATTGCGAAACCGCTGTTTAAATCGACACTGTTCTACGGATTGAAAAAATACATGGGCGTGGACACGGATGGAGAGGCCGAGAGGAACAATCATCCGGATCTGTCCGGTCATCGTGTCCTGGTGGCAGAGGACAACAGCTTAAACTGGGAAGTGCTGCACGAGCTTTTGTCGGATGTGGGACTGGAACTGGAATGGGCAGAGAACGGTAAGCTGTGCCTTGATAAATTTGAGCAGTCCGAGGCCGGCTATTATGAAGCGATCCTGATGGATGTCCGTATGCCGGTGATGACGGGCTATGAAGCGACGGAAAGCATCAGAGCGCTGGAAAGAGAAGATGCGCGCACAATTCCGATCATTGCCATGACGGCGGACGCTTTTTCCGAAGATATACAGCACTGTCTGGAATCCGGTATGAATGCGCATACGGCCAAACCGGTCAATATAGACGAACTTCTTATGCTTTTGAAAAGATTTATGGGTATTGAATAATGGCGAATACTACCAAGCACGCACTGGAAGCGTCCCTTAAGAAACTGCTGCAGCACAAACAGCTGGATAAGATCACGATTCAGGATCTGACGGCGGACTGCGGCATCAGCCGGATGTCCTTCTACTATCATTTCAAGGATATCTACGATCTGGTGGAGTGGAGCTGCATCGAGGACGGCAGGAAGGCGCTGCAGGGGAAGAAAACCTATGATACCTGGCAGGAGGGAATGCTGCAGATCTTCGAGGCGGTTACGGAGAACAGACAGTTTATCATGAATGTATACCGGGCGGTTGAACGCAGCAAACTGGAGAGTTATCTGTATGAACTGACCTACCGGCTGATTGCCGATGTGGTGGAGGAAAAGTGTGCGGACGCGGAACTGGCGCCGGAGGATAAGAGTTTTATCGCGGAATTCTATAAATACGGGTTTGTGGGTGTTATGCTGGACTGGATCGACCGCGGGATGAAAGAAGACTATACGGCGATCGTCGAGAAGATGAGCATTACGCTGCACGGGAATATTGCACACTCCATCCATAATTTTGAAAAGATTTCCCGGCGGGACGGTGCTGCGCCGGAACAGAATTGAATTTTGAATTGTATCTTTTATCAAAAAAGGTGAAATGATAAAGTTTTTATCATTTCGCCTTTTTTGTAAGTTGGATTTCTTTTTGCCGGTGTGTAAGATGGTTCCTAAGAAGAACAGAACCTGCGGCATAACCTTATGATCCCAAGACAGGATAACGATGGAGCGATGGTCGTATCGGAAAGGAACCGCGACGGCGCAGGCCGAAAGGCAAAAGGCCGCAGAGATTTTGAAAATTCTTAAAAACAGATCAGGAAAGGCGGTATCAGATTATGGCAAAGAAAAAGGGACTGGGATTAGGCGTAGCAGCCGTAGCGGCAGGAGCAGGTGCAGTCGCATATGCGGCGCACAATCATGAAAAGAAAAAAGCAGAGGACGGACAGCGTACAGGAGCCGGTTTCGGAAAAGCGACTGGCAGAAAATATGTAGATGCGCAGCCCGAGTACCGCAATACGGAACTTGGAAAAGACGCCAGAAACAGCAAAGGAATCTATTACAGCAGCGGCAACTATGAAGCCTTCGCAAGACCGAGAAAACCGGAAGGCGTGGACGAGAAACACGCTTACCTTGTAGGCAGCGGGCTGGCCTCTCTGGCGGCGGCATGTTTCCTGGTAAGAGACGGACAGATGCCCGGTGATCACATACACATTCTGGAGGCCATGGACCTTGCGGGCGGCGCCTGCGACGGTATCTTTGATCCCACAAGAGGTTACATCATGCGGGGCGGCCGAGAGATGGAGAACCATTTCGAATGCCTGTGGGATCTGTTCCGCAGCATCCCTTCGCTGGAGACGCCGGGCGTGTCCGTGCTGGACGAATACTACTGGCTTAACAAAGAAGACCCCAATTATTCCCTGTGCCGCGCTACTATGAACCGCGGCGAGGACGCTCATACGGACGGGAAGTTTAATCTGAGCCGGAAAGGCTGCATGGAGATTATGAAGCTCTTTATGACAAAGGACGAAGACCTGTATGATAAGACGATCGAGGATGTCTTCGATGAAGAAGTATTCGGATCCACCTTCTGGCTGTACTGGCGGACCATGTTCGCCTTTGAAAACTGGCACAGCGCACTGGAGATGAAGCTGTACTTCCAGAGATTTATTCACCACATTGCAGGGCTGCCGGACTTCAGCGCGTTGAAATTCACGAAATACAATCAGTACGAGTCGTTGATCCTGCCCATGCAGAAATATCTGGAAGCGGCAGGCGTGGAATTTCGCTTTAACACGGAAGTAACAAATGTTATTTTTGAGACGGAGGGCGGCAGGAAAGTGGCAAAAGCCATCGAGTGCAGGGTAAAAGGCGTGGAAGAGGGCATTATGCTCACGGAAAACGATCTGGTATTCATTACCAACGGGAGCTGTACGGAAGGCACCGTGTACGGCGACCAGAACCATGCGCCCAACGGCGACGCCGAAGTGAGAACCAGCGGCTGCTGGAACCTGTGGAAAAATATAGCCGCACAGGATAAGGCTTTCGGCCATCCGGAAAAGTTCTGCTCCGACGTTGCGAAGACCAACTGGGAATCCGCCACAGTGACCACACTGGATGATAAGATTCTGCCTTATATCACAAATATTTGTAAGCGTGACCCCAAAAGCGGCAGGGTCGTGACGGGCGGTATCGTAAGCTGTCAGGATTCCTCCTGGCTGCTGAGCTGGACGATCAACAGACAGGGACAGTTCAAGAAACAGGAAAAAGAGCAGGTCTGCGTATGGGTTTACGGCCTGTTCACGGATGTGCCCGGCGATTATATCAAAAAACCGATGAAGGAATGTACCGGTAAGGAGATCACGGCAGAGTGGCTTTATCATCTGGGCGTGCCGGAGGAAGAGATCGAGGAACTGGCGGAGCACAGCGCGGTCTGCGTGCCGACTATGATGCCTTATATTACGGCATTTTTCATGCCCAGGACAAAAGGAGACCGCCCGGATGTGATTCCCGACGGCTGCGTGAACTTTGCTTTCCTGGGGCAGTTTGCTGAGACGCCCAGAGACACGGTGTTCACGACAGAATACTCCGTGCGGACGGCAATGGAAGCCGTATACGGACTGCTGGGCGTGGACAGAGGCGTGCCGGAAGTCTGGGGCAGCGTGTATGATATCCGGGAACTGCTTGGCAGCAGCGTGAAGCTGATGGACGGCAAGTCTCCGCTTGAGATCGCACTGCCGGGGCCGTTGAATGCCTTAAAGAAGCCGTTGCTGCGCGTGGTGAAAGGCACGGTGGTGGAGAAGGTGCTGCGGGATCAGGGCGTGATTAAGGAGGGGATGCTGTAGCCTGCGGGGGTGGAGACTTTTCTGCGGGGAGGGATTTGTGATTTGGGCGATAATGCTAAGCTGTGTGCAGCTTGTGCACTAATGCCACACCATGTGAGGGTGCTTTCATAGAATATCTTATAGAGAATGTAAAAAGATTAGGATTGGATATTTATGGAAGCAAAAGGAAAGATGTTACAAAGTGACTGCAGTTTCAGCGGTATCTCGCCGCTGATGCTGCCCTTCCCCTACCCGCCCGCCAGGGTGCAGGAGCAGAATCCGTTCTATGCCAAGTTGTTGACAGTGGATTACTGCGGAGCGGTATCGGAACTGACCGCCATTACCCAGTATATCCAGGGAGAAAGCTGCATGTGCTGCGGACATTGCGCAGAAGCCAGGACGCTGCTGGGCATCGCCATGGCGGAGATGATTCATTTGCAGAAGCTGGGAGAGCTGATCATGCTGCTGGGCGGGAGTATTGATTATTCGACCCCGACACGGAACGGCAGATCGCAGCAGTGGACGCCCTCCTATGTGGAGATGGCCTGCAGCCTGCCGGAAATCCTGTCGGCCAACATGGAGGCCGAGAAGGCGGCGATCAGTCAGTATGAGCAGCATATGAAGATGATCGAGGATGACTGTGTGAGGGCAGTGCTGGGGCGGATCGTGCAGGATGAGGAGTATCATATCATGCTGTTACAGATGATGTGAGGGACATATAGTAAATGACATAACAGGAATAAGGCAGGGCATGACGGGGAACAGAGTATAACAGGCAACAGTGCAGCCGAAGGTTGAACCGTTAGAATATAAAAGGTAAAAGTGGTTTCACTTTTGCCTTTTTGTGTTACAATGATATGGAGACTGGGGAATGCGTGAAAGAGACCGGGAGTGAAGGAAAGAAATCCCGGTTGGATGAATTCAGGATGAGGAAAACAGCTACAGGACAAGCGGAGGAAAACCGGATATGGAAAAAGACATACAAAAAGAGGTAGAGCGTTTTTTCAAAGAGAAGGGATTAGAGGAGGAAGTGAAGAAACTCACGGATCTTTTCACCGACCGTTATACGATTAGGGGAGAAGTGACAGAAGATCTGAGAGAAGCCCTGCACAGGACTCCCGATCAGCTGATCGATATGATATGGAGAAGCGTTAAGGATAAAGAGCCTGATGAGGGGCTGAACCGTCAGCAGAAGGAAGAGGGGCTGTATGAAGATATCCCCGGATATTTCGAGTCCAGATTTGATATGCTGGAGATTGGGCAGCTTCATCTGCTGCTGCGGATCATGAACTATGAACCGATCGATACGGTGGAGGCGATCAATGTCATCAATGCATTTGTGCCGTATGGATGGGTCTTCTATTTTGTTGAAAATGATAATGGATCTTTTGCGGTCACGAAAGAAGTAGGGGACATCTTAAGAACATTGGAAAAGCCGGAGATTCAGGAGCGGATCGGTTTTTATTGTTTGATCCGTTATGTGGTGAAGACATGTCTTGCACTGTATGGCGTATGTACCTTGAAACAGATCTGTGATATCCTTGTGCAATGGGCGGAAGACGGAAATAAGATGGAGGAATTGATCGGAGACATGAGTGAGGTCGTGCAGGAATATCTTCCGTATCTGGAGGAACAGGGGATATTGTGGCTGGATGGAGAATATATCATAGATCCTTTCCTGCAAACAAAAAAGGAGTATCGGGGACTGCTTCGCAGACAAAGCCAGAAGTATTATATGCCTGATCAGGAGATGGTCATAGCCTGTGGTTCGGGGAATATGGTTGACAAAAACGAAGAATATAAGACGGTGTTCAGTCTTCTGCTCAAGGAAACAAAAGATCGGGATGAGACAGAAGAGATACTTGAGGAGCTTGCAGTGTATGTGACCAGGGAAGACAGCTCAGCCTCGCAGCTTATGAACTGCCTTTATGAATGGGATGTGGCCTTCGAGAATGACAGGGCTGCAGCAAGGTTGTTCAGGGCGATGGGCGAGTGGACTTACAGCATCCGCAGATGGAGCGAATGCGGGTACAGCAGAAAAGAACTACATAAAGAGAATACAGATTTAAAATATATGACAAATAGCGATAAGTACCAGAAAGTACAGGAAATTGAGAAGAAGGTGTATCCAAATGACCCATGCCCCTGCGGGTCAGGGAAAAAGTATAAGAAATGCTGTGGGAAGCTTTGACAGGGACGAAAGCGCAGCTTCTAATGCTGTTAACGCTAAAACAAATGGACTCGATGCTGGCGGAGAAAAAGACAAGGAGTCCGGAACATGATTTCGGGACAGTTCCTGAACAGGAGGGAATATGGCGAGAACGGTAGGGATCGGGATACAGGATTTTGGAAAGATCATTGAGAACGATTACTTTTATGTGGATAAAACGGCCTTTATCAAGGAGTGGTGGGAAAGTGGAGATGAGGTGACGCTGATCACCAGGCCGCGGCGGTTTGGAAAGACCCTTACCATGAGCATGGTGGAGCGGTTTTTTTCGCTGAAATATGCCGGACGAGGCGACCTGTTTGAAGGGCTTGCCATCTGGAGGGAGGAGGAGTATCGTGCGCTGCAGGGAACCTATCCGGTCATCAGCCTTTCTTTTGCAAATGTGAAGGAGAGGGACTACGATACAGCCAGACGGAAAATCTGCCATATCCTTGCGGATTTATACACAGACTATGCCTTTTTGCTTGAAAGTGATATTTTGGGAGAAGGCGATAAGGAATTTTTCAGACGTGTTACGATGGATATGGGCGATGTGGAGGCTACGCTGGCGATCCATAATCTTTGCAGGTATCTGAGTCTTTATTATAATAAAAAGGTGATCGTTTTATTGGATGAGTACGACACGCCGATGCAGGAGGCCTATGTGGGGGGATACTGGAAAGAGTTCGTGGCATTCACAAGGAGTATGTTCAATGCTGCGTTTAAGACCAATCCCCATCTGGAACGGGCAATCATGACCGGGATCACGAGGGTCAGCAGGGAATCCATTTTCTCTGATCTGAATAACCTTGAGGTAGTGACTATGACTACCAGCAAGTATGGCACGGCATTTGGCTTTACAGAAGACGAAGTTTTTGCCGCCATGGATGAATATGGACTGGAGGAAAAAGACAGGATAAAGAGCTGGTATGACGGTTTTATCTTTGGAGAGTGGAAGGATATCTATAATCCCTGGTCTATTTTGAATTATCTTGATAAAAAAAGAGTCGGCATGTACTGGGCGAACACCAGTTCCAACAGCCTGGTCGGGAAGCTGATCCGGGAGAGCGGAAGGGGTGTGAAGGAATCTTTTGAGAGCCTGCTGGCAGGAGGACACCTGTTTGTGCCGATTGATGAGCAGATTGTCTATGATCAACTGGATCATAATGAGAACGCGATCTGGAGTTTCCTTGTGGCGGGCGGCTACTTGAAAGTGGTGAGCTATGAGGAATACGAAACAGATCCGATCATAAAAGAGCCAAGGTATGAACTGGCATTGACCAATTATGAAGTGAAGCTTATGTTCAGGAATATGGTATCCGGATGGTTTGCCGGGAATCTGTCTGACTATAATGATTTTGTAAAGGCCCTTCTTTGCGGAGATGTGGATGCCATGAACGAATATATGAACCGGGTGGCCAGTGAAACATTCAGCTTCTTTGATACAGGGAACCGTGCTTCCGGAAAGACGGAGCCGGAGCGGTTCTATCATGGGTTTGTTCTGGGACTTATGGTGGAACTGGAAGACCGGTATGCGATTACCTCTAATCGGGAGAGTGGATTTGGGCGGTATGATGTGATGCTGGAGCCGCGGAAGGCGGGTTTGGATGCTTTTATCATAGAATTCAAGGTGTATAATCCGAAAAAAGACGCTTCATTGGAAGATGCCGTAAAGGCAGCGCTTGTACAGATTGAGGAGAAGAAATATGAAGAGGCGCTTGTAGGGAAAGGGATACCGGAAGAGAGGATCAGAAAGTATGGGTTTGCGTTTGAGGGGAAGACGGTGTTGATCGGGTGAGCAGGTCTTTGCATTTATTGCAAAGGCCGTTAGAACATGTAAATTTGGCCAAAACGAAGAATTGTCGATATATTATTACAAGTATCTTTTTTGGGGAAATACTATTTGTCATTATCATACACGGAGGAATTATATATGGTCATACGGCATAACATGCTTGCGGTAAATGCAGGGAGGCAGGGGGCAGGAATGCCAAGCTGTTGACAGTGGATTGCGTGGAGCGGTATCGGAGCTGACGGCCATTACCCAGTATATTCATGGGGAAAGCTGTATGTGCTGCGGCCATTGCACAGAGGCCAGAATGTTGCTTGGCATCGCCATGGCGGAGATGATCCATCTGCCTTCCATCGATGATGCTACCGGCATCGCCTCATTCAAGCTGCCTTGCACATGAAAATTTATCCTTCATGTAAGGTAGCGGTAATTAGTGAGGGGTATACTGATACACAGAATATCGGACAAAATATTTGCGCCCTCTTATGAAACGGCAAAAAGCTGTCGATACATTACAATATATCTGTTTTTGGAAATGGAATACAATTTGCTGTCAGCATAAACGGAGGAAGCTTATATGGTTATAAGGCACAATATGTTTGCCATGAATGCAGAGAGACAATTAGGGATTGTCAGCAATAGTAAAGCGGATTCTATGGAAAAGCTCTCTTCCGGATACCGCATTAACCGCGCGGCAGATGATGCGGCCGGTCTTTCCATCTCAGAGAAGATGCGCAGACAGATCCGAGGGCTGAAACAGGGAGTAAAGAATACGCAGGAAGGGGTTTCTGTGTGTCAGGTGGCGGATGGAGCGCTGACGGAAGTCAGTGATATGATCCAAAGAATATCGGAACTGTCTATAAAAGCAGCCAATGAAACGAATACGGCTGACGACAGAGAGTATATCCAACAGGAAGTCCGACAGCTGATCACGGAAATAGACCGTATTGCAGAGACAACGACATTTAATGAGATTAAGCTTTTTGACGGGCTCGAATCTTTTGGCGGTGGTACGATCAATATGTCGAAGCCTTCGACTGACGGTAAGTTTTTCCAGTTGTTTGGCAACAGTATATCCAAGACCGGCTATATGCACGAAGAGTTGAGAAATACTATGGTTGATGGATCAACTTCTGCTTTGGATACGGATCCGGCCGCTAATCCTTATGTCAGTGTGCATATTAATATGGACGCTTTAAATAAGCTGGAAAATCTGGTGAACTCTACTTTCTTTGTTAATTGCTGTACGGACTGCTGTCCTACTACAGTTGTTTTTACGGATACAGCGGGCGTTATGGCCGGTCCGGGGAAAATAGAAATCGGCATGAAAAAAGCCGATGGCTCTTATTACACAAATGCGGCAGAATTTACTAAGTATATTGTGGATAGCATGAAGGCGTTTGATTCAACAAGTGGAAACAGTGCGGATCATACCAGTCATGTAGAGTTCGCCTACAAAGGATCCATGCTGTATCTGTATGATATTGACAATCATGGCTGGGATCAGAGTGATAAAGAGGCGGCATATTTCTGTGATTCAAAGGAAATCTTCGGCAGCTTTGAAGATGCCGGGAAGAAGATCTGGATCCATACTGGTTGCGAGCCCGGGGAGGGCATCTGGCTGGAGATTGGTAACATGAGCACGCAGGGATTGGGAATTAAGGAGCTGAATGTATCGTCTGTGAACGGAGCCGGATCGGCGATTGATTCTGCCAGGGATGCTCTGAGGAAAGTGATGAAGACCCGCAGCCGGATCGGCGCACAGCAGAACCGGTTGGAGCATACAATCGCCAATGAGGAGAATATCGTGGAGAACCTGTCTGCGGCGGAATCGCGTATTCGGGATACCGATATTGCTACGGAGATGGTTCGCTTTTCCAATATCAATATATTGGAGCAGGCGGCGACATCCATGTTGTCGCAGGCAAACCAGCAGTCGAATTATATATTGCAGCTGTTGCAGTAGGACAAAAGGCAGAGGTGTAAGCGCTTCTGCCTTTTTGGATGAAATGGGATAGGAATTTAGAGAAGTGTATGGTATACTGTGATCGGATGCACTGCTATTCGTGGAAAGATCGTGATGCCGCCTGCCGAATTTTTGTGGAAGGCAGGACAAGGACAGGCAGTTTGGGAGGAAATGACATATGCGTAAAGTTCATAGGCAGCAGATATTGGAAGTCGTTGCGAGTATGCACGCGGCGCATCAGCATTGCAGGGACTATTTGTCCGGGAAGGCCTTTCAGGCGGCGCAGGGGCTTCTTACCGACTGTCAGGATGCGGCGATTCAGATTGGGGAGCTGATCGAACAGCTGGACGGCGAGGGGACGGAGCCGGTTGCCTTTCTCGAGCAGTATTGCGAGCGGCTCTATCAGGTCAATGTACAGATAGAGGTGACCTCACCACAGAAGGCTTACAAGCATCTAGAGGAAATGCTGATTCGGGCGGAAAATGCGATCAGGCATATGCGGCTCAGGAAAGAAGTGGTCTTTCTGCCTTATAAGGCGAGTATGTGGGATTCGCTGGAGAGCGTCTATCTGGCGGCAAGAGAAGATAAAGAATGTGATGCCTATGTGGTGCCGATCCCTTATTATGATAAACTGCCGGATGACAGTCTGGGGGAACTGCATTATGAAGGAGATGAATATCCGTCTGATATCGAGATCACCCATTATGAAGCGTATGATTTGGAGCAGAGGCATCCGGATGTTATCTACATTCATAATCCCTATGACAGATGTAATGTGGTAACCTGCGTGCCGGAACGGTACTTTAGCAGTAATCTGAAAAGGTATACGGACTGCCTGGTCTATATCCCTTATTTCATTCTGGATGAGATCGAGCCGGATAACCAGGAGGCCATTGATACCATGAAACATTTCTGTTTCCTGCCGGGGACGATCTGGGCGGATAAGGTGATCGTACAGTCTGAGAAGATGCGTCAGATCTACATCAATGAATATAGGAAAGCGGCGAAAGAAGTCGGTTTGTCGGGAGAACATACGGACAGAAAGAAGCTGGAAGAGAAGATATTGGGGCTGGGGTCTCCGAAACTGGACAAGGTGCACAGCATCAGCAGGGAAAATCTGATAATACCGGATGAATGGCGCAGGATCATTGAGAAGCCAGATGGCATATGGAAGAAGATCATCTTTTATAATACGAGTATCGGGGCGTTGCTGCAAAACGAAGAGAAAATGCTGGATAAGATGAAATCAGTATTCCACACCTTCCAGGAGCAGCAGGATACGGTGGCACTTCTGTGGAGACCGCACCCGTTGATCCAGAGCACGATTAAATCCATGAAACCGCAGCTTTGGATGGAGTATGAGAAACTTGTGCGGGCATACAGGGAAGAAGGTTGGGGAATTTATGATGACAGTGCGGATATGGACCGGGCGGTAGTGTTGAGTGACGCTTACTATGGTGATCAAAGCAGTGTGGTACAGGTGTATCAGGAGACGGGGAAGCCGGTGATGATACAGAACGTTGAAGTTCTGTGAAGAGATTATTAGGAACCGAATTCTCATGAAAAGTACGGTGCAAGTATCAGTGAGCATATGTAATAATATAAAAAGAAGTCTTCTATAAAAGAAAAGCTGCTTTAGATGATCTTTAAAGAAATTTATATTGGATGTCGATAAATAATAAAATAATTCAGGATGAAAAAACTTGCATGGATGCAGATATTATGATAGAAATGTAAAATGTCATTGCATCAAGAGCAATGGCATTTTTGCATACATTTATGTAATTATTATTGAGGAGAAGAAAGTATGAATGTTGCATTGATTTTGGCAGGAGGTACAGACTGCAGGTTCCAGATGAGCGTTCCGAAACAGTTTGTAAATGTCTTTAACCGCCCGGTTATTGTCTATACATTGGAAGCATTTCAGCGGCATAAAGATATTGACGCGATTATGGTGGCTTGCCTGGATGGCTGGCAGGAAATGGTGAATGCATATGCGAAGCAGTTCAATATTGACAAACTGAAATGGGTGGTGACTGGCGGCAATGATGGTCAGGCGTCGGCGAGAATCGGTATCCTGGCGCTGAAGGACGTTTGCCGCGGCGATGACGTGATTGTATTGCATGACTCTATTAGACCGTTTGTCTCGGAGGATATAATAACGGACAGTATCAGAGTTTGCCGTATACATGGTATGGGTGTAGCTGCTGTCAGAACGATGGATACGATTATGCGGACGAATGATGGGGTGAGCGGGATAGACAGCATTTCAAGGTATTCCATTGTTCGTATCCAGACTCCGCAGGCGTACCGTATGAATCGTCTGCTGGATATACATCAGAAAGCTGTGGAAGCAGGTATTATGGGTGAAGTGGATACTAACAGCGTAGTTTCCAGGCTGGGTGATACAGTTTACTTTTCCAAGGGATCGGATTTGAACCTTAAAATTAATACGGTGGAAGATGTGGAAATGTTCAAGGCTTTATACCGGATGAGACGGGAACCGTTTAAGGACGATTTTTAGAGAGGGATCTGGAATGAATATTGCATTAATATTGGCGGGAGGCAGCGGCATCAGGACAGAGCAGGACGTTCCGAAGCAGTTCCTTAATGTATACGAAAAACCGATCATTCTTTATACGCTGGAAGCTTTCCAGAAGCATCCTGACATCAATGGAATTATCGTGTCCTGTCTGGAAGGATGGCATGAGATCCTCCGCGTGTATGCACGGGACGTGGGCATAACGAAACTACAGAAGATTGTAAGTGGCGGGGAAACCGGACAGGCTTCGGCGCGGAATGCTTTGCGGGAGTTAAACGATGTCTGCCAGGAAGACGATATTGTCATTATTCATGACGCTATTCGTCCCATGGTATCTGCCGATATCATATCCGACTGTATCGTAAAATGCAGGAAGTACGGTTCCGGATTGGCGGCTATGCGGTGCCAGGAGACGATCATCAAGACAGAAGACGGCGTCAAGGGAAACGAGGGAATCAGCAGAAAAGATATTATGCGGGTACAGACTCCTCAGGCATATCGGTATGGCCGGGTTATGAAGGCTCATGAAGACGCACTTTGGATGGGAATTACGGATGCGGTCTATACGAATACACTGATGCTGGATTTGGGGGAGACATTATACTTTTCCAAAGGTTCGGCTAAGAATATTAAAATTACAACGATGGAGGATGTGGAGATTTTTAAGGCGTTGTATCGGGTGGAAAAGGAGGAGTGGGTGAAGTAAGGGAGTTTGGAAGAGTAAAGCATAAAGTTAATTGAAGCGAATCATATTGGCATAATAAATCCTGTGCAGCTAAGGGAATATAGTTTTCTGACGATATAAGAACTGTGGTAGTTCAAGGAAATATAATTGTTGCACAGAGGCAGAATCAGGATTATGAAGCTCTCTGTTATCTCGGTTGGATGTAATAGCAGGGAGTTTTAGTTTGATTTAGGTATTACGTGTGAGACCAGAGAATGAAATTTACAGAAGGCCGATGTGCAGCGGGATTACGGCGTAAGCAGCATTGTTTTATGCAAAATGGGAGATAAATTCATGAATTGGGAAAAAGAACTTAACATTGCAAAGAAAGCAGCAATAGAAGCCGGAAAAGCAATTATGGCAATCTATTGTTCTGAAGAACTGGACGTGACTTATAAAGAAGACCAGTCGCCGCTTACAAGAGCCGACCGTCAGGCGAATCAGATTATCGTAGAAATGCTTTCCAGAGAATTTCCTGGCTATGCGATACTGTCCGAAGAAGGAAAGGACAACAAGGAACGGTTGGAAAATGACTATTGTTTTGTTGTCGATCCGTTAGACGGAACCAAAGAGTTTATCAAGCGCAACGGGCAGTTTACGGTAAATATTGCGCTGGCATATAAGAATGAGGCTGTTATGGGAGTAATCTATGTTCCCGTGTCGGGAGAATTGTATTGGGCATCGGAAAAGAGCGGGGCATACTTAACAACACATGAGAATACGCAGAGGATATGCGTATCAGAACGGAAGGAAGACATCCGGGTGGTGATGAGCAGTTCCCATGGTTGCCGAGAGATGGATGACCTGATCGAGAAAAACCATCTGACCAATTATGTAAAAATCGGCAGTTCCCTTAAAGGGTGTATTGTAGCAAAAGGGGATGCGGAGATTTATTACCGCTTCAATCCTACGATGGAATGGGATACCGCAGCCATGCAGTGTATTGTGGAAGAGGCAGGAGCGGTTTTCAGGCAGATGGATGACACGGAAATGAGATATAATCGGGTAAATTGCCGGAATGATAAGGGTTTCTATATTGTGAACTGTCCTGAAAACAAAATGATATGGTAGCTGACTGCCCTTTGTGAAGCATACAATATGAAATACCGAAGAAAAATAATAAAACAGATTAAACAGCAAGGAAAAGGTTGAAAAAGAATAGTAGAGGGTATCCATTCCCTTAATTGCATTACAAACAAGCCATCTTGCGGTGGCTGTTAAAAATTGAATATGTAGCAAAGTTAAGGTTTATTCAGTAGCTGGCTTGATTTTATATCCCTGAAACTGTGCCATTAAGAT
>ERZ779622.689-NODE-689-length-17750-cov-4.553264_pt1 | contig 17750 bp, 14 predicted proteins | sample MGYA00514188_ERZ779622 | MGnify/ENA primary metagenome ERZ779622 (study PRJEB29562, sample SAMEA4376702) | mouse gut metagenome | isolation source: Cecum | study: EMG produced TPA metagenomics assembly of the A DSS colitis mouse model was used to assess the...
TCATGAAGGGTGGAGCCGGTCTCCACGATATCTACAATCACATCGGAAAGGCCGACTAACGGTCCTAACTCCACGGAACCGTTTAATTTTATAATGTCCACTGTCTGATGCTTCTGGTTGTAAAAATAGTCCTTTGCGATATTGGGGTATTTGCTGGCAACACGGATTCTTTCATGATGTTTTAGCAGCTCTTTGGCATGTTCCGGTCCGCATACGCACATACGGCATTTACCGAAACCAAAATCCAAGACTTCATATACACGTCTGTTCTGCTCCATAATGGTGTCCTTGCCTGCAACGCCAATATCTGCCGCTCCGTATTCTACATAAGTAGGGACATCAGGTCCTTTTGCGAGGAAAAATCGAAGCTTTTGCGCCTCATTTACAAAAATCAGCCGTCGGGAATCCTTATCCTTCATCTCCTCACAGGTGATGCCTATTTTTTCGAACAATTCCAGTGTTTTCTTTGCAAGCCTGCCCTTTCCAAGTGCAAATGTCAAATATCCGTCAGTACTCATTTCTGCCTCCCTAAGTCAAGCTTCCGCATTACCACCATAAGCCCTCCTTTTCTTAATTCCTGCGCTTCCATCAGCTTCTGCGCATAGTCTTCGTCCGTGTAAAAAAGCTCCTTTTTTTGTGCAGGAACAGGAATCTCTTTTCCCTGTCTGGAAAGTGCTTCCAAAATATCATCCACAACCGCTGCAAAGCCGATTGCCGGCGCCTCTTTTCCAAAGTGACAAAGCAGGGAATCATACCGTCCGCCTTTTACAACCGGCTCTCCGATACCATAGGTATAAGCCTTAAAGATGATGCCGGTGTAATATTGGTATTTGCTGAGCATCCCAAGGTCAAAGGAAACATATCCTTCCGTACCATAGAGACTTAAGATTTCATAGAGCTTTTCCAAATGTGCAAGCGCCTGTACCGAGCGTGCATTGGAAGCCAGTTTTTGCGCCGTTCTCAAATCTTCAATACTGCCGTAAGTATCTATGGTTTTCATGAAAAGATTACGGTATGCCGTCGAAACGCCCGCAGCCTGCAAAATATCTGCCGCCGCATAATCGTTTTTGGCAGAAATGCATTCCCGCAGCCTTAATTCTGTCTCCTTAGACAGTCCCGCCTCTTCACACAAGCCCTTGAAATATTCCACCTGTCCGATGCTGACCTGAAAGTCGGTAAGCCCTGCATACAAGAGCGATTCTATCACCAGATTTACCATTTCCGCATCCGCTTCCGGCGAAGGGTCTCCGATAAGCTCTGCGCCCAACTGTGTTACCTCTTTTAACTTCCCCTGCAGGTGAGAAGTATTGGTAAAGGTATTGCCAACATAGCAAAACCGCAGCGGCACGCTTTCCTCCATAAAATATTTTGCCGCACATCTGGCAATGGAAGGTGTAAAATCCGGCCTGAGCACCAGCGTATCGCCCTCCTTGTCAAAAAACTTATATAAATCCTTTGAAGGCGTCGTACCTATTTCATTGGAATAAACATCAAAATACTCAAAAGTCGGCGTCTGAATATCTTCATATCCAAAAGAAAGCAGCTTCTCCCGAAGCTTTTCTTCTACTGCCAGCTTTTTCAAATACTCTTTCCCATAAATATCCCGCACGCCTTCCGGCGTATGCAGCAAAACTTTATTCATACAAACCTCTCCTGCCTTTTCTAAGGAAGCTTTATCACTTTAACGTGCTACTCTGATATCGTATTAGCATACAAAACTATTGCCAGTATACTAAATCCTCTGAAAATTGTCAAGCTATCCTTTTGCTGTTTGCACACATCGTAAACAGTCTACTCTCTATCTTCCAAATCCTTCTTCACCGCTTCCAGATAAGGCACCTCTATCCCGTTTTTTTTGGGAATCACATAATCCGGATTCAACTCTTCATAGCGAAAGCTCTTTCTGCCGCCATTCTGTGCCCTGTCCCAGAAATAACGAAGCATCTCATAAGGCAGATAGTAAAAAATGTCCCGTTTGGTATAATATATCAAAAAAAAGGCAATGCCTCCCTGCTTTTCAAACTGCTCCATAAAATACACCTGATGCGCATGAATATTCTGCAGCGCAAAGGTATCCACGGCACATTCCTTCGCATCAAAGCAAATGGGAATCCCCTGTACAGCGCCAATGTAATCTACCGTACTTTTTTGTTCAAAAAAGGCGAGCGTAATGTGGCGATGTTCCTTATCTATCTTAATCGGTGTAATCGGCGTCGGAATTTTTTGAATCAAGGCAAGTCCGTTTTCCAGATACTTTTCATTGGTCCGGTTTATCAGTTCCTCCAGCGTAGAACCTCTCAATCCTCTTGAGTTCCATGTTGCCATGACTGCATACCTCCTTAAAAGCAGCCGGAAGCGGCGCGGTAAATATAGAGCCCTCCAATCCGGCAAACCCTTGTATTCGTGCCGGAAATGCTATCCGTGCCGCATGTAAAAGCTGATGGCGGACTCCATATTTTTTCCGGCAGAAATCATTAAAATCCGCGTCCCCGTATTTCACGTCACCCATAATGGGATGCCCAATGGAAGCCATATGCGCCCTGATTTGATGAGGCCTTCCCGTAATCAGCTTTACCGCAAGACAGGTACAGTCTTCGCCAAAAGCAAGCGGATGGTATGCGGTTCTGACTGCCCTGCCCTCTTCTCCTATCCGCACTTTGTTCGTTCTCTCATCCTTGGAAAGCCGCCCGGATAATATGCCTGCTTCTTTCAGGTTTCCTTTCACAATGGTAATATAATATTTCTCTATCTCTCTTTTGCGAATCAGTTCGGAAAGCATTTGACTGCCGGCCAGAGAGGCGCCGCAGAGCACTATGCCGCTGGTATTGCGGTCCAGTCTGTTCTGCACGGACGGGTGAAAAGTTTTCAAGGTTTCCTGTGAGAGCCCGCCGCAGGCAAGCAGGTAACCCAAAAGCCATTCATTCAGGGAATACTGTCCTCTGCCATCCCGCTGCGTGAGCACGCCTGCGGGCTTGTCTGCAATGACAATATTTTTGTCTTCGTAAATAATGGTAATCCCCTTAAGTGCGGTATATGCTTCGCGGTACCATTCTGTTTTGTCCGGCACGCAGGCGGAAGCTTCTTTTCCTTCCCCCGTAAAAAGGCGGAAAGTTTCGTCCGAAAAAAAGAAAGAGACAGTATCCCCTACTGCCAGAATTTCCTTTCCTTCTGCTTTTTTTCCATTCAGCACAATGTTTTTCTTGCGCAGCATTTTATAAAGAAAACCGCTTCCCGCCGCAGGCATAAATTTGCGGAGAAATTTATCAAGCCGCTGTCCGGCCTGATTTTCCCTGATATGAAAAGACTGCATGTTGACCTCCTAGAGGGCGATACTCTTTAAGGTACAGGCAATTCCCTCTACCTGCGTATCGTTCGCATCTGCAAGCTCCTTTAACTGGCTTAGCCTTGCCGCATACTTGTGAATATCTTTAAAAATCTTAACGGTAACATTTGTATAGGAATCCACCTTAAGGCAAGTTATCAGGTGCGTCCCGCAGTCGGCTTCAGAAAGCTTCTTATAGGGCATGTATCCTATGACGGTATTGTCACATATTGCCATGTGCAGGACCGGATAGTTTTTTTCCCTTGTTGTAAATATCATGTCATACAGGCAGGTAAGCCCGTCTGCAGATTCCTCTATGATTTGGGCATCCTCATCGGAAAGGCTGGTATTCCTGCAGTACATAACGGTGGAAACCAGACTTTTACTGGCGGGCAGACAACCCAAAACAGCGACGATTGTCAAAAGATTATTGCGCGTGCCGGTCGCGGCAATTCCTGCGGCAAACAGCGAAAGAGAAATAAAAAAATAGATAACAGTCCGTATTATCTCATATTTCTTCTGACTGTTGATATAATTTTTTTGCCCCTTTACTTTTGCTGTCGTAAATAAACGTGTTAATTCCATTCTGTTTTATCCTTTACATCTTAGCTTCCATGCCCCAAACAGGCGCAATGCCTTCTTCAATCATTGCCAGCATATATTTGACAATATTCGAATCAAACTGTGTTCCGGCATGGTCCTTCAGCTCTTGTATGATATGCGCCATTTCCAGCCTGCCCCTGTAGCATCTCGCGCTGCTCATGGCGTCAAACGCATCCGCAACGCAGATGATGCGGGCAAATAAAGGAATGGCATCTCCTGCAAGACCTGCGGCATAACCGGTTCCGTCATATCGTTCATGATGATACTTAGCGCCTTCCGCAATCCCCGGTATGGAATTAAAGTCCTTTAGGATGCTGCCCCCAATGACAACATGCTGCTTAATGGCTTCACGCTCTCCGTCAGTCAATGCCCCCGGCTTCGTTAAAATCGAATCCGTAATACCAATTTTTCCGATATCATGCAGAAGCGCAATATAATACAACTGACGGCAGGATTCCTCCTCCATATTCATCCGGCGGGCTATTTCCCTCGCATAGTAGGCTACTCTTTGAGAATGTCCTCTTGTATACTCATCCTTTGCATCGATAATATTGGCAAAGGTCTTAAGCGACTGCTCAATAATGCGGCGGTCCGCTTCCTGCCGCAGATTATATTTTCTGATTCTGATGCCGGAAACGGCGTATGCCAAATCCGCTACAAACAGCCCGAACAGAAATAGAAGCAAAATCCAGAAAAGCGGATGCTGCCATAGCTTGTTTTCCCTGTAAAAAATAATGGCGCAATCTTCTACGGGAAAAGTACTGTTCTGCGTAATCAAAACAAAACCAAAAGAAATTTTATCTGAAGCCACGATTGTCTGGTTGTAGTCAAGCGGCTTTATCGTGATAATACCGTTACTTAAGCTGCATTCACCACTCCAGTAGCTGTCCAGACGGCTTCCCATAGGCACCCTTATCAGAATCACCCAGTTTAACAAATCTTTTGCCGAATCATTGTAAACAGTAAAATCATACTGCGCACCAATAATTCCATTTGTCTCACTTTCCGTCCATTGTTTTGCAACACCGGCTTCCAGACGGCATTGGGAGTTTGACAGAAATGAAGCGCTTGTCTGCACAAGTCCGTAAGCATATTTTTCCTGATAGCTCGATGCGGAAAGCACATTATCCGCATTGGGCGTCTTGTTCAAAGCCTCTTCGCTTTGGTTTGGACAGAAGGTATAAAAAGGCTGTTTTTCTGTGTACTGTAAGAAGGAAAAAAGCGTAAGCCCGATTAACAGCGCCCCCAATATGGATAATATATTTATCAAGAGTAGTTTGTTTTTTTTACGGAACATGTTTTCTCCTAAAGTATGATTGCCTTTTTACATACGGGCGGTCAACGCAGCCTTCATAAGCACCTAATTCATTATACTGTACCCATTTGTAAAATGCAATGAGGCATCTATTGCAGCAGCGCCAGTATGCGCAGAATACATGCCTGCGGCAATAGCTTTACCGCAAGCTGAAAAGCTTTCATAGGGACTCCCGGAACCGATATATCCTGTTTGTTGTAGGAAGCACGAAGCGCTGCGGATACACATTTTTCAGCAGTAATCATAACCAGTTTTTTTACGGCAAGCCTACTGCCGTATTGTTCTGCAATATCAAAAAATTCCGTGTAAACAGGCCCGGGACAGACAGCGGTTACATAAATCCCCCTGTAGTGCAGCTCTGCATGTAAGGCCCTTGACAGGCTGAGTACATAAGATTTTGTCGCCGCGTATACCGCAAAATCAGGCTGCGGCAGAAACGCGGCAGAGGAAGCCATTTGGATAATTCTGCTTCCCCGCGCCATGTACGGCAGCGTAATATACGTCATTTTGGTTAGGGCTTCACAGTTGACGAAAAGCATTTCCGTCTGCTCTTCTAAGGGAATATCCTCAAATGCGCCCAAAAGTCCAAAGCCGGCGGCATTAATCAACATGCGGACCGTCACGTCCGATTCCTCCAAAAGCTTTTCAAAATCGTCCATCGCATATTCGTCGGTTACATCCATGGTAATCAGTCTCGTTGCATGTTCCATCACCTGTGCAACCTCTAAGAGCCTGTCTTCTCTGCGGGCTATCAGCCAGAATTCGTCGATGTTGGAAAACGCTGTGTCCATCTGCAGGGCAAATTCCTGTCCGATTCCTGAGGATGCGCCTGTAATAATAATAATATTTTTCATTATGATTCCGCCTTTCTTTTCTTTTTGTGAACATTTCTAATTGTTTTTTTTCGTTTTTCCCTGTTCGGTTTTTCTTGTTTTTTCCCGCTTCCTTTTTGTGCCCCTTTTGCGCAAGGCACCAGACAATGTTTTCCGTAGCCTATCAAATCCTCTCTTTTTGCTGCCCGAAGCGCTTCGCATACCAATTCATAATTTTTCGGATTTCGGTATTGAATCAGGGCGCGCTGCATCGCCTTTTCGTGGGGGTTTTTGCATACATATACCGGACTCATATCCCGCGGGTCTATCCCCGTATAGTACATAACGGTAGAAACGGTTGACGGCGTTGGGTAAAAATCCTGCACCTGCTCAGGCATATAACCCAAATCCCGCAAGTACTCGGCAAGTTCTACGGCCTCCTTTAATGTAGATCCTGGGTGGGAAGACATCAAATACGGCACCAGATACTGCTTTAATCCAAGCTGTTCATTCAGGCGCTTATACTTTTCCATGAACCTCTTGTAAACGGCGTTTTCCGGCTTTCCCATGCGCCGAAGAACTTTGTCGGAAATATGCTCCGGCGCCACCTTAAGCTGACCGCTTACGTGGAACTGCACCAGTTCCCGAAAAAAACTGTCGTCGGCGTCGGCAAGCAAATAGTCAAACCGGATGCCGGAACGGATAAATACTTTTTTTACTCTAGGCAGCGCCCTCAGCTTCCGAAGAAGGGCAAGATAATCCGAATGTTCTGCTCTTAGGTTTTTGCAAGGGGAAGGAAAAAGACACTGCTTGTTCTTGCAAACCCCGCTTTTCAACTGTTTTTCACAGGAGGGATGCCTAAAATTGGCAGTTGGTCCGCCAACATCATGAATATATCCTTTAAAATCCTTGTCCTCTGTCAGAAGCTTTGCTTCTGCGAGAATGGATTCATGGCTTCTTGTCTGTACGATGCGCCCCTGATGAAAGGTCAGGGCACAAAAGCTGCAGCCGCCAAAACATCCTCTGTTGCTGATTAAAGAAAATTTTATCTCCGAAATAGCAGGAACGCCCCCTCTTTCCTCATAAGAGGGATGATACGCGCGCATATAAGGAAGCCCGTAAACAGCGTCCATTTCCTCCGTACACAAGGGCGGCTGCGGCGGATTCTGTACTACATAGGTGCCGCCTGCATATGCCTCCACCAGCGCTTTGCCGGTAAAAGGGTCTGTGTTTTCATATTGTACGGCAAAGCTTTCCGCGTATTTTGCCGGATTTTCTTTCATTGTGTCGTAGTCGGGAAGCCATATCCCATCATAGATATTTTCCGGTTTTTTCGTCTTGTAAACAGTCCCCTTGATAAAAGTAATATCGGATACGGCAATCCCGCTGTCCAAGGCTTCCGCAAGCTCCACGATGCTCTTCTCGCCCATCCCGTAGGAAATCACATCTGCCTGTGAATCCAAAAGAACAGAACGTTTGAATTTGTTGGACCAGTAATCGTAATGCGCCATTCTTCTAAGACTTGCTTCAATGCCGCCAATGATAATAGGAACATCTTTGTAGGTTTTTCGAATCAGGTTTCCATATACAACCGTCGCATAATCGGGGCGCATTCCGGCTTTTCCGCCCGGGGTATACGCATCCTGGCTTCTTCTCTTTTTGGAAACAGAATAATGATTGACCATACTGTCCATATTGCCGGCGCTTATCAAAAAAGCAAGTCTGGGCTTTCCCAGTACAGTGATGCTTGCATCGTTCTTCCAATCCGGCTGTGAAATAATACCGACACGATATCCGTGCGCTTCTAAAACCCTGCTGATAACAGCGTGCCCAAAAGAAGGATGGTCTACGTAAGCGTCTCCGATAACGTAGACAAAATCAAGCTGTTCTATATTTCTTTCTTCCATATCCTGCCGGCATACGGGCAAAAAACCGTCGTACAATCATTTCACCTCCTGTCAGTCGCTCCTATTTTATAGCAATTCTTCATAGCTTTCTATAAAGAAATCGGCAAGCCGGCGTTTTTCCTCTCGTATGTCGGCGGAATAGACATCTTCCACGGCACAGACCTGCATTCCTGCATTTTTTCCTGCCTGTATGCCGGGCAGAATGTCTTCAAACACCAGACATTTTTCAGGGTTTACCCCAAGGGCTTTCGCCACGGCCAGATAAATATCCGGCGCAGGCTTTCCTTTGTTTACTTCACATGCCGTCATCACACAGGAAAAATACCGGCGCAGGGAAAGCGCCTCGGCAGCACTTTCTACAAGTGTTTTGGAATTGCTGGTGGCGATGCCGAGTTTTATCCCCAGTTCTTTGCAATATTCTAAAAATTCCGGCGCTTTCTCCTTAAACGGCACCTCGTTTCTATATTTATCGCCTGCCATTTCATTCCAGTCAGCCTTAATCGTCTCAAGAGAATCTGTAAGCTGAAAACGTTCTTTAAAGTAAGCAGCCGTCTCCGAAAAACTCATCCCCTCAATGGCATTCTGCAGTCCGCAGGGCAGCGCAATGCCAAACCGTTCCAAATACTCGATATCTATTTTCTCCCACATCCACATGGAATCCACCAGTGTGCCGTCCAAGTCGAAAATAATTGCTTCAAACGCGGGAATTCTTTTTTTTAAAGGATTTTCTGCTTTCAAAGAATTTTCTGCTTTCTGCATATCGTCTGTTCCTTTCCCTTCCCGCGCATTAAGCCGTCCGCATTTCTGCAGCCTGCTCAGTTCATCTTTTGTAAGTTCTCTGAAACCGCCTGCCTCCAGGTCTTCAGGAAGCTGCAGGGATCCGATGGAAAGGCGTTTTAAATAGACCACCTCGTTGCCCACGGCAGACAGCATTCTCTTGACTTGATGAAACCTGCCTTCTCTGATGGTGAGTTCTATTTCCGCGTCCGCAAGCCGCTTTACTTTTGCAGGCATCGTCTCCTTCTCATCCCCAATATCAACGCCCTTGGTAAGCCGCCCGATTGCTTCTTCGGACAACGGCTGCCTTGTCCTGACCAGATATCTTTTATCTACATGCTTTCTTGGGGAAAGCAGCCTGTGTGCAAGCGCACCGTCATTGGTAAGCAGAAGCAGTCCCTCTGTATCTTTATCCAAACGTCCCACCGGAAACAGGCCGCGGGTATCTATGCCCTGCAAAAGCCCCATCACAGTAGGCGTATGCTTATCCTCCGTGGCAGTTATCACACCGGACGGCTTGTGTAGCAGATAATAGCGGAATTTTGTATAGGACAACTCCCTGCCCCGAAGCGCAATGCGGTCGGTTTCTTCTACTTTTTTGTCAGCAGCTTTCTCTACCATGCCGTTTACGGTTACAACACCTTTTTTTAAAAGCTGCTTTACTTCACTTCTCGTACCTGCGCCCGCTTCGCACAAAAACTTATCAAGCCTCATTCTTGTCCCCGTTCTGCAGACAGGAAAAGAACCCTGACTGCCTTTTATGCTGCTCATTTCTTCTCTTATCCTAACATACAATATTGTTAAGAAGCTGTCCTAAGGATACTGTTTTGAAAACTTTCTTTCATAAAATGATAAAACCCGCTTTTTTTCTGATGCTTTTTGTCCTCATACTCTCATACCCTGCCTTGAGCCTTTCCTATGCCGCAAACGGTTTAAAGCTTTGGTTTGACCGCATGGTACCTACGCTCTTTCCCTTTATGCTCCTCTCCACCGTCATGATACGGCAGAACCTTACGGAGGGCTTTGCCAGCTTCCTCTATCCGATCGCCGGCAGGCTGTACGGCATGAGCCGTAACTGTGTTTACTGTCTGCTTCTTGGTTTTCTCTGCGGTTTTCCCATGGGGGCAAGAACCATTGCCGAGATGTATGAAAGAAAACAGCTTTCCAAACGGGAGGCGGAATTTCTTCTCGCCTTCTGTAACAACATTGGACCCGTATATTATATCAGCTTTTTTCTGCCCGTCACCGGACTTCCACTAAAAAAACTGCCGTTTTTTCTGATTGGTATGTATGGGATTCCTCTTGTATATGGCATTTTTGTCCGTTACACAGGCTTTTTGCTTCCCAAGGGACAATTCCTGTCGGGAAATGACCGATTCGCCAAAGGACAGCCGGAAAGCTTTCAGAAAAGCCTTGACTATGCCATGCAGAGTGCCATTGCAGGAATCACCACGCTGGGCGGCTATATGATTCTCTTTAATTTGCTGAATCTCCTGCCGCACGCATTTTTTGCCGTTCTTTCTATTTCACAAAAAGAACCGGCGCTTGCACTGCTAAACTGTTTGCTGGAAATCACAGGCGGTATCATGCGCCTGAAAGACAGCTTCCCCCTTGCCGCCCTGATTCTGCTCCCTATAGGCGGGCTTTCCTGTCTGGCGCAGACGAAAAGCATGATTCAGAACACGGACCTTTCCATGTGCCGGCACTTGCTTCACAAAATCGTACAAACCGGCATGACCGCTGCCTACTACCTTCTCCTCGGTGGTTTTCTTTTCTGACGGCGTTTTTTTGCCGTAAGCAGATTGGTGATTAACAAGGCAATAAACAAGAGGGGGGCAGCAAAGAGACATAATTTTAAAAATGCAAAAAAAGAGGTATCCCTTTCTGGCGTCTCTTTCTGCTCCGGTCTTTTAAATCCCGCCGCCGGACTGCCATCCGAAACATCCTGTCCGCTCACATCATCAAAAATATCCGGCTCGGGAGAAAATATTTCTTCCGGTGTGCTGACAAAGACAGGAAATCCGGTCAAGAGATTACTTTCCCTGTACCGGTCGTACTGATTGACTGCCCTGACGACAATGGCAGGACTGATATTGTCGGGCACCTGAATCTCAAAGGTAAAGGTATCGGGACTAAATCCCGCCATAATATCCGTTTCCGGCCACGCCAGATAGGGCGTATACGTTACGCCGCCGTCATAGCTGTAAGAATAATACAGCATAGGAGAATCATAATCCTGTGCTGTCACCGTAATGCCTACAATCTGGCGTTCCAAATCCAGATAGGCTTCTTCTATCATGCAGATATCAGGATCCGTCGTATCCGCCTGCACATAGACCTCGCCGGCATTTACGGCAGGCATACCGTCATAGCCGCTGTAATCCACGCCAAGACTTTCGCTTCGAAGTCCAAAGTATTTTGCCACGGAGGTTGCATCTGCAACGCCGAATGCAATCAAATCCTCCTCGGAATCACAAAATCCCACATCCGTATCGTGGTCAATGTGACAGTGCTCTATCAGGGCAGCCGGAATTCCATATTCCTCGCAAAAACGCAGAATTCCATAGTAATCGCTTCCCTTATCGTTAAAACGGGTTTTGACGCCCCTAAGAAACAACCCCATTTCCTTCATGGTCTCCATCTGCACACATCCAAAACGGTATCCCTCCCTGTTCTGGTCTCCAAAAGCGGAAACCCACACCTCAGAACCAAACAGTTTGTTGTCAGGAGACATATTAAAGTGCAGGCAAAACAAGAAATCGGCATTTACGGAAGCTGCAAAATCTGCCCTTTCCTGTATGCTCATATCCGCATCCACCGAAGTATGCGTCATATAGACGGTAATGCCATCATATTTTGCCAGTTCCTCATACATGGCATTGGCAACCGTCATGTTCATTTCCTTTTCCAGAAATCCATTGTAATCGGCTCCCAGATTTTTCCCGCCGTGTCCAGGGTCAATCACAATGACAAGCTCTCCGTCCTCATCTAACGGATAGCGGAAGCTTCCGGCAAAAGAATCTTCGGAGGCACCCATAAATACGCATAGGAAAAGAACCGCTGCGGCAAATAATTTTATTTTTTTCATAAACATCATTCTCCGAATACAATCAAGAAAACCGGCTTCCGGCAACATGAAGTTTTCCGGAAACCGGCTGTTATTCATGACAATAGAAGCCTCACAAAGCGTGGATTCCATTGTTTTCTATGTAAACTTAAATCACGTCTATATGGTTATCCTGCCCGTCATAATCCACTTCTACCAGTTCCTCCACCGGATGCAGTTCCGAGCGGTTTGACTGGATAATTTCATGATAATGATTCAGGTTGCCCAAAAGCGTCTCATAATCAGCAGCCGCCGTCTGTGAAGAAGCTGCAATGATATTTTCAAGGTTTGCCAGCATATCATCCATATACTGCATGGCAGACATGCGGACATTGTTTGCTTCCAAAGTTGCATTATCCAAAATCTCCTGCGCCTGTCTGGTTGCCATAGTCACCACTTCATTTGCCTGCGCATAAGCCTGCTGCATAATTTCATGTTCATTGATAAGCTGATTTGTCTGTATTGTGGCTTCCTTCACCAGCGTTTCCGCTTTTGCCCGCGCATCATTTAAAATAGCTTCTTTGTTGCTGATAATTTTCTGGTAACGCTTTATCTCATCAGGCGTTTTCATCCGAAGCTCCCGAAGGAGCTCGTCAATTTCATCCTTATTGACAATAATCTTTGTGCTGGAAAATGCCTGCGGCTTACAATTATCAATGTACTCTTCAATTTCGTCGATTAACTGCTCAATTATGCTGCTCATTTTAAATCTCCTCTGTCAGCCAATATTTGCGCCCTTGTATGCGGTTTGATTTCATACCTTTCATATACCATATCCGCCACAAAATCCGGCACACAAAGAGAAATATCCCCGCCAAAGCTTGCAATTTCTTTTACACTGGAGGAACTTAAATATGCATATTCCAGACTCGTTGTAAAGAACATGGTATCCAGCCGCTCTTTGGACAATACCCTGTTTGTCTGCGCTATCTGCAGCTCGTATTCAAAATCAGTGATTGCCCGAAGCCCGCGGATTGCCACATGGATATCATTGTCGTTTGCATAATCAATCAGAAGGCCGCTAAAGAAATCTACCTTTACATTGGGTATGTCCGCAGTTGCTTTTTCTAATATCTTAACACGTTCTTCCACAGAAAACAACGGCTTCTTTTCTTTATTGTTGAGTACACTGACGGTTAATTCATCAAAAACCGACGCGGCACGCCGAATTACGTCAAGATGCCCGAAAGTGACAGGGTCAAAGCTTCCGGGATAAACAGCGCGTTTCATAAATTCCCTCCCCCAGCCTGCAGACGCAGGAATACATGCTTGTTCGTCTTATACTTTTTCTCTCTGATAATTTTGTAGCCCATTTCTTCCGCATAGGAAAAATCAGTCCTTACCCCCGCTTCTACAATGATAAGCGTTTCCTCTGTCACATAGCGGTGGCTTTTTAAGAGGGAAAGCATCTGTTTTTCCAGATCCAGACCGTAGGGCGGGTCCATAAAAATAATATCCGTTTCCTTCTCAAAGATGCTGTTTAATGCGCTGACGGCATCCTGTTTTAGCACTACCGCCCTGTCCGTAAACTTTGTGAAGGAAAGATTTGCCTCAATGCAGCTTATCGCCGCCTGTGCATTTTCAATAAAGTATGCTTTCTTTGCTCCTCTGCTGATAGCTTCAATTCCGATTGCCCCGCTGCCGCTGAAGCAGTCTACAAACACGCTTCCCTGCGTGTACGGCTGCAATATGTTAAACAATGTTTCCTTAATGCGGTCAGTCGTCGGTCTGGTATCCTGACCCTTAGGACATTTCAGCGGAAGGCTGCGTGCTGTTCCTGCAATGACTCTCATATTAACCCCTTACCTTTGTTCCTTTGCCGTCGCGTTTGCCCGGCTTCAGGTTGTTTAATATCAGTTTTTTGTTTTTATATTTGATGGCTGATTCCACGGCGTTCTGGATATAATATACCGCTTCCAGAAAATCCTTTTCTCCCAGCTTCATTCCCCTGACGCCGATAGCGCCCTTTTTCTTTTCCGGAATCTCTTCAATGGGAAAGCGAAGGAAAAAGCCTTCTGCGGACTGCAGTACAATATTTCGCTGCTCTTTCAAAATAGAAACGTCTAAAACCTCGTCCCCGTCGGCTAGCTTTGTCGCCGCCACAAGACGCTTACTCACGTCAAACTCACCGCCGTCCACCACTTTCATCATTGCCTGCTTTGTGACGAAAAGCAGACGATAGAGATTTAATTCTGTCTGACTTGCCACACAGAGAATATGCTCTTTGTCTGAGCTGTAATTACTGATATTATCGACAGGAATTCCCTTATCCCTGAACCTTCCGAACGGAATATCCGCCACCTTGATGGTGTGAAGCTGCCCCGTGTTGGTAAACAAGCAGATTCTGCCGGTATTTTTACATTTTACAATATATTTGTTTTCTGCGTCCGCTGCTTCCTTGTTTCTCTCATAGGTTATCGTATCCACGGTTTTGGCGTAGCCGAAGCGGTCCATCAGGAAGATAACTTCCATCTCTTCCATTTTCTTTTCCTCGTAAACGGCTTCCTCCGCATTTTCAATCACCGTTTTCCTTGGTTTGGCATATTCCCGCTTTATGGCATCCAACTCATTGATAATCACCTGCGCCATGGCATCTCTTCTTGAAAGAATATCCTCATAGCGGTAGATATTGGCAAGCGTTTCCTCATGTTCGTTTATCAGCGCCTCGATTTCCAGCCCAATCAGCTTATAGAGCCGCATGTCCAGTATGGCGTTCGACTGCTTTTCCGTAAACATAAGCTGCGCTGCCATAATTTTGGATTCCTTTGATTTGAAGCGGATACCGTCTGTTTTTCCTTCCACCAGACACGCCTTTGCCATGGCGCGGTCTTTAGAGCCGCGCAGTATCTCGATAATCAAATCAATTACATTACATGCTTTTATCAGGCCTTCCTGCACTTCTTTGCGTTCCAGTTCTTTCTGCAGGAGCGTGGTGTATTTTCTGGTAGCCACTTCATATTGAAAATCAACATTAGCCTTGAGAATCTGCTTTAAGCCCATGGTCTCGGGACGCCCGTCGGCAATGGCAAGCATATTCACGCCAAAAGTATCCTCAAGGCGGGTTTTTTTGTAGAGCATATTGGTAAAATTCTCTACATCCGTATCCTTCTTAAGTTCGATGACAATACGGATACCTTCTTTGGAAGACTGGTTGGAAATATCTACAATATCTGCGGTTTTCTTCGTCTCTGAGAGCGCCGCCACATCGGAGAGAAACTTGGCGATATTAGCGCCTATCATGGGATACGGAATCTCGGTTATCACAAGATTTACCTTGCCGCCCTTTGCCTTTTCCACCTCCACCCTTCCCCGTACCTTGATTTTTCCGGTTCCGGTTTCATAAATATCCAAAAGCTCGTCCTTGTTGATGACGATACCGCCTGTGGGAAAATCGGGACCCTTCAAGTATTTCATCAGCCCGCGGGTAGAAATGGTATCATCCTTCATGTACGCCTTCATAGCATCTATCACTTCAGACAGATTGTGAGGCGGAATATTGGTGGCCATTCCCACTGCAATGCCTTCCGAACCGTTGACGAGCAGATTGGGTATTTTTACAGGCAGCACGGAAGGCTCTTTTTCCGTCTCGTCAAAGTTGGGTACAAAATCCACCACGTCCTTGTCCAAATCTGCCAAAAACGCTTCCTGTGTAATTTTTTCCAGCCTTGCCTCCGTATAACGCATTGCCGCCGCGCCGTCCCCTTCGATATTGCCGAAGTTGCCGTGACCGTCGATAAGAGGCAGGCCTTTTTTGAATTCCTGCGCCATTACCACAAGCGCATCGTAGATGGAGCTGTCCCCGTGGGGATGGTACTTACCCATGGTGTCTCCGACAATACGCGCGCTTTTCCTGTAGGGTCTGTCATACCGGATGCCAAGCTCGTACATATCATAGAGCGTGCGCCGCTGAACCGGCTTCAAACCGTCCCTCACATCAGGAAGCGCCCTTGCCACAATCACGCTCATGGCATAATCAATAAAGGATTTCTGCATCAAATCAGAATATTCCGTTCGGATAATTCTGCTATCGTCCATTTCCTAACCAAACCTTTCTGAAGCCGTTTTAAATATCAAGCTCTGCATCATGTGCATGTTCATGAATAAACGCCCGTCTGGGCGCTACGTCCGTTCCCATCAGCATACCGGTAATTTCGGAAGCCATGCGGGCGTCCTCTATTTCAATCCGCTTTAGCAGGCGTGTCTCAGGGTCCAACGTGGTCTCCCATAACTGCGATGCGTCCATTTCACCAAGACCTTTGTAGCGCTGCAGGGTAAAAGGCGTCTTATGCTTCTTTCGGTACTTTTCCAGCGCCTTATCGTCATAGAGGTATTCCTCCACCCCTTTGCTCGGCATTGCCTTGTAGAGCGGCGGCATCGCCTGATAGACATGTCCCTCATAAATCAGCTCCGGCATGAAACGGTAGAACAGCGTAAGCAGCAAATTGCTGATATGCGCGCCGTCCACGTCGGCATCCGACATAATAATAATCTTATCATAGCGAAGCTTTGTAATATCAAAATCATTGCCATATCCTTCGGAAAAGCCGCAGCCGAAGGCATTTATCATCGTCTTGATTTCCGCATTGGCAAGCACCTTGTCAATACTCGCCTTTTCCACGTTCAGTATCTTGCCCCTGATGGGAAGTATTGCCTGAAACATACGGTTTCTCGCCATTTTCGCGCTGCCGCCCGCACTGTCTCCCTCCACAATGAAAATTTCACATTTAGAAGGGTCTCTGGATTCGCAGTTGGCAAGCTTGCCGTTGGAGTCAAAAGAAAACTTCTGCTTTGTAAGCAGGTTTGTCTTTGCTTTCTCCTCCGTTTTACGGATTTTTGCCGCCTTCTCCGCACAAGAAATGACGTTTTTCAAGGTTTCCAGATTGCGGTCGAAAAAGCGCACCACCTCATCGCCCGTTATCTTGCTCACTACCTTTGCCGCATCCTGATTGTCCAGCTTTGTTTTCGTCTGCCCTTCAAAACGCGGATCCGGATGCTTAATGGACACCACGGCCGTCATGCCGTTGCGCACGTCGGCGCCCGTAAAGTTTACATCCTTTTCCTTTAATATTCCCAGCTCACGCGCATAAGAATTGATAATATTTGTAAACGCACTCTTAAATCCCGTCAGATGCGTACCGCCCTCAGCATTGTATATATTGTTGCAGAACCCAAGCACGTTTTCGTGGAATTCATTGATATACTGAAATGCCACCTCTACCGTGATGCCATCGCTCTCGCCGGCAAAGTAAATCACCTCATGAATGGTTTCCCTTGACTTGTTTAAGTCCTTGATAAAACCGTTGATGCCTTCCGGCTCGTGGAAAGTAACCTGCTCCGGCTCCTCCCTGCGCCTGTCCTCATAAAGAATTGTCAGGCTTGGGTTTAAATATGCGGTTTCATGAAGGCGGCTTTTGACCTCGTCCTCCCTGAAACGTGTTTTGTCAAAAATGGTATCGTCAGGCAGAAAATTTACAATGGTTCCCGTTTCCTTTGTCCTGCCGACAACGGGCAGAAGCCCGTCCACCAAATCTATGACGGGAATTCCTTTTTCATATTTGTCTTCATATATCTGTCCATCATGCTTGACCCTCACGGTCAATCTGTTGGAAAGGGCATTGACTACTGAAGAACCTACTCCGTGCAGACCGCCGCTAGTCTTATAGGCGCTGTTATCAAATTTGCCTCCCGCATGAAGCGTTGTGAACACCAATCTCTCTGCGCTGATTCCTTTTTCATGCATTCCGACGGGAATCCCTCGCCCATTATCTTCAACGGTTGCAGAACCGTCTTTTTCCAAAATCACCTTGATGGTATCGCAGAAGCCTGCAAGATGCTCGTCCACCGCGTTGTCCACTATCTCATAAATCAGATGATTCAGTCCTTTGGTGGACACGCTGCCAATATACAT
>ERZ779622.691-NODE-691-length-17717-cov-6.990828_pt1 | contig 17717 bp, 17 predicted proteins | sample MGYA00514188_ERZ779622 | MGnify/ENA primary metagenome ERZ779622 (study PRJEB29562, sample SAMEA4376702) | mouse gut metagenome | isolation source: Cecum | study: EMG produced TPA metagenomics assembly of the A DSS colitis mouse model was used to assess the...
GTTGATTTAGAGTTTTCAAAGAGTCTTGAAAATCGGAAGACACAAAACGGTGTTTCCTATAATTTGATAGCATTTATTAGCGGGGATAGATTGAGGATAAAGCCGGAAACGCGATGCTTTTTTAAAGCAGCTGAGATAGGATGCCAGTTTTGCCCAGGAAATGGAACTTCTAAGACAAAAGATATGTATGGTTTATCAGATATCAGGGAGGTAATCGATTACTGCATTGATAACGAACATTTCCGGCACATTCTGATAGGTGGGGGATCAGCTGACCCTTCAATAGATAATAATAAAATTATTCCAGTTATAGAATATATCCGTTCTAAAACTAGCAAATCGATTTATCTCATGTGCCTCCCCCCAAATGATATCAATTATGTGGATAAATATATAGATGCAGGTGTAAATGAGATTGCATTCAATCTTGAGTTATTTGATCGAAATCTAGCCTTAGAATATATGCCTGGAAAGGGCAAAATTCCGCTAGAAGATTATCTTTCAAAATTAGAACATGCTGCTGCATTATTGCCTCAAAAAGGGGACTCACGTACAATGCTGATGGTCGGGCTTGAATCTATAAACAATACATTATCCGCTATACAGTTATTGGCTTCGAAAGGAGTTCAGCCAATGCTATCTGTTTTTAGGCCTACACCAAACTGCAAACTGTCCTACATTATTCAGCCATCTAATGAAGATCTATATGAACTTTTTTGGGCGGCAGAGAAAATTTGTAAACGATATGGACTTTCCCTTGGCCCATCGTGTCCTAGCTGTCAGAATAATACCTTATCGTTAACGCTTCGAGATAGGGTAACAACTGATATCTGAAGTCTTTTCCGTACTGAAACGCAGATTACAAAGGATAGGTGTACCGTTTATTGATCAATAAAAACATGAAAATTAATTTGCAAAATTATGCACCCAACCTGCAAAATACCAAATTAATTAAATAGCAAAGTAACGCAACGGGACGTGTTAACAATGCATCAAATTGTAAGTAGCTATCAGGAAAATACACAAAGGAAGGGGGGAAGCCCGAGTTTCTCATTTTTGAAAATCATATTTTCCTGCCTGGTTTTTGTGCAAATTATTTGGAGTGCCAGTTTTGTTAGATGGTGTCGTCAATAAAAATGTGGTATAATAGTCCTCAAATATAGAAGGAGGGCAAAAAAATGGCGGGAGAACAGCATCGACACGATATGAGCGACAGAGCGTGGGAGAAAATCAGGCCGCACACCATTGGGGAAAAGGGGACGCGAGGAGGGAATGCCCGTGATACCCGGCAGTTTATCACTGGTGTATTCTGGATTCTGCGGACCGGAGCACCTTGGTGGGACTTGCCGGAAACGTATGGAAACTGGAAGAATGTACACCGCCGGTTCTGCCGGTGGCGTGACAAGGGGATCTGGGAAAAAATTTTGGAAGTCCTGGTGGATGACACAGATTTTGAGTGGCTGATGATCGACGCCAGTCATGTCAAAGTACATCCCGATGCCGCTGGCGCACGTGGTGGGAATCAGGCGATGGGCCGCACAAAAGGGGGCTCAACACCAAGATACATTTGGCCGTGGATGCGCATGGTATGCCGGTGCGATTCTTTATCACTTCTGGTACCACAGCGGATTGCACAGTTGCAGCGCAGTTGATTTAGGGATTCCAGGCGGAATATCTTTTGGCAGATCGGGGCTATGATACAGATGCAATCATCCTCAAGGCTGTTGACGAGGGCATGAAACCGGTCATTCCGCCAAGAAAGAATCGAAAGCATCTGCGGGAATACGACGAATATCTCTACAAACTCCGCCATCTCGTCGAGAATGCCTTCCTGCTTCTCAAAAGGTGGCGCGGTATCGCCACGCGCTACGCTAAAAACGCCGCCTCTTTTGTTGCTGCTGTCCAGATTCGTTGTATTGCTATTTGGCTCCTTCTTTATTGACGACACTATCTAGCATATTCAATAATAGTTGGTAAAGACCTCTTCAAGCGCACCTATCTGGACTCATGAGCCAAAACAGTAGATTCAAATCCACAAGTACGTAATTGCTAAACAATGGAGGGAAACATCCTATAGGTGAAAATTGCACTGGGATGAGCAGTAATTCTGATATATCATCTGCATTGATTGATAGTATCCGACTTTACAGAATTGGTCCAGCCTAGTGCGAGTGATTTATAAGTTTAATATGTAATGGCCCATACAGGACCTTAGAAAAGCAGCTCTAGGTATTCAAAAAGTAAATAGCACTAATCCAATATTGTTATTATGTGAAAATTAACTGTGTTGTATCATTTCTGGAAGAGGGGCGATTTCTAAATTCTTTGAGTTGTGACGAACAGATATTTTAACATTGTTTTCTAGTAAAATAGTCTGGTGCTTATCACATTCCCGTTCCATATCCTCCAGCTCTAATGTTAGCTTTTTTAACTCGGTAACAGCTTTTTGATACTCAATGTCCTCCATCATCTGCTTATAATTCTGCTCTTGTTTCAGCAAACTTATTTCTACTGCCAACTTTTCCTGCTCCAATTTATTGGACCTATGTTGATCATGGTTGGATATTGTGGATTGTACAGTGTCCACAACAGCTTTAATGCCGGTTGCAAACAGTTTGATGCCGGCCAGTGAACCATAGATCATAATTAAGACTTCTGAAAATTGCGAAAAATTTTCACAAACAACAGTAAGCATATCAATATACGCAGAATTATGTCTTAACTCTATTGAACTTGATTGTACATTACAGTAGGCCATAATCCGATCAACGATGGTTAATAGAAGCGTTTGCTTCTGAGGTTCGTCTGGCTCTATGTTTGTTTCCAGATAGAAAAAAAGTGTCATTTTATGTGCATCATCTTTTAAAAGCATTTCACGAATTGAGCCGATAAAAAATTGATAATTGTGATATTCCGAAATAGAGAAATTTTCTTGATTTGCCCACTTTGATATATTGTCAAGCAAAGTGCGTCTTTGGTAAATTGTAAACATATCGCACAAATAGACCAACTTACAAAAGTGGTATAACATCCGAAAGTCTCTTGTTTTCACAGTGCTTAAAAGTCCTAATAAAATTGCTTCATAGCTCTCTTCAATTCTGTTTTGAGAAATGTATATGTTAGCTAAAGCAAAATAATTTTTTCTACTAACATAGTAGTGTTCAAAATCTATCATTAGCTTAAGATAATCAGGAATTTGCATTTTATGATTATCATGAGCTGCGGTATAAATCATATTACTCTTATCAAGTAAAGGCAACTGTTGTAAAAGTCCATATGTAACAGGAAGCGTAGTAAAAGGAAAGATAGACTCACTTGCTTGGATACTTTCAAATTCTACATGTTCGAGATTCAAATTTGATAAGTCACAATGGATAAAATGACATTTTGTGAATTTGGCGTTTTCGAGAGAACACAATTTGATTGTACAATTTGTAAAAGTAGTATTATAAAATATCGCGTCGGTAAAGCCGCAGGAGAAAATGTGTAGATTTCGGAACGAACAATCAGTGAATGTGCTTTTGTGAAAACCCGTACTAACCATTTTTAATGGCTCATTTGAAGATCCGATAAAACAAGAATTTTGAAAATCGCATGAATGCAAATTCCCATTCTCAAAATTACAATCTTGGAAAGTTGTATTAATAAATTTTGAGCCCGAAAGCCCTATGCTTTTGCCACACACTGAATTGAATTTGCAGTTTTTGTAGTATGACTGGCGATAAGCCTTTTTGTATAAATCTCCTGTAACAGTTATACCAACATGTACATTCGAGTGATCTAAGGAAAAAATTTCTTTTCCATGTACGTGTTTTAACAATCTATCAACTGCGGCCAAGTTTTCTTCGTGATTATAGGATAATAGATTCATTTAACCACCTTTTGCAATCAGACTTTGTAAAGATGACTCATGTTATAACAACCGATAATAAGAGATTATCCTCCATTTTTAACATTATATCACATATTCAGTGAATTTTCCACCGTTTTTTCAGATTATCTAGTAAGAATCGTGATCTCGCCTTTGACGAAACCCTCCATAGCATAGGAGAGGACTTCTGGCAAACAGTTACACCCTCTTGTTTCGCCTGTCATTGTCCACACCTTCTCCAAGGGGATTCGTGTTAGGACTTGTTATTTACACAGACATCCACTGTGTATTCGCTGCCAAAAAGGATCACGCCTTTTTGGACCCGTGGACAGGGAACGCACATTCCAGCCTATGCCTATGAAATGCTTTACATTTCGGCTTCATTGGAATCACACCACTCCCAGGATCTCTGCGGGACACCTTCCTTTGCCGAGACGGGTCCCGCTCGGTTGTAGGACGATACCAGGCATCATGATCCCTTCTGCTGGTTATCGCTGTCGGCTGGTGTGTGTCTTGCCGTCTGAACCGGGGTCCGCATGGCATCCACTCGTATAGTTTGCTGCTTCTCACGGCAACAGAAGGAAAGAAAAAGGTGCGCTGTTTATGCGGTTGTCAAGGAGGGCATAAAAGGAAACCCTCACTTCCCATATCGGAAAGTGAGGGCTTTGAGCGGATTATTTTACAAAAGTTTTCGGAGCTTTGTCAAAAGACGGTTTTTGCGGTCATTAATGGTCTTTTGCGGAATGCCGCTTTGCGCAGACCATTCCCGCTCAGAAAGACCTTGCGTAAACAGTGCGTCAATTAACTGACGCTCGTTATCGGGCAGTTCACAAAGCACTTTCTTCAGCTTGTCCAACAAAATGTTCTTTTCTGCCTGGCCTGATGTATCCGACAATGTATCTACCAGAATGTCTTCACCGTTGAACTCGTCCGTGGTGAGCATATCGTAGGAGAAGTCGCCATTATCATTTGAACGCTCGTTCAGATATTTCTGGCGGCGCTGCTCCCGGTAGAATGCCTTGTATGCATCTTCGGACACTTCCATTAGCATACCATGTAAGGGTAGGAAGCGCCTGCCGTGGTATGTATCTGTCTGTTGGCGGAACTGGGTATAGCTGAGTTCCAGGTACGTTCCGTTTTCCAATACGAACACTTTCTTCGGTGCGTATTTCACCGTTCATTCCTCCAATCAATCTGTTTTGAATCGCAAAACGATTGATTGGGGGATCACGACAATTTACAGAAGAACAACCATAACTGATGAAAAAGGCGTTATTTCCGGCTGTTAGGCCGGAAATAACACCTTTAGTGTATTTTATTTCATGCGCATATGTAAAGCCAGTTGTTGTATAAAGAAGAAATGCACTTTAGTACCATATAGATGCTTGGGTACCACTTTAATGTGACCTCCAGTTAATAGTGAAATATAATACATTGAAACACGAATTTAGAAACATTCCCGCCGGGTGGTATGTATTGTAAAATGCATATGAGGTGAATTATAATGCCGAGCTATGAGAAATCCCTGGGAGATGCCATCAGAAAGGCCCGTATAAAACTTGGTCTTACACAACATGAATTGGCTGAACAACTCCAAATAGATGAGCGGACGGTGCTAAATATTGAAAACTACCGCGGGAATCCAGAGATGAAAAATCTCTACCCACTGATCAGAATACTTAATATTGATCCTTGGGAGATTTTCTATCCCGAACTGGAACAGGAAAAACTGTCATTTAGGCAATTACGGATAGAATTAAAAGAGTGCAGCGATGGCGAGATCGCTGCACTGCTCCCGGTTATTCAAGCTGCCCTTACCATTGTGAAAAGCAAGCGTGAGAGTCTTATTTAGCTGGTTCAGGCTGATTGTCCTCGTTGACCACTAGTTTCAGATTGATTACGCCAATCCTTGTAGTCTTTCCACACTTGGGGCAATAGAGCGGGAAATTCAGCAGCACTGTATCTGGTTCTACTTTTGTTCTGGTTTTTGCTCTGCAAATGGGGCAGTGAATCCAATAGTCTTTCTTTGTTTCTATTTCCATAATTGTACCTCTAGTGGCACTGGCTCTGCATCTGGTATCTGGCTCGGGCCACTACATAGTTTGTAAAGAGTTGACCGACACATTGCGTTCTGCAATATATCTGCCCTCTTTAATTTGTTAGGAAACCGACTTGTTCTGAAAGGATTTGAGTCAATCATTTTCAATTTTTTCCGTAATACTGCGATTGTGCCTGCCATAGCTTTGAGTAGAGTCCATCCTTTTGAGAGAGCAATTCCTCATGATTCCCAAGCTGAATAATTTGCCCTCCATCAAAAACGAATATCAAATCACAAAAACGACAGGACGACATTCTATGGGAGATATATACACTGGTTTTGCCCTCTACCATCTGGCCGAAATTACTATAAATCTCGTACTCACTAACCGGATCAAGCGCGGCGGTGGGTTCATCCAGAATAACGACAGGAGCGTCTTTGTAAAGGGCGCGGGCGATAGCCAGTTTCTGTCCCTCACCACCAGATATTTCGATGCCGTCCTCTTTCTGTTGATAAAGCCCGGTTTCCAGCCTATCTTCCATTTTCTCTACACGCTGGCGCATTCCTGCTTTGTCCAGGCACTCCCACACCAGTTGAGAGTCGTAATTTATGCCGGCTGCTATATTTTCGCCCAGTTTCATGGAAAACAGCTTGAAATCCTGGAACACTACAGAAAGCAGTGTTACATACTCTCCATAGTCATACTTGCGTATGTCAATGCCATTCAGCAGAATTTCTCCCTCTGTAGGGTCATAAAGTCGGCAGAGCAGTTTGATGAACGTGGTCTTGCCCGCACCGTTAGGGCCGACGATTGCCAGCTTCCCGCCCTTGGGGAGACGGCAGGACACATGGCGCAGGCTCCACTGTTCCTGATTGGGGTAGCGGAAGGATACGTCTCGGAACTCTAAATTGTAGTCCCCATCATCTCGTTTTTCTACCGGGAGAGTACCATCGTATTTTTCCGATGGAGTATCCAGAAAAGCGGCAAACTCTTTCATGTATTTCCGGTGGAGGTCAAGATGTCCCATCATTTCAATGCCGTTACTTATCGCCCCAGCGAAAGCTGTGATTGCGCCAACCTGCATGGATACCGCGCCGACCGTAATAAGTCCCGCTATGGCTTTCAGCCCTACAAAGGCATAGGCCAGCAGCACTGTTACCAGATTCACCACCGACACTAGGGAGCGGATTCCCATGGCGTGCATATAGTTTTTCTTGAAACGAGCATTATCTTCTTTCTGGTTGCGCATGGTCTTGTCCATAACCATACTGCTCATGGCATAAGTTCTCATGTCTTTTCCAATGGCGTAGTCTACCAGACGATAAAGGGCCCCAAAACGACGGCCATTGTCGATGCCATCCTCGTACAATTTCATATCTGCGTCATTGGCCCGTTTAGTCAGAGGAATGCACGCCGCCGTTACACCCAATGCCGCAACGATCAGCACCAGTGCAGTCCAAGGCGAATTGAGCAGCCGCACCCATGTGGGCGCATCATGTGCAACATTTCCCCGGGCGAATAGGCGGCTAACGGTCAGCAGAGCATAAAGGATTGTTGCTCCATGTTCCAGTAGGCTGGAAAGGTCTGTGAAAAAGCTAATGGTATCGCCGCCTCCTCCACAGTTCTGGCTGCCCTCTACGGCGCGAACTTTCTTATTCATGATTTCCTGGGTTTCCAGTTGCTGGTAGTCCATAGTCAGGCATTTCCGAACAATGGCCATTGTGGTTAGGTCATTAGATTTATACATTTGACTTTCCTGATAAATCTGTAATATTTTAGAGGTTAATCCTAAGCCAAAGTTCAGCCCAATCATCCACCATACCCAATCCATAACCCCATCCCCGCCAGCCAATAGGCGGTCCAGGATTTTTGCTCCCAGGATGATACTCACAAAGGGAAATGCTGAATTGATCAGCGCAGACACTACCGTGACCGGCAGCACTCCTGGCAGTTCTGCCGATACTACTCGGAGAGATGCGCGGAAGTCATGGAAAAACTCCTGCATTTTTGTCTTTTTCACACTGTTTCGCCTCCTTTTCTTCTGTATACCAGGAACTCTGTATTTGGAACAGATTTGCGTATGTTCCGTCCTGCGCCAGCAGTTCCTGGTGAGTGCCTATTTCTTCAATGCGACCTCCGTCCATATAAACCACCCGGTCACAGAATTGTGTGGAGCCAAGGCGATGAGAAATGAACACGCTGGTCTTTTCGTTCGTTTCGCTGGCGTATTTTTGATATAGGTCAGCCTCTGCCAGCGGATCCAGTGCGGCGGTGGGTTCGTCCAGAATCAGGATGGGAGCATTTTTGTAAAGAGCGCGGGCGAAAGATAACCGCTGACGCTGCCCGGTAGACAAATCCACGCCATCATTCTCCATCTGCTGGGTCAAATTCGTGTTTAGTCCTTTGGGCAAAGTCTCCAACGCCTGCCGCAGGCCCGCCTTATCCAGGCTGTCCCATACCAGATTGCTATCAAATTGCTCTTGTCCAGCCACGTTCTCGGCAATGGTAAAGGGCAGCAGGTTTACGTCCTGGAATACCGTGCCGATCAGCTTGAAATATTCTCTTGGGTCAAATTGCTCCATCGGTATGCCGTCCACAAAAATTTCACCGCTGTCTGGACGGTACAGGCCGGACAGCAGTTTCACCAGCGTGGTTTTTCCTGCGCCGTTGAGGCCAACCAGGGCGATTTTCTCTCCTGGCTCCAAGGTTAGGCTCAAATGGTCGATGGTGGGCGCTGTGGAACCAGGATAGGTAAAGGTCACGTCCCGCAGTTCCACTTTGGGCGGACGATGGACGGAGGATTCTTTGGTATCCCCACCTGTTGGCGGCGCATGGTTCTCATCCATAAAATTGCGAAAATGGTTGAATCCAGTATTGTAATAGGTCAGGTCATTATGGGTTATGATAAATTCATTTAACCATTCAGTAAGGGTAGAAAGAACCCCCAGGGAAAACGTGAACCCTGCCGCGTCGATCTGCCCGGAAAGGAACGCCGATACCAGTACCGTATAGGCCAGAACATCCCGTAGTGCCAGAAATATTGTGTCGCTTAACTTGCTAAGCATCCTCCTCCGTACCCTTCCCCGACGGTAAGCCCACAGAAGCTGGAATAATCCTCGCAGCGTAGCCATAAACCAGTTTTCCATACGGTAGAGCCGGATGTCCTTCCCATTCGCAGGATTGTCCGATTGTTGAGAGAGATACTCCCGCTCCCAGTAGTGTTGGACCCGCTCCTCTTGAGTTTTTACCTCGTACTGGTGTACAAGATGTGCGGCAGCAAAATTAGCGATGGTCATGCCGGTCAATACCAGCAAGATGCGCCAATCCAGTATGGTAGCAGCCGCACCGTAGAGGAAAATCCCCAGCAAATTCCGCAGCCAAGGCTCCACATTATAGAGAAGCTCGTTTAAATCTTCGACCCAAGGACTGCTTACTGTATTCTTAGCGGCAGCCAGCTCCCGCTGGCCTTCTGGAGATTCCAGGTAGGTGTAGTCCACGGTTAGTGCCTTTTCCATCAGCATTCCCACACTGATCTCTTTGTGGAAGTTTCTGCGTAACGTGGTATTCTGGTTTTCCAGCCAGTCCCGCAGGAGAGTTCCAGCAGCGTAAAGCAGGATCAGTCCACCGATAACCGCCAGATACTGTCCCATGCCTCCATTGTTGGTCAGGGCCGCTACTGCTGCGGCGGGCAGCAGGGTCGCTATGAGAGGCAGCAGCAATTTTGCTGCTATCAGCGCTGCCAGCAATAACGGATACCGATGTTCGTATCGCACCAGTAGTTTCAGCAACCAGAACACGTTGCTGAGCGCTGAATGTTTTTTCACATTGGTCACTCCTTTCGATATCCAAGTATATCATATTCCCTATAAAAAAACGAATCCGTGCGCGAATTGCTGAAATTCGAGCGCGGATTGCACATTCATAACGGGAGCAATATCTCGGTAACGAACACTCCCGGTTCATTTTTGCGGTTAACGTAGCCGTCATATTTCTCTACGACCCGGTCAATTCGTTTCAGACCATGACCGTGATTACCGCGCTTGGTTGAGATATAGGCGGCATCAATTTTGCGGACAGTTTCTGCGGTGGCATTGGAGATGGTGATATATAGCTGCTGCTTTAACACATTGATATAAAGGCGGAGAAATCGGCCAGTTTCATCTACCTTTTCGCAGGACTCCACCGCGTTATCAATGAGGTTTCCCAAAATCACGCATAAGTCTATGTCTGACACTGTGAGACTTTTGGGTACGGTGGCCTTAAAACTTAAGTCGACCCCCGATTTTAACACGAGCGAGAGTTTTGCATTTAAGATAGCATCCACGCTGACATTGCCGGTTTCAGCCAGAGCATGGATGCCGTCCAAATCCTGCTCCAATCGATCTAGATATTCCCGCGCACCATCTGTCTGTCCCATGTCCAATCGGGCCTTGAGGGTTTGGAGGTGGTTGTGATAGTCATGCCGCCAGCCCCGCATGGTGGTGTACAGGTTCTCCACCTCCACAATCTGCCGGGCTAAGAGTTTGTTCTGATAAGTAGCGATCCGCCGGTCAGAACGGCGGCGTATCAGCCAAACCGCCAGCGCAACTGTGCATCCGCAGCAGACTGCGAACACTGCTGCTAGTAATATAATCCAGCCCATGGCTATTCCTCCCGATAGTACGCGATAAACGCTTGGTTGAGTTTCTCCCAGGTTCCCCGACTGACCGGGATGCTGTGGCCATTTTCCAGCAAGCACTCTTTCCGGCCCACCCGTTCCACATGGCGCAGGTTTACAATAAAGCTGCGATGTGTAGGGATGAAATCACTGCCCAACTGATGGGCAAGGTTAGAGAGGGTGACTTTCACTTCCAATGTCCCGGTCTCGGTTCCCACCCGAACGGTGTGATTTCGCGCCTCCAAATAGAGAATACTATCTTCCTCCACACGATGCTGCTCCCCATCAATCTCTAAAACCAGATAGCGACTGATCCGTCCCATACGTTCCCGAACCAGATCCAGCAGAGGAAAAAGATTTTCTTCCGTAACAGGTTTCATCAGGTAGCGGAGCGCGGCAACCTCGTAGCCCTCAAAAACATAGCCTGAATAGTTTGTAAGGAAAGCGAGATTTACATTGGCGTCTGTTTTCCGGATTTTACGGGCTAATTGTAGACCATCCAGATTTTTACCACCTAAGTCGATGTCCAATAGGATCAGGTCAAAAGGGTAACTGCCTGCGGTTTCAAAGAGCAGTTCCTCGCCGCTGGTGAAAGTGCGGATAGAACATGAGCAACTTCGCACTTGACTCCAAGTTGAGATAAAAGCTTTCAGCCGTTCTGCCAAGGATTCCTCGTCATCGCAGATAGCTATGTTCATGGCCGCACCTCCGTTCTGCACTTAGTGTATGCCTTTAGTATACATGAATTTTATCGATGAGACAAGGGAGAATCTCAATCGGGTTTCTTTGTTTTAACACTGATGCTCAACTAGAATAGAAGATACTTAATATGCACACAACTATATTCTTGCTATGATAGCATCAACCTGTTCCCACTACTTGCAGCTACCAAGTATAAATGCACTAGCGGGAAATATCAAGGGCAGACATGTTAACAATTTGATAATTGTGAATAGGCCATTTCTTCTTTTCTGGTAGTGTATCTATATTGATCTGGAATGTTAATATCACCTACCATAGTGACAGGAGCCACCTGCCACCGCGAAAGCGCAATTGCCCCTTGACGGCAGGTGCTTTTACATCACATATTCTTTAGGCGGAAAAGCAAACTGCTCTTGCCGCCTTTGGCCCGGTAGCGCTGTTCCGTTTCCAGCAGTTCCACTTTTCGTAAATCTTGCAAGGCCCGGCGTACTGTAGATGGCGATAGTTTCAGTTCTCTGGCAATGGTGGGAATGGCAGGCCAGCACTCATCATCCCTGTTCGCTCGGTCAGCCAGATAGATATAGACAGCCACGGCCCTATGGTGCAAGTCCATCTTGTACAAAAAATCAAACCGGCCCATCCTGCGTTACCTCTGGTTCAAAATCCCGGTTGCGGGGAGCAACCGCCTTGAAAGGCTTTCCCTTGCCGCCGTCTGGCCTTTTCTTCTGCGGCGGACGCTTATGCTTTTTCTGAGAGGGCACGCCCTGCTCCGGCCCACCAGCAGGTGCATCCTCCGGCGGAGTATCATCTTCCTTCAGCCAGTCGGGGTGGTACTTCAGGATGATGGCCTGGAGCAGCTCGTTCTTCTCCGCATAGGACACCTTGCGGTTGCCGTTCTCTGGGACGGCGTACTGCTCATTGAACTGGATGCCCCAATCAAAGTACAGCTTTAGCCTGACCTTCATGGGGTAGAACCCGGTTTTCATTACGATAAATTGACCCTTGGACATAGACTTTAACTCGTCAGGCGTCATGAGCGGCCGCTCTATCATTTGTAGGGATTGACTGGGGTCGTTCTTGCTGCGGGAAACAGAGCCGGACATCACAGTTCTGCTACCCAGCGCCTTGGACAAAACTTCGGCGGAACCGCTATTGGGCGCAAAGCCGCCGAAGATGATGTCCTGGACGTTATCCACGATAATCTCCGCGCCCTCCTTGCCGTAGTTCTTCTCCAACTGTGCAAAGGACTGGATAATGGGCACGATCTGCAAGCGGCGGGAACGGGAGGCGGAGAACATCATCTCTGCTGATTCAATTTTTGGAATCGTCCCATACTCGTCGCAGAAGAATATACAGCGATTTTTCAGCTTACCGCCGTTCTCGTCTGCTACGGAAAGGATTTCCCGGTAGAGTTGCTGGATGATGAGTGAAATCATAAAGAACGAATTGGGATTTTCCTCCGGCAAAATAACGAACACGGCGCACTTTTCATTGCAGAATCTTTCGGCATCTATCTCGGTATCGAAGCACAGGATTTGTTCGAGTTCGCTGTCGAGGAACGAATTAAGGCGCGACAATGCCGTACCCATAACACTTGCCATAGACTCTTTGGATGTGTTCAGAGCGGCCCCAGCAAACCATTTGGCCTTATGGTCGTTGGGGAGCATGGACATGAGCTGCTGGAATTGGTTCTGTCCTTTCTGCTGGGAGGGTGCCAGCAACTCCTGAATAATTTTGAACACCGACACGATGTGCCGTTTCTGCGGTTCGCAAAATTCAGCCACCAGCAAGATGGTGGCTGTCAGCAGACCTTCGGCGGCATCGTAGAAGTAGGCGTTGTCACCAAAGGAGGCACCGTCCATGCCGGACATGATGATGGTCTTAGCAATGATTTTAGCGTATTTCTCGGCCTTGGCTTTATAGGCAAGCTGGTCGGGCGCTTCCAGGTAAGCGTCCATATATTTGTTGACCAGATGGAGCAGGTTGTTGCCGTGGGAGCGGGTAGGATTGCGCAGGTCGATGACGGAGACGTGATATCCGTACTTTTCAGCAATGGCGCCATAATTTCGTGCCACGTCGCCTTTTGTATCCGTTCCAAGCCAGCTCATGCCGGATGCACAGGCGTATTCGATGCACGGATAAAGCCAGTAGGCAGTTTTGCCGACGCCTGCCGCGCCAATCATCATGGTGTGAACGTCGCCAGTATCTACCATGGCGATTGTTTCTTTTCTGCCGGTGCAACCGACCACGATGCCCTGGGGGAGCGGTTCTCCGTTCTCCATGGTAGGTTCCTGGCCATGCGCTGCCTGTTCCCGCCAGCGCTCCGGCGTAAAAGGGACGTGCTGGTACACTTTTCTTATCTCTGATTTTGTAGCCCACCTAGCCGTACCGTGCTGGCCATCGCCAACCGTTTTTGCCTTGATATTGTTCAGGTTATAGATGTGTGCCAGCAATGTCACCCCGCTGAGAATGCAAAACATGAGAGCCGCAACGAATATCAGCGGTGCAATATTTGGCATGATTCTTCCACCTCCAATCTCTCGCCAGATAGCAAATCCTCGTTCCAGTCCTTGTTGACCGGCACGAGGATTTCGGAATCTATACCCTGCATGATCAGCTTTGCAGTAATGCGCTGGGCTGCAAGCTGGCCCGGCTCATCGCTATCGAAGCAGATAGTCACTTTGTTGATGCCAGGATTATCTGCCAGACATTGAAACAACACTTTATCCGAAACAGAGCAAGCCGCCGCATAACTGTGGTCTCGCCAGCCGTCCTTGTTCATGGAGATGAAGGACAGCATATCGATGGGAGCCTCGAAGAGATATAATCGGTCGCGTTTACCACTCCAGTGAAAACTGTACTCAGGTACACTTCCTACCGCGTTGCCCTTGTAGGTGGACGAGGAGCCGGTGCCTCTTTTGTTGGCATGGCGGGGGATGCCGTCTTTATCGAATCCCACAAACACCACGTTGTGGTACTGTGCGGATTCGTAAATCATTTTCTTCTGGACAAAAGCATATAGCACGTTTTTGTCAATGCCGCGCCTGTTCAGCAGGTAAGCGAACACCCGCCGCATATTATCGTTGGCGGGGGGCAGTTCAAACCTGGGTGGTATTTTTCGTGCAGGCGGCATAACGGAAAGCATACCACCGCTCCTGCCCAATAAATATTCCATTGCTTCTGGGTACGATTTGTGGTAGAATTTTCTTACGAAGTCGATGGAATCGCCGCCTATCTGCTCATACTGGTGGAACCACAGATTGCCCCGGATAGTGACCTTCTGAGAGCCGTCCAGCCACTCCAACTCCGAGCCGGATTTCCGCAAAGTTTCACCTTGGCTGCGGAGCAGGCCAGCTAAATCTGTGCGCCTTGCTTTTTCTTTCTGTTCGTCTGTAAAAGGGATATATCCTGACATTGATCTCCTTTCCAAGAGAAAAGCCGCGCCCAGCGGCACGGCATCCTCTTTCTCAATTTTCTACTTGTCTTGCCTATCCATTTCTCCCAATTCCTTCATCAAGCCCACGCCAAACCGTACACCCTCCGCGAACATACACCGGCATTCCTCATCTGAAATGCCGTAGGAACAAGGTGTCGATCCGATCCAGTAACTGCTGGTCAGTGTCAGACAGCTTTTCGCGCAGTTCGTCCATTAGTTTCTTTCGTTCTTCATCAAGCTGCCGATATTTTTCTGTCGCAGGCTTAACGGTTTCTGCTGGATAAATTCTGCCATCGTAGAGCATATCTAGTATCTTCATGTTGGCACCTCCTACCACAATCATACCCATTCTAGCGGCACAAATCCAGAGAAACCGACTCGGCAAACCTACAGAAGATAGCCGTCAATTGCGCGTGATTTTTTACCCTTTCCGTAATCCCTGCGCCTGTTTTTTCTCATTGATTTTCCGGCGCAGCTTGCGGTCGACACGTCTGTCCTGATAGATAGGACGTACCTCATTTTGCAGAATCTGACTTGTTTGTTGGAGCAGGCGCAGGGCGCTCATGCCGATACCTGCAACTGAGGAAGAACGCTCCTGTCGGCTACTGGCCTTATCTTCAGTCGTAGATAGTTCCTGCTGGCTATCCAGAATCAAATTCATAGCCGCTTGAATTACCGCATTTCTTATCGTCTTGAACTCCTTGTTCTGCGACAGCGGTACCCTCTCCGGCAGGCTGCCGTTATAGGTGCGCAGCACATTTTCCCTCTGCTCATACCATAAATCGTAGAGCGTGGCGATACGGCTGTCATTTGCCAGTTCATCCACGATGGAATCAATAAGAACTTTCACATCTGGCTTGAGATACCCATACACTTTTTTGCCCTTGGTACGGGACAGCCGTCTGGCAAGCTGCAACAACAAATCTTCAAACTGCGGATTGGAATACCCGCCAGCGTTTATCTGCGAAACGATTTCAGACAGTATATCTTTGCTCTCTGAGCGCAGCCGGTTCCTGTGCTCCGTCTGCTTTTCGTAAATGCAGAGCAAATCTTGTGCAAAAATATCTTTCGCGAAAGAGGAGCGCAGTTTTTGCACACCCTGCTTGGTAAGATATCCCTCGTTTTCCACGGTAGAGTACGCAATCAAATGCACATGAGGGTGATGTCCCTCGTTGTGAAACGCCGCGAACCACTTGAGGTGTCCCATAGGAATACGCAGGTTTTCCGAGAGCGCCTGGGTCTGAGTGCGGAGCATATCCCGCCAGCGGGAGCCGTTGTCAAAACCCAAACGCTCTGCATCCTCTCGGCGCAGAGAGATTATTGCCGTCCACACATTGCCGCCGTAGTTGTTGAGCTCCTGCGATACCTTTTTCAGATTAACCTGAACACCGTCATCCGTAAACAATCCATGAGAGCTGAAGCGTTCAGCGCGGGGGCGGGTTGCAATATAATCCGCATAGGTTTTAGCATTCAGTGCAACAGTGGCGTTGTCCTCGATAGCGCGGGAGATGAATTCGGAGGCAGATTCTACCGTCTGTTTCTGCAGGTAGTCCTCATACTCCAACATATCTTTGGCGTCGGGAAAATCACGCAGTATCTTTTTGATAAGCTGTTTCTGATTCCAAGTGACCGGCGCAAACCCTTTGGAGTCATCAATTTTCTCCACACCGTCACGGGTAGCAATATATTTTGCATACCCGCCGCGCCCCTGGCGCGCACCCGGTTTCAAATACTTAAACTTCGTAACTAGCTTTGCCACTCGACCGCATCCTCAAAACGGAAATTGCCGTTGAGCCTTTTGACCTCCTGAACGCACTCCCCACGCAGCCGCGCCAGAGATATCTCGTCGATCTCATTGCTGGCCGCAACCACATTCATGAGCATGGCAAGCTCCACAGCCAGCTTAAAAAGCAGCTTGCTCTGGCGGTTATCGCTCTCAGCGACAATGCTTTTCATATTGGACAGGAGCGCGTTGGGCAAATACGAGGTATCCTCGTCTGCCGTAACGTGACCAACGTAATAACAGATTGCCCGGTCGATAAACTCCGACTGGCTTTTGCTCTTGTCTTTCCGGTAGTTGTTTTTGACGAGTTCCAGCGTACTTGGGTACGCCCATAGCAAAAACTTCTTCTTTCCCTTTGGCGCAGGCATGATTTCACTTCCTTTCTATTGCAACCCTACTCAAAATGCCGCATTTCCGGCATTTTCTCGCACTACAACCCACCCATCTTGCCGACAGCCTTGTCAGCAACCCACCCTGCAAAATGCACATCTGGAAGCTCGGAAACTCCCGAAGCGACCGGCATTGCCGGGCACTGTGAACCGTGAGGTGGGTGCAGCGCAACCCACCTCACTTTCTCCTGCTTGCTTTTCGACCTTGCCTATACCACCCATATTCGCTGAAAATTGGCACCTTTCCAAACCGGGCCAACAATGCCCCAACACGGCCCTCGCCGGTGCGGAGCCGAGTGTTTTCCCGACCCAGCCCCGTAAGCCCCGACACAGGGCCACAGGTTGGGCAACACGGGCCTACCCGGCTGTCAGGTCCTATCCGATTTTCTTGTCCGGCGGCAGGATGCCCTCCAATTGCTCAAAGCAGCACTCTGTATAGGAGAGGTTGTTTTCGCTGACGATCCTGTCCAGCACGGCCAGCATCTCCTGCTCTTTCAGGCCGGCGCGGTCACAGGGGCAGTCGAAGCAGATCCACTCAGCGGAGCCGGGGGAGTCCTTGACGTACACATCATATCCCAGCCGCAGGGAGCCGTCCTCTTGAAACAGCACCGCATTTATCTTCATACAGCCAACGGTCAGGCTGGCGGCGATGGTATCCTCCGGGTGCTGTGGAGCCTGCCGCCGTAGCTGAGATACCTCCCGGTCACTCATGAACCGTTGGTACGCATACTCGCTGCCGAGGTCGTGTTTCAACTTTTTAACCCGATTCACGTTGCCATCCCCTTACATATGAAAGTGGAAATCGTACCCTTTATTTTCGTCCTCGTCGTCATCCACATC
>ERZ779622.697-NODE-697-length-17515-cov-5.396678_pt1 | contig 17515 bp, 15 predicted proteins | sample MGYA00514188_ERZ779622 | MGnify/ENA primary metagenome ERZ779622 (study PRJEB29562, sample SAMEA4376702) | mouse gut metagenome | isolation source: Cecum | study: EMG produced TPA metagenomics assembly of the A DSS colitis mouse model was used to assess the...
GATAGCCCTGGGCTTTTCCGTCCGACTTCTCCACCTGGCGGACAAGCCTGTAGATGCCGATATAGCTCTCCCGCTCCTCGGCTGTGATCGCACCGTTTTTATCCAGCTTATACAAAAAGCGCGCGAAATCCTCGCTCTCCTCCATAAAGCCGCTTCCCTGCCTCGTCAGATAATCGTCCAGCTGCCCGATGTCCGTGTGAAGAACATCCACACCGTCCCGGATCATCTGCAGCACTCTCCCCGGCTTCATATCCCGGAACAGACTCTGCACCTTACGATCCACTTCCAGCGCCCGGTCCAGATTCTCCTCGTTGATCTCCAGTCTGTTGTACCCTAACATCCGAACCGCCCTGCGATTTTCCTCGGAGGGCTCCCTGTTCATATCTGTCAATATATCATCCACATTCCGGAACGCTTTCCGGATGGAATCGCCCAGATCCGCCCGCACTTCCGTCTGCATCGTCTCATAGCGCCCTCTGGCCGTTTCCCGTCTGACCTGTTCGCTGTCGGCCCGCTCAAACCAGCTCTGCAGCTCGCTGCCCTTTTCATGCAGCGCTTCTATCGTGAAGGATATCTCCCTGCTCACCACATAGGACAGGGTCGCGGCCGGCATGGCGCGCAGCCCGTCGATCTTCTCCATCACTTCCGCTGTCTGAGGAATTCCCTGCTCTGTAAGCATTTCCTCCGCAGCCCTCAGCCGCTCGATCAGCTCCTCCATCGGCGCGGTGTCGATCTGAAAACCGCTGCGCAGCAGTTTCACGTTCGCTTCTATCGTCATCCGCAGGCGCACTTCCTCCAGCTGCCGTCTCGCCGTGAGAAGTTCCCTGCTTTCCCCGGGCATTTCCGCCTTGGCTGCTTCCTTCTTCTGCTCCCCTCCGGATTGTTCCGTCTCCTTCTGCGCCTCCGCCAGATCCTTTAAAGTGAGGTCTCTGCCCTCCGGCAGCTCCAAGGCCGCCTTCTCCGCCGCCTCCGGCGTCAGCCCCTGCACGGTCTCATAGATGCCCGCTGCCTGCTCGTAGATGCTCTCCCTGCCCGAAAGATCCGCCTGGTACGCCGCCTTCCCCTCATAGATCTGCATGCCGATCCGATATTTCAGCTCCTCCTCCGAGATCCCTGCACCGTCCGGCCCAAACGCCTTTACCTTTTCATACAGCCGCAGGTTCTCCTCCGTCAGCGGAATATCGTGTCTCAACAGAAAGGCAGCATCCTCTCTGCTCTCCTCATTTCGGGGAAGCCCCGCCTCGTCGATCACTCTGTCGATCTGTTCCCAGAATTCCGCATCCTCAGCTCCCGGTATCTCCGGATCCTTCTGTCCTTGATAAGCTCCCGCGGAATACTTCGCCTTATAGATATTCTCCGCAGTAGGCGGCAGCTGCCGGTCCACCATATAGGCGACAGCCCCCTCCTCCAGACCGCTCTCGAGCGCCTGCGCGTAGGCGCTGCTGCCCAGGATCTCTTCCATTGTCTCCTTCGATAACTTATCCGTAAAACCCGCGATCTCGCCGCCGCCCTTCGCCACAGCAACCTTGATCTGGTCCAGGATCGTCACCATCGTCTCGATATCTATATTCGAGACGTCCACCCCGTCCTCCAGCATCTCATTAAATTCATCCTGAGACATGGAGTTCGACATGACCGCCATATACATCCTCTGTATATCCATATCCATCTGGGAGGCCTGCATGGATATCTCGTCCGCCGTCATATCCGCTTTTTTATAGGTCCCGTCCTGCCTGCGGCCGCCCTGCCCGCCTATATCCACGGAATAAGCGCCCGCTTTCTCCGCCTTTTTCGCGCTGTCCTGCGCAGCCTCCTGCGGTTTTTCCGCTCCTCTTCCCTGCACGCCGTTATTTCCCTGCATCTGTTCAAATGTAATCTTCATTCCTGAAATCCCTCTTCCACTCTGTCTTTCTCCATTCGAGCCCATGCCCCCACAAAAAAGAGTGCATGCTCCAGCATACACTCTTTATATCGTCAGACTTTCCTCTTCTCTAAAGCCCCTCCCTAAAATGCATAGATCAACGCACTGTAGGGCGGCAGGTCGAGAACGATCGAATAATCCTTAAAACAGCAGGGCTCCTTCTTCGCCGTGATCTCCGCCGGCACCTCCGCGCCGCTTCCGCCGAAACGCTCCTCCGTACTATTTAATAACAGCTTATATTTTTTCTTCGCAGGCACGCCAACCCTGTATTTTTCCCACTTCATCGGGGTCATATTGATAATAAATAACAGCCGTTTTTTATCACTCGCACATTTTCGGATAAAACTGTAGGTACTTCTGTCACAGTCGTCCGCATTCATCCACTCAAATCCACTCCAGTCCGCGTCGTCCTCCCAGAGGCAAGGATATTTCCGGTAGATGCGAAGCAGCTCTTTCACGTAATCCTGCAGACCCTTGTTCAGATTCTCACCCAACAGATACCAGTCGAGCTCTCTCGCCTCGCTCCACTCTCTCTCCTGTCCGAACTCCTGTCCCATGAACAGAAGTTTTTTTCCGTTGTGTCCCATCATAAAGGTGTAGCCGTTGCGCAGGTTGGCGTACTTATCCACCTGGTATCCCGGCATCTTATTGAGCATGGAACATTTCAGATGTACCACCTCGTCGTGGGAGAGCGGCAGAATATAGCTCTCGCTGCTGTTATAGGTCATGGCAAAGGTCATGCTGTAGTGGTTGTCCTTCCGGAAATAGGGATCTAACTTCATATACTCACAAAAATCATGCATCCAGCCCATATTCCACTTGAAGGAGAAGCCTAAGCCCCCGTCCTTGATATCGCCTGTCACCATCGGCCACGCCGTAGATTCCTCGGCGATCGTCAAAAATCCCGGATATGTGCCGCGGATCACGGAGTTTAAATGTTTGAAGAACTCTATCGCCTCCAGATTCTTGTTTCCCCCGTAAATATTGGGGACCCACTGTCCGTCCTGTTTTCCGTAGTCCAGATACAGCATGGAAGCCACCGCATCCACACGGATACCGTCCACATGGTATTCTTTCAGCCAGAACAGCGCGTTGGCGATCAGGAAATTCTTTACCTCCGTCTTCCCGTAGTTGAAGATCTTTGTCCCCCAGTCGGGATGCTCCCCGAGCCTCGGATCGGGATGCTCAAAAATACATTCGCCGTCAAATCTGCCCAGACCGTGCGCGTCCGTCGCGAAATGGGCGGGCACCCAGTCCAGAATAACGCCGATTCCCGCTCTGTGAAATTTATTGACCAGGTACATAAAATCCGCAGGCTCCCCATGGCGGGACGTGGGCGCGTAATACCCCGTCACCTGATACCCCCAGGAACCGTCGAACGGATATTCCGCAATTCCCATCAACTCGATATGGGTGTAACCCATCTCTTTCATATAGTCGCAGACCCTGTCCGCAAACTCCCTGTAATTATAGAAACCGTCCTCCGTACCGTCCGGATGCTTCATCCAGGAACCGATGTGGCACTCGTAGATCGCCATCGGCTCTTTTTTCATATCCTTCTGATCCCGCTTCTCCAGCCAGGCACTGTCCGACCATTTGAATCCTGACAGGTCTGTCGTTTTTGACGCATTGCCGGGACGCATCTCCGCATAATTCGCGAACGGATCCGCCTTGTAGAGCTTATCGCCCGCCTCGGTCACTACCAGGAATTTATACATCTGGTTCTTTTCCACGCCGGGGATAAAGCAGCTCCAGATCCCCCCGGGTCCCAGCTTTTTCATCGGATTTGCCGTCTCATTCCAGTCGTTAAATTCACCAATCACAAAAATCTCGGCCGCATTGGGCGCCCACACTCCAAAGAAGTAACCCTTCTTTCCTCTTTCCACCGACGGATGCGCACCCAACTTCTTATAGATATCATAGTGTGTTCCCTCCGCAAACAGGAACTGATCCGCCTCAGATATAAATACCTTTTTTTCCTCCGGTCTTGTGTCTAAAGTACTTTTCTTCCTCGCCATACCTCATCCCTTCTCTTTCCCAATTTTATTTTGACTCTTTATGCATAATAGAAGAAATCTTCTTCTCTGAGTACGATCATATCCTCTCTGTCATAACGCTTTCCGATCAGCACATCTAAGAAATGCTTCGGCGTCTTTTTGTTGGCATGCTGGATCGCTTCCTTTACAAGCCTGCGCACATCCGATGTGGTGACCGAATGCTCCGCCGTCTGCATGTCCGCAATTCTCGTGTGCAGCGCCAGCACGCCCATCTCATCTATGCCATACTCTTTATCGTAAGCAAACTTTTTGCCGTAAGCCACGAGCGCCCCATCATCCAGCGCCTCGATATCGATCCTGGTGTTGAACGGATCCTTCAACACCTCGTTGACCTCCAGAAGGCTGTTGACCGCGTTTTTGGTGTCCACCAGCATCACGATGATGCCCTTGCTCTCCGTCTGCAACGCCCTCACCAGCGCTTCCGCCGTGGAGCAGTTCATCCCCCCCGCATCCGCCACGATCAACGCGCCGTTCTTCAGCTTATCGATGATATCGCCCGGTTCTTTTTTATTTAACGCCTTCCCGGTGATCTTCGCGGCCTTGCCCGAGAAATTGCTGTCCGACATCTGCATGTTCCGCACCAGGTTTCTCGCAAAGTTCATCGCCCCCGCGTCCTCCTCCCCGGTGATCAGCACGTTGCCCGTGTAAGCGGCGAGACTCATATTGTCCAGAACATGCAACAGCTGCCCCTTCGATCTGCGGCTGTGCACAAATGAATCAAACAGTTCTTTTTCCTCCGGCGAGAGGGGTCTGTCGTTCAGCGCCGGGCGCAGTTCCTCGGGCAGAGTCCTCTGCCCCTGCTCCTCTTTCTCGTTCTCCTCCGCCTTCTCGATCTCCGGTTCCGGTTCCGGCTGCGGCTCAGCCTCGGCGGGCGCGATCTCCGGCGTCTCTTCCGGCTGTATTTCCGCTTCCTCTGCTGCCGCTTTCCCGGCCTCCCTGGCCTCCGCCTCTCTCGACCTTTTCTCCAGTTCCCTGATCAGATCATCTCTGGAAGCCTCAAACTCCGCAAAGATATCGCCCGTCTTATCCAGAACGCTCTTCTGCACGGTATCCTTCAGCTGAGCTTCCTTATTCTTCTTCATCTGCTCCCATTCCTGCAGAATGTCCTGAATGCTCATCTGACCGGTGATCTGTTTCTCCACCTTTTCTTTCTCCGGCACAATGAGAGAGATCTGGCCATCCGCCTCCTGGGACAAAATCTCGTCAAAACCGGAGTTATGCACCGCGAAATCCGTCGGCTGCATCATGTCTTTCGGCGGGCGCAAAACTCCCTGCACCGGCACATTGGGCACGATGACCTTCTTCACGCCGGAAGCGGAACTCTCCTCCTCATAGACCGGACTTTTTATCTCCTCGATTTCTTCGATCTCTTCCGCCTCTTTTTTCTCCGCTCTCCGCAGCGCCTCTCTTATCTCCGGCTGGGAGACCGCTTTGGTCAGATCAGTGGTGTTGGGATCCTCAAAAAACACCTCTTCCATATCCGGCACGGGCGGAAGCTCCTGTGTCTCCTCCAGCATAGGCGCCATCAGGCTCTCCATGATGGGATCCGTCTCTTCTTCCTCCTCAGAATTTTCCTGAATGAAAATTTCTCCGGTGTCGTTTATGATCTCCTCCTCGTCGCCGTCATAGAGCGCATCCGCATCCTCCGGCTCTTCCGATGCGATCCCCTGATTATAAGATACGCCCTCATCCGCACCCTGTCCATAGACAAAATCATCGTTTTGACTATCCTGCATGACCGGATCCATGCCCTCCCAGACGGCCTGCCTGTCCTCGCCTTCCATCAGGCGCTTCATATCCTTCGCCAACTCCTGCTGCAGGTTGATCGTATTGTAGGGACTGTTGTCCAAAATTTTCACCTGAATATCCTGCAGTTCCTCTGTGGGAAGCTTGATGGTCGGCGCCTCCGAGACGTTCCTGCCGGCGTTTTCCTTGACGATAGCCGCCTCCAGATTAGGAATGACCTGTGTGTCACCCTGCTCGATTTCCAGCTGTCTCTCGCCATTGTAGAGGGCCTGCTGCTTCGGCGTCAGGGGCTCGTGCAGCATCTTCAGCTCCATCGCTTTACGCACATACTTCCCTTCTCCGAGCCAGAGAATCATCTCGTCGCATTCTTCCACACATTTCGTTCCGAAGCCGATCTTGTGGTACAGATAGGCCAGTTCATAGACCCATCTGTCTATGTATTCTTCCTCTTTCAGCTTTTCCAATACTTTGATCTGCTCTTCCAGGCTGACTTCCTGCGCCGCGTACACCTTGTACAACAGAATATATTTTCTGCTGTCCTCCGGCGCCACCTGGCAGAACTCTTTATAATACTCCCAGGCATTCACCACATCGCTCAGTTTCAGGCAGAGCTCCGTCAGCGCGTAGACGATCATCCTGCTTCCTGGCCGTTTCTCGTAGGCCATCTCCAGAATGGTTTTGCTGTCCTCGTAACGGCGAACCATCTTATAGATATCGCTGATCGTGCAGAGCATCTTCACGCTCTTCACCCTCCGCCAGTCGATCGTATCCGCTATCTCCGCTGCTTCCCGGTAGTTTTTTTCTTCTACTAAAGTTCTGATCTCTTCCGATCTTATTTTGTATTCCTGTTTATCCAAAGGGGATCACCTCAAACTCATCCAAAACAAATTCTTCCTAGCTTTTAAGTGTACCATAGGTTTTGTTATAAGTCAAAGCGATATACACTAAATGTTGTGGATTTTTGGGGCATTTCAGCGCTGAAAATCTCTCAGTCGATCGGAGAGCATCGCGAACTGCGACAGACTGAGTTTCTCCCCCCGGATCGTCTCCGGGATTTCCAGTTCCCTCAGCGCCCAAACGATCTGCTCCTTCGACAGATGCAGATCTCCCGCCCCCGCCAGCGCGTTTGTCATCATTTTCCGGCGCTGGTTGAAGGCAGCGCGGATGATATCGAACAGGAATTTTTCATCCTGCACCGAAACCGGCGGCTCCTCATGCCGCTCCAAATGGATCACGGCGCTCCCCACCGTTGGCCGCGGCATAAAACAGTTGGGCGGAACGTTCGCCACGACCTGCGGTCTGGCGTAATACTGCACCGCCAGGGAAAGGGCACCGTAGTCTTTCGTCCCGGGCTTCGCCTGCATACGCTCGGCCACCTCCTTCTGCACCATGACAGTGATACCGGACACCGGCACTTTCCTCTCAAAAAGTCCCATGATGATCGGCGTCGTGATGTAGTAGGGCAGATTCGCCGTCACTTTGAGCGGTTTTCCGCCGTTGTATTTCTCCGCCAGTTCCCCTATATCCACCTTCAGTATATCCCCCTGTATGACCGTGACGTTCCCGTAGGGGGCAAGGGTCTCCCCCAGAATCGGAATCAGCGCTTTATCGATCTCCACCGCGATCACCTTCCCGGCGCTCTCCGCCAGATACTGCGTCATTGTGCCGATGCCGGGGCCGATCTCCAGAACGCAGTCCTCCTTCCCGATCTGTGCCGCCTTTATGATCCTCTCCAGCACAGACGTATCGATCAGAAAATTCTGCCCGTATTTCTTCTGAAAATGGAACCGGTATTTCTGAAGTATTGCTATCGTATTCTGCGGAATCCCCAATGTCACCATAATCTCATCTCTTTTCTCTATTCAAATATGTACTCGCACGGGGTACTGAATAACCTCTTCGCGTTTCTCTCCGTCGCCGCCTCCACTTCCTCCTCGGAAATCCCCTTGATCCTGGCGATCTCCTTCACCACATAGGGCAGATAAGCGGAGCAGTTTCTCTTCCCCCGATAGGGAACCGGCGCAAGGTATGGACAGTCCGTCTCCAGCAGGATCCTGTTAAGCGGCACATACTCCACACACTCCCGCAATTTTTTCGCGTTAGAAAATGTGACGACACCCCCCACTCCGATCAGATAATCCATATCCAAAAATTCTCTCGCCGTCTCTTTCGTGTAAGAAAAACAGTGGATCACGCCCCGCCTCGGCACCTGCCCCTCCGCTCTCATCACGTCCAGCGTATCCTTTGCCGCGTCCCTGGAGTGGATGATCACCGGAAACCGCATCTCTTTCGCCAACGCAAGCTGTCTCGCAAACCATTTCTTCTGCGTCTCCCTCTCCACGTTATCCCAATGGTAATCCAGCCCGATCTCACCCACCGCAACCACCTTCGGCCGCCAGCATTGTCTGCTCAGCCAGCCAAACTTTTCTTCATCCAATTCCCCTGTGTCACTGGGGTGTATCCCTACCGCCGCGAAGACATACTCATGTTTGTCCGCCAGGCTAAGCGTTGCCTCCACCGAGGAAAGATCCGAAGAGACATTCACAACATAGCTGATCCCATCCACTCTGAGCCTGCGCAGCAGCACCTCTCTGTCTCCATCAAACGCCTTATCATCATAATGAGCATGGCTTTCAAATATCATCTCTTTCTTCTCCATCCATTTTATTCTAATTTTTTTAATTTTTTGCAAAAAAACACTTGCATTCTCAAAAACATTATACTATAATCATTCTTGCGTTGTAAATCACAACATTTTCATATGGGACGGGCCATTAGCTCAGTTGGTAGAGCAGTAGACTCTTAATCTATTTGTCCAGGGTTCGAGTCCCTGATGGCCCATGAAGCACTGTTTCTGTGGCATCTGTCGTGGGGGCGGTGTTTTGTTTTGTACTTTTTTAAAAACAAGTCATTTTTTTCATCCCCCTAATTGACTTTTTGCCCCCGGAATAGTATGTTATTTAGTGATAGGCAATTTTTTACCTGTCTTAATTTACAGAAAGAGAGGGAGACTCTAAATGGCAAAAAAATCATGGTCTGTTACAACAGACGAAGGCACTTTTTCAGTTGATCTGAAGGGCAGCAAAGTCAGCATCAATGGCGCGGCTCCGGAAAGGCTTAACAGATTTGCAAAAAAGACCCACTTTATCGATACGGAATACACGATTCCTCTGGGCAACAGAACTGCAACTCTGGTCATTCAGTCTATGGCTTCTCCTGTACTGGCATACAACGGCACGGATTGTGCTACAGGCGAGCCTTGGGAATATCAGAAGATACCCGTATGGGGTTGGATATTCCTTATAATTGATATTATCCTTGCTCCGTTCTTCGGATGGCTCTGGGCATTACTTGCTCTTCTTGTTTCTGCTGTTGTAATCAGAAGCAAAATGAATACCGGCATCAAGATCGTGCTCTGTATTTTATTGATCGTTGCTGCGATAGCCATGGGGCTTATGGTCGGCGTTGCGGTCGGCGTAGCTCTCGCATAATACATACTATCAAGACTAATCGAATTCCCGGTACAGGTCTATCCCGTATCGGGAATTTTAGCATCCGCACATATCCTTCCGCCGCGCTGCACTGAGGAATATTTTATGTTGACTATGGACTATGAAAAAACCGGATATCTGCACAGCCCCTTTAAGCTGTTTCATCTGACGGATCATAAGCTAAATAGCTATGATTGCCATTATCATGACTTCTACAAAATACTGCTTTTTCTCTCAGGCGATGTGGATTACTTTATAGAAGGCACCACCTACTGTCTTGAGCCCCGCGACATCGTCCTGATCGGCGCCGGGGATGTGCACAGACCTGTGATTCGCTCCTCCGCTCCCTATGAGAGGATAATCCTCTATGTCTCGTCCGATCTGCTGACTTCCTACACTGGACAGGATTATTCTTTAGAGTCCTGCTTCGAAAAGCAGACAGAAAAAAAGGAGCACCTCCCCGTGCTCCGCAGTTCCTCGACGTCTGTCGATACCCTTTTTAAACTGTGCTCCGGGCTGGAATCCTCACTCTCCGGCGGCGAATACGCCGAGGAGCTGTACAGCCGCGCCCTGCTTTTACAGTTTCTGGTACAGCTCAACCGTATCTTTCTGACCGGCTCCTTCCGCTATATCGAGACGGGTTCCTCCAACCGGAAGATCACCGAGATCCTCCACTACATTAATGAGCATCTGGACGGCGACCTCTCCATCGAAACTCTCTCCGGAGAGTTCTTTATCAGCCGCCGCTACCTGATGCAGCTCTTTCAGCAGGAGACAGGCTACAGCATCGGTAAATATATCAACGCAAAACGCCTGTTTTCGGCGCGGGACAAGATCCTTCACGGCATGTCCCTGACAGACGCCTGCTACTCCTCCGGCTTTCAGCACTACTCCACCTTCACTCGCTCCTACTACAGAATGTTTCAGACTACGCCGGGCGCTCTGAAAAAGGATATCCGGACATAAATGCTTCTCATTCCTTTTCCATCGAAGAGTCCGAATACATGTCCAGAAAACCCACCACTTCATTCACGGGTCTTCCGTACATATGGCAGCATTTGTGGTCCACCAGCTTCTCCTCCTCCTGCAGCTCGTTGAAATTCACACTCATCTTCAGCGCTCCTATCTCCATCTCGTGATCCAGGTGCCGCAGAACTTCCTCTATCATTTTTTCCTGTTCATCCATAACTATCTACAGGATCGTCCTGATCCATCCTTCCGGCGCTTCCAGTTTACCCATCTGGATCCCTGTCAGCGTATCATACAGTTTCTTTGTCGCAGGCCCCATCTCGTCCATACCGCTGGGCAGGCAGATCTCCTCTCCGTGATCCACGATCTTTCCGACAGGGGAGATCACCGCCGCCGTGCCGCAGAGACCGCACTCCGCGAAGTCCTTCACTTCGTCAAGATATACTTCTCTCTCCTCCACTTCCATGCCCAGGTAATGTTTTGCCACATACACCAGGGAACGTCTCGTGATGGAGGGCAGGATACTGTTTGACTTCGGGGTCACCAGCCCGCCGTCCTTTGTGATGAAGATGAAATTCGCCCCGCCGGTCTCCTCCACCTTCGTTCTCGTCTGGGGATCCAGATACATATTCTCCGCGTATCCCTCCTCGTGAGCTCTCACGATCGCGTGCAGGCTCATCGCATAGTTCAGTCCCGCCTTGATATGGCCCGTGCCGTTCGGCGCCGCTCTGTCAAAATCGCTCACCTTGATCGTCAGCGGTTTCGCGCCGCCCTTAAAGTAAGGCCCCACCGGTGTGACAAAGATACGGAACATATACTCGTCCGCAGGTTTCACGCCAATCACCGGGTTCGTTCCCATCATATAGGGACGGATGTACAGCGTAGCCCCCGATCCAAACGGAGGTACGTAAGCGGCGTTCTCCTTAACTACCTGCACCACGGCATCCACAAACCGCTCCTCCGGAAATGCGGGCATCTCCAGTCTTCTCGCGGAGTCCGCCATTCTGGACGCGTTCAGATCCGGGCGGAAGCACACGATGTGCCCGTCCTCCGTCGTGTAGGCTTTCAATCCCTCGAAGATCGTCTGCGCATACTGAAATACGCCGGCGCACTCATTTAAAGTAATATTTGCATCGGTGACGATCGCTCCGTCATCCCACGCTCCGTCTCTGTAGTTCGATACAAATCTTGCCTCCGTCTGAATATAACCAAAACCAAGGTTTGACCAGTCAAGCTGTTTTTTCTCCATAATTCTCTCCTCTCCTGCCCGGCATTGCCGTTTTTTTTATCTTAGTACAACCTTTTCCATTTGTCCAGATAAAATGTCAGCTCTGCGTTATCGTAGCGGCTTCGTTTCTCTCCATGATCCGCTTTGCCTCCGCCTTCGGTATCTCCGTTGTCCAGTGACAGATCGGGCAGTAGACATAGTACACTCTGCGATATGGTATCACCGGTATAAAAAACAACGTAAACCATGAAGTCGTCCGCTGCAGCCGCCAGTTGCTGTCATTGTTGCATCGGTTACAGTGCAGATAGTCCACCGTGCCAAGCTCCCTGTCGGTGTCCCTGAATCCCCAAATGATCAACATTTTTCTTTCCTCCCTTCCTTTTCCCGTATAAACATTCCCGTATTCCTCTCCACTCCAAAACGGCCGGAAAACCAGTCGCACTTGCAGAGGAACGAATAATAGATATTTCTGCCGCAGCCGCTCAATGTCTCAAAATTTGCCTGCCCTTTCGCCAGAATAACATCCGCCTGCTCAAGCGCCTCTAACCCCTCTTCGCTCAGCATCTCCTCCACCGTTCCGGCCACGCCGTTTCCGTTGGGGATCACCCTTGCCACACCGCAGACGCCCGTCTCCTCCGCGTCCTCCATCGTCGCGTCGTTCAGCACTTCCTCGCCTTTCACCATGACGCAGATATCCAGATGGGGAAACCGCTTTTTCAGTTCCCGCAAAAAAAGTTTATCCAGAACGATCTCGCCGCAGTTGTCCGTCAGCAGCAAAAACTTCTCTCCCTCGCTGCAGTCCCGAAGAAAGTCTTCGTAGACTGCCCGGTCCAACCGATTTTTTCCCTTGTCCTCAAACAGCTTCAAAAACACGTCCTTTTCCACATTCTGCATGGCTCCGAAATCGATATAATTTCCGATGCGGGCATAGACGATGGACTGCGCCAGCGGATCCTCCGCGCCCAGGATCTTTTCATAGAGATCGTCTTCCATCTCCAGCACGTAAGCATTGTATTCCTTCTTTATCCCCGTATAATCTTTTATCTCCCCAAAATACCGCCTGTACACCTGATTAAATAAATATACCAGATACGCCGAACTCGCCTCGTCGCCGCTCTCTCCTATGATCTTCGCGATCTCCTTCATATACGCCGTATTCTTTTCCTCGTCCGCAAAACCGGCGATCCGCCCCTGCTGTTTATCCACCAGGCATCTGATGCACATACTGTTCAAACGCATACTCTGTTTCCTCTCCCCGTTTTTTATTCCTTTCCATTATAGCTTTCCCCCTTCTTTTATGCAATCCTTTTATCCGCGGCATTCCTCTTGCATTCGCCGGGAGAAAGAGCTATACTTAACATACTGTTTTCTGGAAAGGAACTATTTATATGGCTCGTCATTACGACAAGATCATCATCGGCGCAGGACTCTACGGCTTATATGCCGCCGCTTTCTGTGCCCGAAAGAACGAACATGTACTGGTTCTGGAATATGACGCCGCTCCTTTTCAGAGAGCGACCTACATCAACCAGGCCAGGGTCCACATGGGCTATCACTATCCCAGAAGCCTCACCACCGCCGTGAAATCCGCCGGATATTTTCGGAGATTCTGTGAGGATTTCGGTTTCTGTGTCCACGATCGGTTCGATCAGGTCTACGCCACCTCGGAAAAATTTTCCTGGACGAACGCCGAGCAATTTCGTGAATTCTGCAGGGCGGCAGACATCAAATGCCTGGAGACCTCCCCCGACAGATACTTTAACCCCGGTATGTGCGACGGCGCTTTCCTGACAGAGGAATACACCTACGACGCGAAGATCCTTCAGAAATATTATGAGGATATACTAAGCGGAAATAAAAATGTGGACATCCTGTTCGACGCGAGGATACGGAGCATCCGGAAGGACGGCGCCGCTTTCTGCGTCTCCCTGGAGGACGGAACAATATTTGATACGTCCTTCGTATTAAATTCCTCCTACGCCTCCGTCAACCAGATCATCGATAAGACGGAGGGCATAGACAAGAACTTCTTTGACATTAAATATGAGCTCTGCGAGATCATTCTCTGCAGGCCTTCCGAGCTTTTGAAAGATACGGGCATCACCGTGATGGACGGTCCTTTCTTTTCGATTATGCCCTTCGGTAAGACAGGGCTTCACTCTCTGACCTCCGTCACCTTCACTCCCCATGTGACCAGCTATGAAGGCAGACCGACTTTCCACTGTCAACAGGGTCTCGAGAGCGATGAAAAGGGATGTTCCCCCGGCGCCCTCGGAAACTGCAATACATGCGCCCACAGGCCGGCTTCCGCATGGCCCTACATGTCCCGTCTGGCGGACAAATATCTGAAACCGGAATACGCTTACTCCTACGTGGAATCGCTGTACTCCATGAAGCCCATCCTAAAGAGCTCCGAGGTGGACGATTCCAGGCCCACGGCGATCCGCGTGATGAGCGAGTCTCCCACCTTTATCAGCGTACTGTCCGGCAAGATCAACACGGTATATGACCTGGACGAATATCTCTAATATGAGGAAAGATATGAAAGAAAAAAAATTTATCTCACTTGTCATTTATCTGCATAACGACGGCGCTCAGCTGGAACATTTCCTGGATCAGGTTCTCCCGGTCTGCGAAAAAAAGTTCGAGCAGTTTGAACTGATCTGCGTGGAAGACAGCTGCAGCGACAACACAATGGACGTCCTTCGGAGTTACATCGCCCGAAACGATCTGCGCATTATGGTAAATGTAGTTCATATGAGCTTCTTCCACGGCCTGGAGAGCTCCATGAACGCCGGAAGAGACCTTGCCATCGGAGATTTCGTCTATGAATTTGATACGGTTTTCGTGGACTATGACCCGGCGGTCATCGTTCAGCTCTACGATAAACTTCTGGAAGGAAACGATATCGTGGCCGCAAGCGCCAGAAAAAAACTGCGTTTCACTTCCAGCCTTTTTTACGCCCTCTACAATAGAACCAGCAAAGGCAATGGGAAAATCGGTCCCGAGACTTTCCGCCTTGTATCCCGCAGAGCCGTCAACCGCATCAAGGCGATGGGTATCCATATCCCCTACCGGAAGGCTGTCTACAAAAACTGCGGCCTCCGCACGGCTACGATCGGGTATGATCCCGCTGGCAGCCGCACGTCCGGGAAACGCGGCGTCTCCTCGGAGCGCACTTCCCTCGCCCTGGATTCTTTCATCTACTTCACCAATGTGATGGAACGGATCTCCACCATCGTCTCCGGTTCTTTCCTGCTCTTTTCGATCGGTATGGCGGTCTACGCGATTTCCGATATCTTCAATAAAAACAAACCGGTGGAGGGGTGGCTTTCCACAATGATCTTCCTCTCCCTGGGATTTTTCGGCGTGTTTGCCCTGCTCACTATTATTCTGAAGTACCTGTCCGTGATCCTGAACCTGATCTTCAAGCGGCAGCAGTACCTGATCTCGGACATTGAAAAAATCGTAAATTCCTGAAAGAGAGCGACAGAGAATGGAAACAAAAGTGACTGATATCAACATACTATTTCCCGTGTTAAACGAGCGGCTTCGACTCGAAAAAGGCATCGAGAAAACCGTCGCTTACGCCAAAGAACACCTGACTGTCCCGTACCGGATCACCATCCTGGACAACGGCTCCGAGGATGAGACGCCCGAAATCGGAAAAAGGCTCGCCGAAAAATATCCGGAAGTCTCCTATGTGCGGGTGGGCGAGAGAGGGGTGGGCGTCGCCTTCCGAAAAGGTATCGCCCTCAATGAGTGCTCGCTGGTCGGCTATATGGATATCGATCTCTCCACGGATATCAAACATCTGGGCCAGGCCGTCGAGCTGTTTCAGCAGGATGAAACACTTGAGTACGTCAACGGAAGCCGGTTTTCCAAAGCCTCCGACACAAAGGGCCGAAAATGGTACCGGAAGATCACCTCGATGGGTCTGGTCTTTTTGCTGAAAGCCGGTTTTCATATGAAGGCCACCGACGCCGTGTGCGGTTTTACTTTTCTGCGCAAAGAGGCCGCCGAGAAACTGGTTTCCGTCTGCGGCGACGACAACGGCTGGTTTTACACGATCGAGTTTCTCCTGCGGGCGGAGCGGATGGGGATGCGTATCTATGACATGCCCGTGGAATGGCAGGAGGACTATAACACCACCGTAAAAATGTGGAAAACTATCAAAAACTATCTGATCCAGATGAGACGGCTCCATCGGGAGTTCCGTCTGGAGGAGAAAAGAAAATGAGGTCAAATATGCTGAAAAGAATTGATTTATCCAGGGATTTTGAGAAACATAAACAGGAATACATGGACGCCATAGAAGCTGTCTGTCGGGAGACCGCTTTTTCCGGCGGACGGTTCGCAGACAAATTCGACAGTGAGTTTGCCGCATTCTGCGGCGTGCCCTACGCCGCCGGCGTGAACAACGGCACCTCCGCCCTGCACTGTGCCATGATGGCGCTCGGCATCGGCGCGGGGGATGAAGTCATCGTTCCAGCCAACACCTTTATCGCCACCGCGTGGGGCGTTACCTACACCGGCGCCACGCCGGTCTTTGCGGACTGTACGGCGGACACCTGGGAGTTAGATCCCGACAAAATAGAAGAAAAAATCACGGACAGAACAAAGGCCATTCTCGGAGTCCATCTCTACGGGCAGCCTTTTGAATTTAACAGAGTGAAAGCCATCGCCGACAAATATCATCTCTTTGTGGTGGAGGACTGCGCCCAGGCCCACGGCGCACGCTATGAGGGGAAGCTGGTGGGCGGCCTCGGCGAGCTGGGATGCTTCAGTTTCTACCCCGGCAAAAACCTCTACGCTTTCGGCGAGGGCGGCAGTGTGACCTGCTATAAAAAAGAATATTATGACGCCATCACCACGATCAAAAATCAGGGCTGTCAAGTCCGCTACTACCACGACGTGATCGGTTACAACTACCGGCTGGAGGGACTGCAGGGCGCGGTCCTCAGCGTCAGCTTAAAATATCTGCCCGAGTGGACCGCCCGGCGCCGGGAGATCGGTGCGCGCTACCACAGTGAGATCACCAATCCCACGATCACCATGCAGGTACACCCAGAAAACACGGAACCGGTCTTCCATCTCTTCGTGATCACCGTAAAAGATCCCGAGGATTTTGTCGCTTACATGAGGGACAGAGATATCGAATGCCACAGACACTATCCGGTTCCCTGCCATCTGCAGAAAGCCTATGCGGATCTGGGCTATCGGGAGGGGGACTGCCCGAACGCGGAGTATCTGGCAAGCCACTGCGTGACGCTGCCGCTGTTCCCGGAGATGACGGACGAGGAGGCGGAGATGGTTATTGGGGCTTGTAATGCATATTGCTAGAATCTATTTTAAAGCGGCCGGTTTACAGATTCCTCTGGAACTCCTCCATGCTCTCTGTACTACCGGCAAGCTTCAGCCATCTCCGCAAAGTATTTTCATCCGTCTCCGCTATGATGCGTTTTTCCAACTCTTCCGGTACAGCACCCTTCTCTTCCAAAAGATAAAATAGTGCTTCTATCTTTCCCACCATCACTCCAGCGGTTTTTCCCTCCTCATAGCCCTCTTCAAGAGCCTCTTCCCCATTCCAGGACTGCCTTTGTGTATTTTCCCTCATGGATACCGTCGATGGCCAGTTCTACATCCCTGGTGGAGAAAAATGTGTGTTCATCATGCCAGCTCTCTCCAAAAATCACCAGAAGCTGGCGCCAGTTCCGCATTTGGCCTTTCTGATCTCTTTGAAGCTGCTGCCAGAAAGATTTTATGTGTTCCTCAATCTGCCGGGTATCGGCTTCGCTTTTCCCCAACCCGGCTTCTTCTGTATTGATCAAACATTCGGCGTCCTCTTCCTCGTCATATCCATTCTCTATTTTTTTCCACCCCAAAAGATCAGCGTTGCCAGTCAGGAGTTTTTCAAACCAGTCCTTCGCCTCGTCAAACTCTGCGCTTTTATGGTACGATTCATATCCGCCCTTAGATTCGTCCAAAAATACTGTCAATCGAAAGAGTTCATGGTATATACAGAAAATCTGGCTTATATTCCCTATTTCTGGTACAGCAAAAGGCGGCAGGATTTGAAATGTGAAAATGCCCCCTTTATCAC
>ERZ779622.700-NODE-700-length-17399-cov-4.463388_pt1 | contig 17399 bp, 19 predicted proteins | sample MGYA00514188_ERZ779622 | MGnify/ENA primary metagenome ERZ779622 (study PRJEB29562, sample SAMEA4376702) | mouse gut metagenome | isolation source: Cecum | study: EMG produced TPA metagenomics assembly of the A DSS colitis mouse model was used to assess the...
TTCCCGGCAGATCCAGGCTTTCAATTTGAATGCCGGCAGGGATCTTCCAACCGAATAAAAGCAGCATTGCCACTGTAACCACAATGATGCATGCTGCCGGTTTTATCTTTTTCCTCATGGATCTTCTCCTGAAATGTTCCGGTTTATTATATCCTTATCAATCTAAGGCGCCGTCGTCACTTTCGGCACAAAAAATTCCGACGTATCCACCCCTTCGTGCTTTAACAGTTTTATTTTTCTGTCAATGCCGCCCGCGTATCCTGTCAGGCTCTTATTGGTGCCGACCACCCGGTGGCAGGGTATGATCACGGAGATCGGATTATGCGCCACGGCGCCGCCCGCCGCCTGGGCGGACATGGTCTCTTTTCCCATGCGGGATGCCATCTTTCTCGCGATCTCACCGTAAGTGATGACGCTACCATAAGGAACTTCACAGAGTATCTTCCAGACCTCCTGCCGGAACGCCCCGCCCTGCGGCGCAAGGGGCAGCTCCTCTATGCCCGGCTTTTTTCCCGCAAAGTAGGCATCCAGCCAGTCCGCCGCTTTCCGCAATACCGGAATGCCCTCCTGCAAGACAGGTTCCTCCGATAATGATCCGAGAAAATACTTCTGCCCTTCTATCCAGAGCCCTACGATATGCTCCTTTTCATCGTCACAGGCAACGACCATATTTCCTATGGGGGATTGATAGTTTATGTGATAATACATTTTTCTGACTCCTGACATCAATATTTCCGCAAGAAGCGAAGGTTCAGCTTACATGCTGTCTTCTGAAACAGTTCCATTTAATGCTCCTTTATTGATATTATTATGTCCTTTTCCTCAAAAAAAATAACTTTCTGTTCCTATATACAGTATATCCGTTTCTCCCCCGAAAGTCAAAGATAAAAAAACTAAATACATAAATAATAAAACAGGTATCGGCAAAACTCCCGCTGTTCTATAAGAATTTTGCTGATACCCGTTTTATGCCTGTGATTTATATCTGATCTTTTTATTGAAGTGTCAGTTCAAAAGTCTCCCCGACCTGTACATAATCATGGCTCATCTGCCCGCTCTCCTTCGGCATCTCAGCCGCATATAGTGTCATTGTCACTTTCTCCGCTTCCTCATCCAGCCTGCCGTCGTGCAGGATTTCCTCATTCTGCATATGCCCTGAATCCTTATCCTGCATCCTGACGCCGAACTCCACCTTATTTCCGTTGGAATCCTCCGCTTCCACCATAAAGATGTATCCGGAAGCGTCCGAAAGCGAGTAGGTAACTCTCTGTTCCAGCTCATTGGATGTAAATTCATTTAACGTTATCTCTCCTCCGTTCGGAAGAATAAAAGTTTTTCCGATCGCTGTCCGTATTGTATCGGCGATCAGCTCCTCTCCGTCCGCCTTGAAGGCAAAATTCCAGTTCCCCTTCACGGTATCTGTTATCCCGATCCGCTCAAAGTTTATCTGAAAATCATTTTCCCCAGAGAGATCCGCATCCTCCACAAAAAATTCCAGCACTACGCCCACAATCCTCTGCTCTTCATCCAGGAACTCAGCGCTGCCGCCAACCCCGTCCGTCACATTTATTCCATTGATATACAGGCTTCCGTCCGCAGTCAATATCTCATCCATCACATCGCCGTCCTCCCGCTGCAGCGTATAGTTGATCACCAGTTTCTCTTCGCTCGCCACAGCCTCCTGCAGCGTGATGACATAGCCCTTATCCGCAACAGATGTATTGATCACTTCCCTGTAATCCGCCAGATTCCCGGAAATACCCAGCGCATTGCCGATGCTCCAACTGATCTGCCGGATCATGGCGTGAACGTCGTCGCTGAAAAAAACTGTCCCGGCGAGCAGCATCAGCGCCGCGCACGCCGCAACGGCCCCCCCTTTAAAGCTTCTCTTTTTTGCCTGCTTCTCTCCTTCTATCTCCTGCAACATATGATTTTTATACCGTTTCATCTCAAACTCACCCGGGCTCTCCAACAGGAGCTCTCCGACTGTGCCAGGTTCTGTCTTTATTCTGTTTGCCAGCTCATACGCTTTCCTGTTCATACTCAAGCCCTCTTCCTTTCTTTTATTTTTTTTCGTATCTTCTGCTTTCCGCGAAAGAGCCGCACATACACATTCTCTCTGCTGATGCCGAGCGCCTCCCCTGCTTTACCCGGTTCTTCCTCCTCCAGGAATATCCGTCGAAACAGCTCCTGATCCTTCTCATTCAAGCATTTCAGGATATCCTGTGTTTCCACCGAGAGTTCCTGCTCTGTCAGCCTCAGAAATTCTTTATCCTCCTGCGGAATTTCCACATCCTCCAGCGAAACTGTCTGCATCCGGGCTTCCCTCTGTATCTTCCGCAGGGTATCTATGGCTTCCAACCTTGCCACACCTGCCGCCCAGTTTACAAAATTTCCCCTGTTTTCATCAAAACTGTCTATGTTTTTCCAGATACCGAGGAATATGTCATTCATGCACTCATCGATTTTGTCCGGCGCCATAAAAAGCCGCTTTCGGACGATGGAATGCAGAAGCCCGCCATACGCCTCTATCACATAGAGAATGCCTTCCTCCCTGCGTTTTCTGATCAGATCCACAAAATTGTTTTCATTTGCTTTCATAATTATGTCCCCTTTTTCTACCGAAGCTTCACCTCGAAAGGCTCCCCGATCTGCACATAGTCATCTCCCACCTGCCCGTTTTCATCGAGCTCCTCCCGTGTGTAGAGCGTCATCGTCACCGTCTCCGCGTTTTCATCCAGCCTGCGGTATATCTTTTCCGAGGTTTCCGCGTAATACTCACAAGTCTGGTTTAACATATAGCCGGAATCTCCCTGCGTACGCGTCGAAAACTCTACTTGATTTCCCTCCGAGTCTACCGCTTCCACCACAAGGCTATAGCGGGAACGCCCCGAGAGCGAATAGGAAATCCTCTGTTCCAGATGATTGGTCGAAAATTCCTCCAACGTCACACTTACGCCGTCCGGAAGCATAAAGTTCTTTCCCAGCTCCGTTCGTATCGTATCCCCCATCAGCGCCGAACTGTCCGCCTTAAAGGCAAAATTCCAGTTTCCTTTCACGCCGCCATCGACCCCGATCTGATCAAACTCCATTCGATACTCGTTTTCCTGTGCGAGATCAATATCAGGTGTGTGAAACAGAAAATACTTTGTCATAACTCCCAGAACCTTCCGCTCCTCATCCAGAAAATCACTGCCCGCTTCGATCGTACAGTTTATCTTCTCTCCGTTGATATAGAAATCTCCATTCATTATCCACAAGCTCCTGTCCAGCTCATCCATCGGCTCTCCGTCCTCCCGCTGCAGCGTATAGTTGACCATCAATTCTCCCTCGCTGACCAGAGCCTCCTGCAGCGTAACGACATAGCCCCTGTCCACCACAGATGTATTTACCATCTCACTGTAATCCGCCAGATCCTCCGAAATACCGAGTGCACTGCCAATGTTCCATCTCAACTGTCTGATCATGGCATGAAGTTCATCGCCCAAAAATACTGTTCCGGAAAGCAGGATCAGCACCGCACATGCCGCCGCATATATCCCCTTCGTTTTTCTCCTTTTTACCTGTCTTTCCCTTTGTAATTGCTGCAATATATACTTTTTATACTTTTCTGTTTTCACATCACCCGGGCTTTCCGTCAGGGTGATCCCGTCTGTGCCAAGCTCTGTTTCTATTCTGTTTGCCAGTTCATACGCCTCCCTGTTCATACTCAAACCCTCTTCCTTTCTTTCATTTTTCTGCGCATCTTCTGTTTTCCGCGAAAGAGCCGCACATACACATTCTCTCTGCTGATGCCGAGCGCCTCCCCTGCTTTACCCGGTTCTTCCTCCTCCAGGAATATCCGTCGAAACAGCTCCTGATCCTTCTCATTCAAGCATTTCAGGATATCCTGTGTTTCCACCGAGAGTTCCTGCTCTGTCAGCCTCAGAAATTCTTTATCCTCCTGCGGAATTTCCACATCCTCCAGCGAAACTGTCTGCATCCGGGCTTCCCTCTGTATCTTCCGCAGGGTATCTATGGCTTCCAACCTTGCCACACCTGCCGCCCAGTTTACAAAATTTCCCCTGTTTTCATCAAAACTGTCTATGTTTTTCCAGATACCGAGGAATATGTCATTCATGCACTCATCGATTTTGTCCGGCGCCATAAAAAGCCGCTTTCGGACGATGGAATGCAGAAGCCCGCCGTACACCTCTATCACATAGAGAATGCCCTCCTCCCTGCGTTTTCTAATCAGATCCACAAAATTGTTTTCGTTTGCTTTCATATAGTAATCCTCAAAAAATCCCGTAAGCTTACGCGGCATCCGGCCGCGGTGCCATGATCCGGTACAGAAGATTTTGTTTTTCTGTACCTTTCACTTTATACTTCGTTTTTCGGAAAAGAAATCTTACAGTTTTTTTAATTTTTTTCCCGTCAACGCAAAAAGCCCGCCGGACATTCCTCCTGTAACTTTTACTGGAAGGAATCGTTCCGGCGGACTTTTTTCAGTTTTATGTCTTTTCGTATTATTCTATAACATCACATGAATCATTCTCAGCACTTCCCCCGCTATCTCCCCTGCTTCCTCTGCATCCTCACATAATTTCTCTTCAATACGCCTTCGCCAAACGCGCAGATCTTATCCGCAAGGCAGACTAAAACCGCTTCCCTGGATCTGGGGAAATGTCTGAATGTCAGCGGCCACATATGGCTTGTGATAATATTTTTTTCCAGCTCCGACAACTGAAATTCCTTTTCCGCATTTTTTAACGCCGTATCGGGATGCCCGAACCAGTGGTCCTTTGTCCTGATCTCCTCGTTATGCCTCGCCTGATACAGGTAATAGTCATGCAGCATGGCGCCGATCGCCAGGCTTCTTCCGTCGATATCCAGATACAGCCTGCGGGAGAGGTCGTACGCGCACAGCGCCACTCGGGAACTGTGGTCATAGAGATTGGAAATATAATGGTTCGGATATTTTTTCAGTTCCTGAATATGCGGATCTTCCCTCAACCTGATAAATGTCTCCCAGAATTTCTCTCTGTCTCTGTTTCCCTTATAATGCATCGCTCCTGTTGGTGCTCCTTTCCGGTCAGAAGTGTAGTTTTGGCAATATCCGCAGTGCCCGCTCAAAAAATGAACAAAATCGGATTTTGCACTTTTATTTTGCTTCCAATTTTATCTGCGAAATCAGTCAATTGCTTTTATGCCCTGTTCAGACAATTTTTTGAGATTTTCCAGCATATTACTCAATATTTCATGAGAATGTCCCTCCCATTTGATCACCTCCGCCACAATCTTCAGAGGGTGTTTCGACCTGTACGATTTTGTCGGATTTCCCGGAAATTTTTTGTCTGTAACATTCGGGTCATCCTCAAAATCACCTGTCGGCTCAACAACATATATCCTTTCCTCGCCTTCCCCCTCTGCCAGTTCCGCTCCCCAAATTGCCGCATCCAAAGTGCCTGCAAAGTAAACATATTGGGATTTTCTATCATCATTATAATTCTTTTTCTTTCCTGTAACTATCATATCGCCCATTTTCAAATCTGCTCTTGTTCCATGGAAAAAAGAGCCCCGGCTAAATACTGTTTTTTCGCCCATCTGTTTTTCTCCTTCACAAATATCCCCATTCTTCTAATCCCTGTTTATGTCACCCAGTATACCAGAAACCCGCCAACATGAAAAGGATAAAATCCCCCTTGCATCATCACACCATAATCTCCATACCATCATAGGCGAAAGATATCTGATCCAGCGTCTTTTCCAATTTTCGGTAATAAGCGTACGATTTTCCCCAGTACTCATCGATATGTGTGACAACAATGCGTTTTATCCTGTAGGTGCGCCTGATCTCTTCCACCTCCTCCAGAGTGAACATATCATCCTTAAAGGGCGCATCCTCGAGCTTTGATCCGTCCCTCAAAATTCCGTCATCGGAAACCAACCCGATGATCAGGACATCCGCATCGTAGTACAACTCATTATGCACAAACGGTTTCACATCACAGCAGGCGTATATCGCCTTTTTCCTGCCCTCCGTCATGACGTAAAATGTCATATTGCCGCGATGGGTTTTATTATTGACGAGATGTATTTCCGTTTCTCCGATTCGGATATGATCCGTCCGGTTTATGGAAATACAGTGGAGAATATCCTCATAATAATGCATACCGTCACCGTTCCAGGCGTTGATATCGTCTACAACCTCCGGCAGTGCGATGAACTGTACAGGTGTTCCCTTATCGGCAATACAGTCATAGCCAAGCGGCTCCACGATGCGCATCCCCCTCGTATGGTCCGGGTCTTTATGTGAGATGGAGAGAAACAGGATCTCCGAGATACCCTGTCTGTCACAGGCAACCCCTATATCCTCCGGCGTGTCAATAAGCATTTTGATATCCTCGATATACAGGCTTGGCCCCAACCGCTCATACCGCCCCCTTTTTCTCCGCGCCTCCTCACAGACGGCGCACCTGCAAAAAGGGTTGGGAATCTGAAACATGCCGCCACTTCCCACAATTTTCAATTTCATCCGCTATCTCCCTCCCACCGCTTTTTCATAATTGCATTGTAAGCTGTCATCCACCGCCATCAGATGAACATCACTAAACAATCTTTAAACATCCGCCATCAGACGAACATCACAAAACAATCTTATAAATATCCGCCATCTCACCTTCAAAAGGAAAGCACCGCTCATACACGCCGCCGTTTTTTTGTATGACTTTTACTGACGCTGTATTCTCTCTCTCCACAGATATGTGAAGCTCTTTCAATCCCGCCTCCTTCGCCGCCCGGAGAAGCTGACACAGCATTTGGGTCGCATATCCCTTTTTTCTTTCAGACGGACGCACACTATACCCGCAGTTTCCCAAATCTTTCAAAAATTCATTCAGTGTGTGTCTCAGATCGATCATACCGACGATCCTGGCATCCCTCTTTCTGACCGCAAAAAAAGTATCTGTGACTACCCAGTTTTCATTCACCGTTCCGGGATCAGTATTTAACGTTACAGAAGAAAGCCATTCCTCATACTTTTCCGTCTGATCAAAAAGCTCGCTCCCATAGATAACCCTCTCTCCATTCTGAAAATGCTCCCGGCGATAGGCAAGCGCTTCTTCCTTCCATTCTAAAGTTGGCCTGACCAAAACAATATCACTTTTCATGATATACCTCCTCCGGCAGTAAAAGCCTTTTGATTTCACAAATGATCTGTGCGGGAATCTCCTCCTCTATTTTCATCAGCCTGCTGTACATCCGCACCCCCTGATACGCAAATACGATCACATGAAAAACAGCTTCCGGATTTACAGGGTTGAATTCTTTCGTACTTGTGCCATAGTTGATAAGTTCCACCCATGTTGATTTTGAAATCTCATACTGCTTTTTTACAGAATTATCCTCCTTAGAGATCGCCGGATTACTGAAAAATTCGTAAATGGCAAGACTGATAGAATTTTCACCGTCGATCATTTCCCCCGCATATCCTGAAAGAATTTCCTCCAATATCGTGACAGCCGGAATACGCCGCTCGATTTTAGCAAATACTTCCTTTTTCTGCTTATCGGAAAAAGCGTTCACTATCTCCAGAAAAATCTGTTCTGTACTCTCATAGTGCCGATACAATCCACCGCGGCTCAGCCCCGTCAATTCACAGATATCCTTCATGGTAACCTCTTTAAATCCCTTTTTCGCAAACAGCTGACATGCTTTTTCCCGGATATCCTGCTTTGTCTTTTCTCCTCTCAGGCTCATGTTTGTCACCTCTGTTCCTTTTTTATCTTTTCATTTGCGACACTCGTGTCTCTTGCTATTATGCGTCATGTGTGTCGCTTTGTCAAGAGTAAAATACTACGCGGGAATAAATGTCAAGCAACATGATATGATTGTAAAAAACATGCTATAATGGTATTCGATAACAGCTCCAAAAGTACTGCGCAGCCAAAAATCTCCCCTCCGCAACGATCCGTTGCTGTCCATGCAAAAAACTGATGGTGGTGCGCAACCGTGGAACTGTGGTATTTTTTTATCACAAATGAATCGTATGAGAAAGGAACTTATCCATATTATGAACATAGCCGAACGCCTAAAAGACCTTCGGAAAGAGGCGGGATACTCCCAGGAACAGGTCGCTGAATTATTAAACGTCTCAAGACAGGCAGTCTCCAAATGGGAGTCTGCTCAAGGGTATCCGGACATTGAAAATATCATCAAGCTGGCACAGATGTATGAGGTCAGCACCGACTATCTTCTGCTCGGCGAAGAATCTCCGGCGCTTACTGCCGACGAAGCTGATATTTCCGAAACAGGGAATCTTGAAACTGACCTTTCTGATATTGAGTTTCCCGAAACTGAAATTCCGCAATCAGAAAACCAAAGTAAAAGGGAAATGAGTCCCGAGACAAAAAAGACCCTCCGCATTATTGCCATCATTGTTGCCGTTATCGGCGCATCAGCAGTCTTTACTGTTTTCCTGATCGCGGCGCTCAGCCTGGTCGAACGGTTCCTTGGATAACGGCTTTCATCATTTTTTATTGCCCCGCACAATAAGCTCTATGACGCATAAGATATACCAGAGATACTTCTTTATGTCAGGAGGCATATAAAAAATGAATGAAAATCGCAATAAATGCTGTTGTTGCCATTGCTGTCAGGAATCAGCATGTCCCTGGATGCCGCCGGTCTACTTTAACGCCGTCATGCAGGGCGGCTATCAAGAGATCGCTCCGGAAAAAGAAGTCCGCTTTCTGCTTGCTTTTCAGTCCGGTGATTTTTCTTTCACTCCGAACACAACGGAAATTACCGTCAACACAGGCGGCATTTACCGGATAGACTATTCCCTGCTGCTTCGTCCGGACGGCGAGATCATCAATGCAGCTTATGCCGTAGCCATCAACGGTCTGGAAAATCCGCTGTCCTTTTTCGGAATATACTCTGACGGACTTACCAATACAGAGCGGGCTCAGTTGACCGGCATGTTTATCGCTCCAATCGAAGCCGGTTCCATTGTCACACTGCGCAATAAATCCTCCACAACGGATTATCTTGCGGGAACCGGAATTGACAACCAGGCTGTAAACCATGCTTCCATTATCATACAGCGGATTAAAAATAACTGAAACACAGGAGAAAACAATGAAGAAAAAAGCATTCCTGGAAATCATCTTCCTTTTTATACTCATGATGATCCTCACGGCAGTCATAAACTTTTCAGAAAAATTTCTGCATTCCGTCGGGCGTCTTGACGGCGTTTTATTCTATCTCCTGCCCTGCGCCATTATCCTTTTTTATGTCTCAAAGGTGGAAAAGGCTCCTCTCTTCTCCATAAGCATTATCCGATTCCGTTTTCAGGATATCCCGGCGGGACTGCTCTTAGGCTTCTGCATGTTTGTCGTACAGCAGATACCGCTTCTCCTCCTGAAAATGGACTATTCCGCTTATGCTATAGCCCCGGAGCCCGGTTATATCATTACAACATCTCTCTACTGCTTTTTGTGTGTGGGCTTTGCGGAGGAGCTGATCTTCCGCGGATTTATACTGCATAAGACCTTATCCGTATGCCCCTCAAAAATACTCTCCGTCGTCATCAACATCCTGCTCTTCTATGCCATCCACTGGTCTTCCATGCAGTTTGTGTTTGGCGAGTTTTACAACCTGTCCACGAATGTGATCATTTTATGTGTTTTTCTTTTCTGTTCCAAAAAGAAGAGCCTGTTTCCGCTTATGATCGCCCATGGATTTTATGATATCCTGACTTCCGTGCTGCTGCCTGTCTCTGTGTTTCTTGTGCAGTGAACGCCCGGAAAAAATTTAAATTCCCCTGTCACACGCCCGCATTTCGATCGTCTAATAGAATATGGAGGTAAAAAATATGGACAAGATAACAAACGAAGAATTACTGCTTTTGATCAGGCAGGCAGCCGCCGGAGATAAGAGCGCACTGGAAACCGTGCTGCTCAGCGTGCAGGATCTGGTATTCAACCTGTCTCTGCGGATGTTAGGGACCTTCCCGGACGCCGAGGACGCGTCCCAGGAGATCCTGCTGAAAATCATCACCCATCTGTCCTCCTTCAAGGGGGAGAGTTCCTTTTCCACCTGGGTGTTCCGCATTGCGCTGAACCATCTGAAAGATTACAAAAAGCATATGTTCGCAAAGTTTCCTCTCAGCTTTGAGTTTTATGGGGACGACATTCTACATGGAAAAATTGACGATGTGCCGGATCTGACGCAGGATGTGGAGAAATCCATTCTGGCGGAGGAGCTTAAGCTGTCCTGCACAAATGTCATGCTTCAATGCCTCGACGCAGAGAGCAGGTGTATTTTTATCCTGGGGACGATGTTTCGGGTGGACAGCCGCATTGCGGGCGATATTCTGGGGATCACCCCCGATGCATACCGGCAGCGATTGTCCAGAGTACGAAAGAAAATGGCAGAATTTTTGAGCGATTACTGCGGAGAATACGGATGTGGGAAATGCCATTGCACAGACCGCGTCAACTACGCCATCCAGAACCACAGAATTTCACCGGACAGGCTGGATTTCACCGGTACCAAACCCGTATCCCTTCAGACCTCGCTCCCTGTATCTTCACAAACCGCAGCCGGGGTAAAGGAAGCGATGGAGACAATCGACGATTTATCGGAAGAGTTTTCTTTCTGCAAGACCTTTCAATCGCCGGAAACACTCAAAACATTCATCAAAAATTTTCTGGACGGCACAGCCATATCTGTCATCCGGAATGCATAGGAGGAAACAACTATCATGAATCTATCAACCATCTTACAATATCTGACAGACCTGAGTGAAAACAATGACCGGGAATGGTATCACGCCCACAAGCCGGAATACAGAGCGGCAAACGAGGAATTTGAGGCATTGATACAGGCGCTCATCTTCCGCATCGGGGATTTTGATCCCTCCGTGCTGCACAATGCGCCGCAGTCGCTCACTTTCAAGTTAAACAGGGACACCCGGTTCAGCCATGACAAATCCCCCTATAACCCCGCCTTTCGCACCCATATTTCCTCCATGGGGAAACTGCCCGTGCCGGTGGGATATTATCTCATGATAAAGCCGGGGGATAAATCTTTCCTGGGCGGCGGCCTGTTCGCCGATATGTTCAAAGACGCGACGGCGATGGTGCGGGACTATATCTCCACAAACGGCGCGCAGTGGGAGCAGATCATCGACGCACCGGATTTTAAGGAGCACTTCACCGTACAGGGGACAAGCCTCAAAAACGTTCCCGCCGGATACGATAAGGAACATCCCCTGGCAGAATTTTTAAAATATAAAAGCTGGTATCTGGAATATCCCGTCAAAGATGCGGAACTGGAAAATGCAGAGCAGTTCCTTGACCGCGCCGCGGAACTTTTCCGCCTGATGAAACCCTTTAACGATTACCTGAACAAAGCGCTCACAGGTTTTCAGATGCCGACACGATAAAAAAAGCGGACAGATCAGCCCTTTCTGTGCCGGTAGTGATCTGTCCGTTTTCAGCACCTCACATCCAGAAATTGCAGCCTTCCGTGAATTCGTATATCCACAGAATCCGCCGGCACAAAAACACAGTCGCCTCTGTAGATATCGACCGTCATATCCTCAAAGGTCAGCGTGCCGCAGCCCTCGATGCAGAGCAATATCCGGAAACTGAGTTCATCCGCCCTGAATTTTACGATCTGGCGCCTCTCCGTATTCACCAGCATACGATATACCTCAAAATACCGGCATCTGCCTAGCAGTTCACGGGCGATGCCCGGCTCATACCGCAGCACCCGAATCGGCTGTCTGAGTTCTTTCCCCACCGTCAGATCCGCCGCTTCCAGTGCCTTCTCCAGATGAAGTTCTCTCTTTTTCCCGTCTTTATCCACCCTGTCATAATCGTAGAGCCGATAAGTCAGATTGGAGTTTTCCTGTATCTCAGCGATCAGACATCCGGCCCCGACGGCGTGGATGGTTCCCGCCTCCACAAAAAAAACCTGATCCTTCTCCACCGGGATCCTCCTCAGATATTTCTCCAGATCCCCGCTCAGAGCTGCACGGCAAAGCTGCTCTTTGTCCGCCTTTCGCTTAAGCCCGCAGACAATGCCCGCATCTTTCGCCGCATCCATGATATACCACAGCTCCGTCTTTCCCTGCTGCCCGTTTTCATGCCGATCCGCATAATCATCCGTCGGGTGGACCTGCACGGAGAGATCCTGTTTTGCGTCAATAAATTTTACCAGAACCGGAATCTGTCCCTCCCAGGCCCCTTTCAGGCTCCTGACATGGCTTCCCTGATATTCCGGATGAAGTCTCAATACCTCAGTCAGCTCCATCCCCCGATACTCGCCGTCCGCCACTTCGGTTGGACCGTCCGGGTGTGTGGAACACTCCCAACTCTCCGCCAGATATTCGACTCCCATCTCCTTCTCCAGATCATCTCTCAAACGCCTCCCGCCCCAGAGATAATCCTTCCCGCATGGTTTACAGAGAAACGGTCTGTTCTTTTCCTTCCTCATAACTCATATTTCACCTTGTCGTGTACGGAGATCTCTTCCCCGATCTGCACCTCCACCATCTTCAATTCCGTCTCCGCGATCACCGTATGTCGGCAGCCCGCGCTCATAGCGATCACATCCCCGGTCTCTATCTTCTGTTCCATCCCGTCCACAATACTCCTGCCCCTTCCCGCGATCACGGTCCATACCTCATCCCGGCGCTTATGGGCGTGATAGTTCATGGAGTGCCCCGGATTCAAAGTCACCTTTATCGTCATACTCCCCTTCTCCACATCCAGAACCCGATAGCTGCCCCAGCTCTTCTCCGCGTACCTGACTGAGCTGTCCATCCGGTCCACAAAGGGCTTCATATAGGAGCTCTGCCCCTTGTCTGACACAAGGATCCCCTCCGGCGAGGCGGAGATCACCACACCTTTCAGCCCCATGGCCAGGATCGGCACATCCATCTCATTGATAATATGCACATCTGCGCAGGTCTCATCCATCACCCCCTGCCCTACCACGCTCTCCTCCATCGCTTCCGTCAGAGTATTCCATGTGCCCAAATCCTTCCACTGTCCGGAAAAACGCATCACCTGAATCTTCTTCTCCTTCTCCGCCACCGCATAGTCGAAGGATATCTTTGTCAGAGCATCGTATTTCTCATACAAATCCTGATAATCCGCAAATTCCATCTGTTCATGCGCCTTTCCCAGAAGATAGCCCAATTTACAGGCAAACACCCCGCCGTTCCAGAGCGCCCCCTGTCTGATATATTCCTCCGCCTTTATCGCCGTCGGCTTCTCCCGAAAGGTTTTCACCGATGTGATCTGCCCATCGTCCGCCGGGATGATATAGCCGTATTTCTCGCTCGGATAAGTCGGCGCGATCCCCAGAAGAACCAGATTTGCCTCTCCCTTTTGTGCCTGTCCGGCAAGGACTTTTAACGCCGCAAAGTAATCCTTCTCCACGTAGGGATCCACCGGACAGACAACCACACTCTCCTCCGGACCCACTCCCTGCACATCTCTCAGATGCGCCGCAGCCAGCGCCATCGCCGGAAAAGTATCCCGCCTGCAGGGCTCCGCGGAGATCTCGACCTTCTCCCCCAGCTGGTTATGGATGGCAGAGATCTGGGATCTGCTCGTCGCGACGGTCACCTTCGCCCCCGGGTCCGCCTCCTTTATCTGCCGGTAGACCCGCTGTACCATGGATTCATAACTGCCGTCCGCCTTCCTGAAAATCTTGATAAACTGTTTGGAGCGGATATCGTTGGAGAGAGGCCAGAGTCTCTTTCCGGAACCGCCCGACAATAATATGATGTTCAAGTTATCTCCTCCCGTCATTTTTCAGAAAATCCTCATAGCTGAGCCGAATGCCTTCCTCCAGCTCCGTTTTATAATGCCATCCCAATTTTTCCGCCTTGCTGACATCCAGAAGTTTTCTCGGCGTACCGTTCGGTTTGGAAGTATCCCACATGATGTCCCCCTCGTATCCGACCACCTTCGCCACAAGCTCCGTCAGTCCTTTTATGCTGATCTCCTTCCCGGTCCCCGCATTCACGGTCTCATCCCCGCTGTATTGATCCATCAAAAAGACGCAGAGTTCAGCCAGGTCATCCACATACAGAAACTCCCTGAGAGGGGAACCGTCCCCCCAGCAGACGACCGACTTCCTCCCGTTCTCCTTCGCCTCGTGAAAGCGTCTGATCAGCGCCGGCATCACATGGGAACGGGTGGGATGATAATTGTCTCCCGGCCCATACAGATTCGTCGGCATCACGGAGATGAAATCCGTCTGATACTGTCTGTTCAGGTAGGAACAATATTTCAGGCCCGAAATCTTTGCCAGCGCGTAAGCCTCGTTTGTCTCCTCCAGCGCCGAAGTCAGAAGACAGCTCTCCGGCATCGGCTGAGGCGCCATACGCGGATAGATACAGGAGGAACCCAGAAACTCCAGCTTCTTACAGCCGTTTCGCCACGCGGCATGGATCACATTCATCTCCAGCATCATATTCTCATACATGAAATCGGCAGGCGCCTCCCTATTCGCCATGATACCGCCCACCTTCGCCGCCGCCAGAAAGACGTACTCCGGTTTTTCCTCCGCAAAAAATTTCTCCACCTCAGCCTGTCTCGAAAGATCCAGTTCCCGGTGTGTCCTTGTGACAATATTATGGTACCCCTGCCTCAAAAGCTCCCTTACAATGGCGGATCCCACCATTCCCCTATGACCTGCCACATATATCTTTGCATTCCTCTCCATCTCCGATCTCATCTCCCGTTTCTTACTTTCTCCATATCATGCTCCACCATGATCTTTACCAGCTCCTCAAATCCCGTCTTCGTGGGATTCCATCCGAGTTTCGTCCTCGCCTTCGTGGGATCTCCCAGAAGATTCACCACATCCGTCGGACGGTAAAATTCCGGCGATACTTCCACAAGCACTCTGCCCGTCTCCCGGTCAATCCCTTTCTCCTGCGCTCCTTCTCCCTGCCATACCAGCCCGATCCCGGCAAAGCGGAATGCCAGCTCCGCAAACTCCCTCACCGAGTGCTGCTCGCCGGTGGCGATCACAAAATCGTCCGGCTCCTCCTGCTGCAAAATTAACCACATGCACTCCACATAATCCTTCGCGTAGCCCCAGTCCCGCAGGGAGGAGAGATTCCCCAGATACAGTTTCTCCTGTTTCCCCTGGGCGATCCTTGCCGCCGCAAGCGTGATCTTTCTTGTCACAAAGGTTTCCCCTCTCCTCTCCGACTCATGGTTGAACAAAATGCCGGAACAGCAGAACATCCGATAAGCCTCCCGGTACTCCTTCACGATCCAGAACCCGTACTGCTTCGCCACGGCGTAGGGCGAATAGGGGTGAAAGGGCGTCTCCTCCCTCTGGGGCACTTCCTCCACCTTCCCGTACAGCTCCGAGGTGGAAGCCTGGTAGATCCGGCAGGTTTTCTCCAGCCCGCAGGCCCTCACCGCCTCCAGCACCCTGAGCACTCCCAGCGCATCCACATCCGCCGTATACTCCGGCACATCGAAGGACACCTGCACATGGCTCTGGGCCGCCAGATTGTAGATCTCATCCGGGCGTATCTCCCCGATCAGTTTGACGAGGCTCAAAGAATCTCCCAGATCCCCGTACTTCAGATGAAAATTTTTCTCTCCCTCCAGATGCGCGATCCTCTCTCTGTAATCCACCGAGGAACGCCTTATCACACCGTACACCTCATATCCCTTCTCCAGCAGAAGTTCCGCCAGATAAGAACCGTCCTGTCCTGTCACGCCTGTGATCAACGCCCGCTTTCCCATACTATTCTCTCCCTTCCAAATCAGTTGCATTTCTTTGAAACACTATACTTCTTTATTATTCGATTTATTATAGAAATTATTGTCCATAATTTGCATTATATTGACTTTTAATACTACCGGTTTATACAGCAGAAGGGTTCCCGCCGCATTCAATCCGCCTTTTATCACATTGAACGGCAAAAAGGCCGGCAGCAACAACTTCACAATCTCCTCCCTCGTAGTTCCCATATAGATTGGCGCGACCAGATAGTTCCAGAGCATCATCACCGCGATCTGACAGATCACGCCGGCAAAAAGTCCGCTCACAGCGCCGGACAGCCTGCGGCGTTTTTTATAAAAGTAAGCCGCGGTACATGCAAAGGAACAGCTCGAGACCACATTCATCAGGCAGCCTAGGATCCCTGTTCCGCTGGTTGTGAACATCTGCACGACGGAGACGATCACTGTGACCGCAAACGATGTCAACGGCCCGAAAAGAAATCCGGCGATAGCGATGACAATATCCTTTGCATCATACTTCAAAAAGAGTACGATCGGCACGCGCCCGATCACTGCCGCTGCGTAGGCAAGTGCACACAGCATGCCCATTATGGTAAGTTTCTTTGTTCTGCTGATATTCATTAGAATACCTCCTTATAAAAAATTAACACTTGAAAAGGACGGACGCCTTTCAGGTGTTAAAATATAAGGTGTATCAAAAATGTCAACAGAGCGACTTGATAAAAAAGAGTGCAAAAACTATCGTCAGATCTATTCTGACAGTCTCAATACACCTTCTTTAATCCGGACTATACCGTCGGTTCTGGAATTTCACCAAACCCCGTGCCATCGCACCCGCGGACTATCACCGCCGATCGGGAATTTCACCCTGCCCTGAAGACATCATCTCTATTCAATTGTTTCCAAAACTATAACACAGCGGAAGAAAAATGTCAACGATATTGCCTTAACGCGTAAGAACCGATACAATAAAAATACCAATGCAGAATCGAGGTAATCCATGAAAAAATCCAGTTATCACGGCGAGTTTGTCACCTCCAACCGGATATTGTACACTCCCTCCGAGTTTGCCAGAGAAAATCTTCTGTATCTGCAGGAGATCGGGCAGGTACACGCCAGACGCCCTCATGTCAGCACCCACCCCGGACTCTCCTCCTATCTCTTTATGATGGTGCTCTCCGGCAGCGGCACGCTGTCCTACCTGGGGGAAGAATATACGTTGACAGCGGGCAGCTGCGCCCTGATCAACTGTAAAAACGACTATTACCATAAAAGCTCCGAAGATCTCTGGACCATCCGATGGATCCATTTTTTCGGTCCCACTGCCTCCGGAATCTATCAAAAGTACATGGAACGGGGCGGCCAGATCACCTTTTATCCCGACAATATGGAAGAATTTACAAACTGCTGGGAAAACATATCAAGGTTTGCCTCCTCCGACGATCATATCAAAGACATGAGGATCAATGAGCAGCTGGCATCCCTCTGTTGTCTTGTGATGAGGCAGAGCTGGCATCCGGAAGCGCAAAGAAGCGAAAAAGGAAAACAATCCCTGCTGGAAATACGGGAATATCTGAGAGATCATTTATCGGAAAAGATCACACTGGATATGCTGTCCGAAAAATT
>ERZ779622.702-NODE-702-length-17356-cov-6.772556_pt1 | contig 17356 bp, 21 predicted proteins | sample MGYA00514188_ERZ779622 | MGnify/ENA primary metagenome ERZ779622 (study PRJEB29562, sample SAMEA4376702) | mouse gut metagenome | isolation source: Cecum | study: EMG produced TPA metagenomics assembly of the A DSS colitis mouse model was used to assess the...
ATATGCCCCTTCATTTCTTTCGGCGGGATAAGACCCTCCTCGTCCGCTTCCTCTGCCTCGTCGAGCACCTCAAACACACGCTCCGCACCGGCAAGCGCCGCAAACACCGTATTCATCTGCATGGAAATTTCATTGATGGGTCTGTTAAAACGGCGGGTATACTGGACAGAAACTGCCAGTCCTCCAAAGTCAAAGCCGCGCAGTACCACCAAAAGCCCGCCGATACATGCCGTCAGAGCGTAGCTCATATTGCAGAGCTGATGAGTAACAGGCCCCATAATACCCGCCCGAAACTGCGCATTCATCTGCGCCTTACACAATTCTTCATTGAGATAAGAAAATTCATCCGTGGCAATCTCCTCATGTCCAAAAACCTTCACCACTTTCTGTCCTGTTATGGTCTCCTGTGCAAAGCCGTTTAGCGCGCCCAGCGTACGCTGCTGGCGCACATAGGCTCCCCTGCTCTTTTTGACGATTGCCCTGCTGACAAGAGTCAGTACCGGCGTCATCAGAATGGTAATCATGCCCAGCAGCACATTGGTATAAAGCATAAGGACAATCGTGCCTGCAATGGTAATGGCGCCGGAGACAATCTGTATCAGCGTAGTATTGAGCATCTCGCCAATGGTGTCGATATCGTTGGTAAAACGACTCATGATATCCCCCGCCGCATGATTGTCAAAATACCGTATCGGCAGGGTCTGCAGTTTGGCAAAAAGCTCTCTGCGCAGTCTGAAAAGAGAGCGTTGCGAAACGCTTAGCATAATCCGCGCCTGCAGCCACTGGGAAATCACCGACAAGGCATAGACGGCCGCAAGGACGGCGAGTGCACCAAAAAGTCCCGCAAGCAGCCTTCTTATCTCCCCGTCATCCGTCGTGTAATACACATATTTATTAATAATGGGGCGCAGCATATAAGAAGTTGCAAGCGTGGCGCCGGTAAAGAGCAGCGCACTGACAAGCGCAGCAAAAAGAAGCTTCCTCTCGCCAGCCAAATACCGCAGCAGGCGGAATACCGTTTTTTTCACATCCTTCGGCTTTCCGCTCATGGAAAGCGCCCTTCCCCTGTTTGCCATTCTGCCGATATTCATTTCCTTCTGTCCGGCCTTTACCTGCATATTGCCGTATTTCTTCTGCAGCCTTTCCACCCGCGTGCTATTCATAAAAACCTCCCCATGTCTTTATTCGTCTTGATATCCCGTTTCCGCTTTGGCTGACTCAAATTCAATAGTGGAAAGCGCTTCTCTTTCAACCTTTCCATCCTTCTGGGAATAATAAATTTCCTGATAGGGACCGCATGAAGCAAGCAGCTTTGCATGGGTGCCAATTCCTGCCACTCTGCCTTCCTCGAGCACAATGATTTTATCCGCCTCCTGCACGGAGCTGATTCTCTGGGCAATGACAAGCTTTGTCATCCCCGTAAGCTCTTCTGCAAACGCCTTGCGGATGCGCGCATCGGTCGCCGTATCCACTGCACTTGTCGAGTCGTCCAGTATCAGTATTTTCGGATGCTTTAATACGGCGCGGGCAATACAAAGCCGCTGCCTCTGTCCACCGGAAAGATTGCTTCCGCCCTGCTCCAATTCCGTCTCATAGCCCTCAGGCAAAGCCCGCACAAAAGCATCCGCCTGCGCTATCCGGCATGCCCAAATAAGCTCCTCCTTTGTGGCTTCCTCGTTTCCCCACCGGAGATTTTCCGCAATGGTGCCGGAAAACAACGTATTCTTCTGCAGTACAACAGCAATCCCTTCCCGCAAATGCTTTAAGGAAAGCTCCCTTACGTCCGCACCGTCCACCAAAACACAGCCCTCGTCCGCATCATAAAGCCGCGGAATCAGGGAAACCAGCGTAGACTTGCCGCTTCCCGTGGAGCCCACAATGCCCACAAATTCTCCCGCCTCTATCCGCAGGCTGATACCGTCGAGCACCTTCTCTGCATTCTTTTTAAAATACCGGAAGGACACATTTTCAAACGCAATGCTCCCCTCCGTAATCTTTTTGTCCGCATATTCCGCACCGCTGTCGTCCAAACCGATTTTTGCCTGCAGCACTTCCGCAATACGCCTGTCGGAAGCCGCCGCACGGGTGCCCTGCAGAAAAATATTTGCCAGAAAATCCAACGCCGTCAACACCTGCGTCAAGTAAGTGATAAATGCCGTCAGCGTGCCGATTTCCATGCTTCCCACCATAATCTGCCCTCCGGCAATCCAGACCACCGCCAGCGTAGCCGCACCGATGGCAAAGGTAGAAAGCGGCTGCAGCAGAAGCATCATTTTCAGCGCCCTTACGCTTTTTCCCATCAGCTCCTCATTGACGGCGGCAAATTTTTCTTTTTCATATGCTTCCCGCACAAAGGATTTGATAACATGTTCATTGGTAATAGTCTCATTGACATTGTTGTTCAGCGCATCCAGCCTTTTCTGCATCACCGTATAGCGCGGCGACGCCGTCTTGATGATAAGGGCAATGGCAAGCGCCAGCAGAGGCACCACAACGCAGAGAACCAATGCAAGACGGGGGTTTAGGGCAAAAGACATGACAACCGCGCCCACCAGCATAACGGGGCTGCGGAACACGCCCCGCAAAAGGCTCTGAGAAAAAATCTGAATCTGCGTGATATCGTTGGTAATCCGCGTGATAAGAGAACCGGTCGAAAAATCGTCTATATTGGCAAAAGAAAATTTCTGAATCTGCATAAATGTTTTTTTCCGCAAATCCGCCGCCAGATGCGTCGAACCCTTTACGGCAAAATAAGCGCCAAGCACGCCCGATGCCAGCATAAAAAGCGCTATCAAAAGCATATAGATGCCATTTTCCACAATATAGGCAATATCCCCCTATGCCGCTCCTTTATTAATAATATTGGCATTGAGAAAGGGTAATATAAACTCCCCGCATGCCTCCAACACCATAAAAAAAGGTCCCAAGAGAAAACAATAAAAATATTTTCTGACTGCGTCGCGATATTTGCTCATTTTATTTTCCTTTTCCTTTACCTATCCCGTCTTTCTGCCTGACGCTGCAGCACGTCCTCATTCTTCCCCTCCGGCAGCGCAGTCCGCAATCTGCCTTAAAAACGCCGCCGAACGCAGGATGCTCTCCTCCTGATTTGGCACGTCAAAATGTTCTATGGCAAAATAGCCGTCATAACCGTTATGCACCAGCCTTTTTACCAATGTGCCGATTGGCAGGTAGCCGTCCCCCGCCGCAACCGGCAAAAGCCCGCGGTTTGCGCCGCCCCGCAAAGCAAGACAGGCTTCTTCTCCTCTGTCTTTACAATGCACATGCAAAATGCGTTCCCAAAGAAATGCGGCGGCAGCAAGTACGTCCTCGCCCGCATGGGCAAAGTTCCCCATATCCAGCGTAAAGCCCAACTCAGGGACTTGCTCCAAAAACCAACGGATACCGTACATACCGTTTAGCGGCGATGCTGCATCGTCAAAATCCTCCACCGTCACCGCCACGCCGTTTTTCCTGCCGAGCGCCGTCATACGGGAAAGCCCCTCAGCCATATGGCGGATACTCTCGTTTTGCTCCATATAAGCGGCGCTCTTCTCATAGCTTCCTGCGCACGCCCTATACTGCTTTGCCTCGCTCTTTTCCAAAAATCCCGGGACCACAAGGATTTTTTCTGCCTTCACCTGCGCCGCCGTCAGCACATGGCGTTCCTCCACGGGCGAAGCAATCCCCTTCCCCATCTCATAAAATTCATAGAGACAGCTTATCCGCAAGCCTGCCTCCCGCAAAAGCGTTACGATATTTTCCTTTTCAAGCAATGCCGAAAGACGCAGTTCAACAGCGTCGATACCCGCCGCCTTTATCTCCTGCAGCAAAACAGGCAGCGGCTTTTTCGTCTGCTCTGCCGCCTGCAGAATATGGTCATAAAATACGGAAATTTTCAACTTTCCCCCCTTGTCCTATCCTTGCCTTTTCACTTCCTGACAGCACAGCTCTCTTCTCTCTCCACCCGCCGGCGCGCAGAAGCGAACCGCATTTTTGATAATCTGCTGTACCTGCGGCTGCCGGTATACCGGATACTCCTCATGTCCGGGCTGGAAATAGAAAATCTTTCCCATGCCCCTTGTAAAAGTACAGCCGCTTCTAAAAACTTCACCGCCGGAAAACCACCCCGTAAACACCACATCATCCGGTCTGGGAATATCAAAATACTCGCCGTACATCTCTTCCTGCGGTATCTCAATCATCTCAGGAATTCCCGCAGCAATCGGATGTGAAGGCGCAGTACACCAGAGCTTTTCCTTATCGCCGTGGCGCCATTTTAAGGTCATGGAGGTTCCCAAAAGGAGCTTCATAATCTTGCTGTAATGCGCCGAGTGCAGCGCTGCCAGCCCCATGCCTGAGAGCACATGCTCCCTGACCCGCTTTGCGACCTCGTCCGAAAATTCCTCCTGCAGAGCATGGCTCCAGAAAATCAATACATCCGTCTTTTGTAAAACCTCCTCCGTAAGACCATGCTCCTCCATGTCAAAAGTCGCCGTCCGCACAAATAAATCCTGTTCTTCTCCCAAAAAACCGGCAATGCAGCCGTGAATCCCTTCGGGATACACATGGCGGATTTGCGCAAACTCTCTTTCATGTTTAAATTCATTCCATACGGTAACTCTTATCATAACGCCTTCCTTCCGTCCCTTTTGACTCTGTCAGAATATGTATTCGCCATGTTCACAACTATAATGGCAATCAGGATAAAAATAAACGGCAGAAAAAAGATAGCGCCCAGTATATCTTCCAGCCATACGCTGCAAAGCATCAAAGCGCCGGTCAGTCCCGCACAGCCGCTTACCACACCGGCAAAGCTTTCTGCATTCACATAATATATTCATACCCGCTGTTGTTTTCAACCTGATAAAACCAATAGTGCGTAAAATCTTCCGTCACCAGCGCGCCGATTTTCTCTAAATTCTGATTCTTGCCATATTCCTGCACCTCCGTCAGCTTACCGCCAGGCAGCAGCCGTCTTAAGCCCCTGTTTGTCAAATGCAAAATACACCCTTCCTGTTTCCTGCTTGGCTTCCAATTTTTTATAAAAGTCAATGGAAGCCCGATTCCAGTCAAGACAGCTCCATTCCATTTCCGTATAGCCTTCTGCAAGCACCGCTTCCGCTGTCCTTGCAAGAAAATACCTGCCAAAACCGCAGCCGCGAAAATTCTCCTTTAAAAACAAATCTTCCAAATGCACTTTACCCGCTGCCGCAAAGGAGCCAAACACAGGATAATACAACGCATACCCTGCCGCGGCGCCGTCATATTCCGCAATCAGGGCAGCGGCAATTTTTCTTTCAAACAGCCAGTAATGTAACTGCTCCTTTGTCCCTGTCATATCCTGCGGCCTTTTTTCATAGGCGGCAAGCCCCTTTATCAAAGCCTGCAGCGTGGGAATATCCGCCGGTTCTGCTTTGCGTATGTATAATTTTTTTATGTCCATTTTCTTCTTTATTCTTCCTTTTTTATTTTTCCTTTTTTCATCTTTCTTTATTATTATAACAGCATTTTGCCTTTCCTGTAATCCTTTTCTACACAAATCTTTTTCTGCCGCCTTTATTTTTTTGCAAGAAACAAGAGGAGAGTCCCAAGGGCCATTTCATGACTCTTGGGACTCTCCTCTTGTTTTTGTCCTTTATAAGCCGGACGAAACATAGGCTTCGATTGCCTGTGATGTGAATTCGGCTGTTCCTTCCCCTCCGGCTTTGTCGATATTTTCCGTCATGCTGCCGCCTCCTGCATACATTTTGCCGAGGTTTGAAAGTATTTCTTTGGAGCAGGCATAAAAGTTTTCGTTGATAAACTTATGCAGGTATTTTACCTGCTCCTGCACGGCAGAGTCGGAAGGTTTTTTATCCATAAGCTTCCCAAAACCGATAAAAATACCCATCATTTTGGCGCTTATCGCCGCTTCCTCCTCCTTTGAACGGTTCTTGCTTTTTTCAACAAATTCCTGATATTCCTTTGTCTTTCCGTAGGACTCCTTTGCCGCTTTGGCATACTCGTCAATCTTTTTTGTGTCAAATACTGAAAATTCCAATGGTCTCACTCCTATCATTATGATTCCGCGGGCAAAATCAATCAGGTTTTCCAGATGTTCCTTTTTCAACTCCAACAGTTTGATTTGCTGCTCCAACGCTTTCTTTTTATCAAACCCCGGGCTGTCTAAAATCCCTTTGATTTCCTTTAACGGAAACTGCAGTTCCCGAAACAATAATATCTGCTGCAGCCGCTCTAAGTCCGTATCGTCATACAGCCTGTAGCCTGATTCCGTTTCCTTTTCAGGCGACAATAATCCTATAGAATCATAATAGTGCAGAGTGCGTATACTCACTCCCGCAAGCCGGCTCACTTCCTTTATTGTCCTCATGACTGCTCCTTTCTTTGTTTCCTGTTCCCGTGTAAGAAGAGCATACAGTATGACGCAGCGTCAAGGTCAAGTGCTTTTTACGCAATCTTTTATTCTTTTTTGCAAAATAAAATGCGCCATAAAAATATAACCATACTATTCTCTGTTATTTTCACCCCAAATACATAGTTGGTCTAAAACATCCATCAGAGTTTTCCCCCTGTCGCTTAAACGGTATTCCACCTTTGGCGGTATTTGAGGATATTCTTTTCTGATGATGAGTTTATCGGCTTCCAATTCTTTTAAGTTGTTGCTAAGCGTTTTATCCGATATATTTTTTATATATCGTTTTAATTCATTAAATCTTACAATTTCAAATTCCAGCAGACAATAGAGAATAATCATTTTATGTTTGCCGGATATCAGTGATAACGTATAGCTGAAACCTGTATCTTCAAAATTTGACTTCTCAATATAATCTTTTATCATCTACGCTTTCCTTTTTACCAGTACCTATCTTTTAAAATAGTACTTGTATTTTTTCTATTACCGACTACAATTATATGGAAAGAAACAGGTTTTGTCAATTTCAGAGAAAAGCGAGGTAACTGCAATGAGAAAAAAGCTTAGTATAACAGAAGGGATTTTTCCGATGCCGGTTTTAATGGTGGCAACCTACAATGAAGATGGCAGCGTAAATGTAATGAATGCTGCATGGGGTACGATGCAGGAAAGAGGCAATGTAGCTCTCAATTTGACGGAGTCTCACAAAACAGTGAAGAATATCAAGGCAAGACATGCTTTTACAGTAAGTATTGCCGATGCTGCTCATGTGATTGAAGCAGACTATTTTGGCGTTGAATCCGGCAACAAAGTTGCAGATAAGTTCAAGAACAGCGGTCTTTCTGCAAGTAAGTCCGAAATTGTGGATGCACCGATTATCAATGAATTTCCGCTCTGCTTAGAATGCGAATTTCTTGAGTATCAGGACAATGAATACGGATGCGGCGTGATAGGAAAGGTCGTTAATGTTACCGCAGATGAAAGTGTTATGGCAGACGGCAGGCTCGATATGTCTTTGGTAAACGCTATTGCTTTCGACCCCTATACACATGGCTATTACAGAGTGTCAGAAAGAGTAGGCGAAGCTTTCAAAGACGGTTTGTCCCTAAAAAAGTAGTATTGCTATATCACAAGGTCTCGCATTTTCTGCGAGACCTTACTTAATTGAAACATCATTTTTTTCTGCGGCAGTGATAATAATATCCATAGGTTTTGCACCTCTGTCATCAAAATGCACATGCTCATGGCAGGCAGGAAAGCGCCTCCTCGTCCGCCACTATCGTCACATGATTGTGGAGCTGTAAGACAGATGCCTGTACTGCGGGGGAAATCGGTCCTTCTACGGCTGCCTTTAAAATTTCCGCCTTGTCCCTCCCACTCACCACCACCACAATACGCTTTGCCTGCATAATGGTCTTGATTCCCATGGTATACGCCTGATGGGGTACATCCTCGTCAGATGCAAAGAAACGCTGATTTGCCTTTTTGGTAGATTCCGTCAGCTCCACCAGATGCGTCTGCGCCTCAAATGCCGTCCCCGGCTCGTTAAAGCCAATATGCCCGTTGTGCCCAAGCCCCAAAAGCTGCATGTCGATGCCGCCTATCTTCTCAATAATTTCATTGTATGCGCGGCACGCTTTCTCGGCATCCGCCTCCATACCGTCCGGAATAAAGGTTCTCTCCGGTCTGATATTTACCTTGGAAAAAAGCTTCTCCTGCATAAACCGGTAATAGCTCTGGGGATGTTCCTTGGCAATCCCTCTGTACTCGTCAAGGTTCACCGTTGTCACGCCTGCAAAATCCAAATCTCCCTTATTGTACCATTCCACAAGCTGCTCATAGGCACCCACCGGCGTGGAACCGGTCGCCAGTCCCAGCACACAGTCCGGCTTCATAATAATCTGCGCTGAAATAATATTTGCCGCCTTTCTGCTCATGTCCCTGTAATCCTTTGCCCTGATAATTTTCATAATGCTCCTCCATTGTCAAGTTTTGATATGCCCTGTCATATAATGTGAATATCCTGATTGAGCAGCGCCACACCCAGTCCGCCCAGTCCCTTCAAATAATAATCTTTCTGCGGCTCTGCAATGTCCATATCCGGAAGCGCCACCGCCGGAAGCATACGCCTGCACTCCTGTATAAGCTTTGGCAAAAGCTGCTCCATATCTTCCCTGCCCGCAAACACAATTTTTTCCGGATTAAACATGCATACCAGATTGACCGCCACCTGCGCCAAAAGGTCTAAAAGGGACCATGTATTTTCCTCCCCTTCCATGATTTCCTCTACGCTTCGCCCTCCGAGCTGCATATAGCCCACTTCTCCTGCAAAGCTGCCGACTCCCGGGTAAAGTATACCGTTTAAAATCAGTCCCGCGCCAAGCTTTTTTCCCTCTGTGTACAAATACACCAGATTCTTTGCCTCCTCGTGGAGCAATCGGTAGCCGAAGGTAGTGGCATTGATATCGTTTGTGACGCGCACCGGCATACCAAACCGGCTTTCCAGACTCGCCCGCAGCGCAAAATGCTCAAACTCCGGAATCGGCGGAATGGCGAATACTTCTCCCTCCTCAGACACCGCGCCCGGCACGCCGACGGAAATTGCACTGATATCAGGACTTTCCTGCCGCATTTTCTGCAATATGCCGACAAGCTGCTGCAGATAAGACTGCCTTTTATCCCGCCTTATCTGTTCTCTTTGCTCTTCTGCCAGTCCCATGTCCGCAATGGAAGCCTCAAAACAACACTCCCGCACGATAACCAACGCTGCCTTCGCCTTCTTCATGTTCAGCGCATAAAGCTCCGCCTTGCGTCCTCCCGTGGACTTTGCCGCTCCCAGACTTATCACAGTCTTATCCGCCAAAAGTTCATTTACCAACAGATTAACCGTAGGCTGGCTGATTTTGGTCTGTTTGGAAAGCTCGACGCGGGTTGCCTGCCCGCTTTTTTTCAACGCATCCTTTATCAGCCCAATGTTCAGTTCTTTTAATACGGTTGGCTTTCCCGTAATTTCATTTCTGTCTGCCATAAGTATTTCTCACCGCCTCATCTATTGCCAGCTTCACCGCCCCCATCACAGGCGCCGTATCCGGTATCACGGCATAAGCCTTTGGCGCCGTCTCGCAAAGTGCTTTCATGTATGCGTCGATTAAAAGCGGTTCTCCTGTATGAAACAGGCTTCCAATCAGCACCGCCGGAACCGCTTCCCCACACATATCCAGTCTTTTTACCACTGCCGCCGCGTACCTGCCCTCTTCATATCCCATGGAAGAAAGCAGGCTGCGCGACACCTCATCGCCCTCCCTTGCAAGAGTAAAAACGATGATGGGAAGCTTGTAGCGCTGCTCCTTCGTCATGGCATCCCGCCTTAGTATGGCGCATACCTCCTCCATGCCTTCCACTCCAAAAACAGCCGGAACCGCTTCTTCCAGACGGCTTTTCTGCCATGTGCCCTCTTCAGAACGAAAGGCATAATGCAGCGCTTTCCTTTCCAGCTCATTGCCGCCGCCATAATTTCCCGTGTTATAATCAAGGTTGCGCAAAGAAAGTTCCCGTCCCTGCCGGTTCCTGCCCACATGCCCTGCGCCGGTTCCACAGATGGAAACCACGCCCACATAATCCGTCGTGCCCACGCGCAGCCCCAGCCATGCATCATGTAAAACCTTCGTTTTCACTTTCCCCATAATTTTTTGTACGGCAGGAACAAGCACCTGAAAATCCTCCTCTCCATCCGCACCGGAAATACCAAATACCGCGCAGGTAATATCCTCCAAAGAAAGCCGCGCCTCCTCCAGCGCACTAAAAACAGCCTTTTTCATGGATGCTGCCGCCATCTCTATACCGCATACCTGATAATTTCCGGAACCGCCAAACCCTCTCCCCATTATGCTTTCTTTTTCATCCGTTATGGCACATTCTGTTTTTGTTGCACCCACATCTACGCCAAGTACATACATCCTGATACCCCCTTTCTCCTGTCTGTTCATCCTCCATCGGTCTTTCTTCCTGCAAGGCTTTAGATTGCGCCTTCCTTTCCCCCAAAAAAGCGAGGCAGGTACTCTTTGTTTGCCTCAAGCATTTCAGAAAGCGCCGCTCTTGCATCGCGCACATCCCTTACCAGCGGATGATTGAGAAAAGCTTGCAGCGCCGTGTTGCGGTTTCCCGAAACTGCCGCTTCGATTGTCAGAATTTCATATGCCTTAACCTGACAAATCAGGCCAATAACCGACAGCGGCACATCAGCGCCGCAAAGCGGCTGCGCTCCGTTTCTGCCGATAACACAGTTTGTCTCAATCACGCAGTCATCAGGAAGCTGTGCAATCAGCCCGTTGTTTACTACATCCACCACCTGCACATCCTGCGAGTCGTTGTAAATGCTGTCAATCAGGTTAATTGCCGCCTCGGAATACCGCGCGCCGCCTCTTTTTGCAAGCGCCTTTGGCTTTTCCTTTAATTCCGGATTGCTATACTGTACAAACAGCTCCTGCTCCACCGCTTTGACCTGCTCCGCCCTTGTGCCCTCTAAGCCAAGCGCCTGCGCCGTCTCCTCTAAAAGCATCTCCTTTTCCATATAGAAATACTGCAGATAGGGAGAAAGCATACAGCCAAGCTCTTTTGCCACCCTGTCCATCTCCTCATCTTTTTCGATGTTCTTTACCACGCTCTCGCCGTTAAAAATATCCAGCACGTCCTGTATGCGATCTTCCCCGTTCAGATAGGCATGGTTCATAACGCTTAAATGATTCAGACCGATAAAACGGCAGTCAAGGCTCTCTGCCGGAACCGAAAGGCGCTGTGCTGCATCGTAGCGCATATTAATAGAACAATTACAGAGCCCGATACATTTCACATGCGTATGCTTTAACACCGCCTCCGTCACAATTCCCGACGGATTGGTAAAGTTAATCAGCCATGCTTCAGGACAAAGCGCTTCTATGTCTTTGCAGATATCCAGTATCACAGGAATCGTTCTAAGCGCTTTGAAGCACCCGCCTATCCCTGTTGTCTCCTGCCCAATCATACCGTATTTTAGAGGAATCCTCTCATCCCGCGCACGGGCATCCAGCCCGCCCACCCTTATCTGCGTAATAATAAAATCCGCACCGGCAAGGGCTTCCTGTCTGTCAAACGTCCCGCTTATTGCAATAGGCAGACCTGCTTTTTCTACCATACGCTTTGAAAACGCCGTATTAATCCGCAGTTTCTCACCTCCTGCTTCGATATCCACCAGCGCTACCTCGGTAATCGGAAGTGTCTCATGATGTTTTATCACCCCTTCAATCAATTCCGGTGTATAGCTGCTTCCGCCTCCAATGACAACCAGTTTCATAATAAACGCCTTCCTTTCTACGCCTCTGCGATTTCATTTTGTTTACTTATTTAGGTTTATTAAATATCTTTTCTACAGCATAACACCTGACGGCGAAAAAAGCAATCGTTTTTTTCAGGCATGCGCAAGCGTCGGAAACATCAGCTTATCCGCAGCCCAAAAGCCAAAGCCTTCTCCCTTTAAAAACAAGGTTGTATCTTCCTCCTTGACTTCCCGCAGGGTATAGCCTGCCGTATCAAAGGGCGTAAAACCCAGCCTCACTTTTTTTATATTTTGTCCAAAAGTCTTTGCAATATCCGACGGCTCTATCGGTGTTTCGGCAAAAACTCCATGGACAAAAAGCTCCTCCCCTTCCTCCTCTGCGATTAGGTATGCCCTGTGCGCTTTGCTATAATACACATTATCCTGCATAAATTTCGTCACATAAAACAGAACCAGCCCGCTGCCTCCCGCCATGGCAAAACGCCCGCAGGGGACACTTTGCTCCACTATTTTTGCAAAACCGTCCCACGCCCTTTTTTCATGCATGGGAATTTTGTGTATGCTCCTGTTTCTGTCCGCGGTCATTTCCTTTTCATAGCCGTATTCAAAAGCCCTTTCAAATCCAAATTTTGGGTAAAAATCCAATACACTGTCATTGGCAAAAAGATATATGCCCTCCGTTTTTCCCGCATAATCCTTTTCCACCTCCTCCATCAGCATCCTGCTATACCCCTTTTTGCGATAAGCCTCGTCCGTCATCACGGTACCAAGCTGGATAACATGTTTTCTGCTGCCGTCCAGAATAAAATCCATCGTGTTGACAGACACATTTGCCACGATTTTGCCCTCCTCTACGATAGAATAAGGCGTATATGCTTCCCCCCAGTAACCATTCTGATACCAGTCCTCAAAATCAAGACCATAAGTTTTCATTGCAAGCGCATTGAAGCTCTTTCTAAGCATTTCATTGTCTCTGTAATTTTTTATAAGTTCCATATTTTTTCCTCTTTTCCTTATTTCTGCACTGCTTTTGCCTCAACCCTGTCGCGGCAATTTGCCCCCTGACTGCCCCGCTATTCTTCTACTGTAAGGGCCTCATCCTCCACATGACGTTTTTCCATTTTATGCCGCAGCTTTCTATTTTCTACCGTATCAAAAATAATCGAAAAATCATAGTCCTCCGGATATAGTTCTTCCGCCGCCACATGCAGCCGCAGCCGGCTTGCATTCTGTTTCTTCTCTATAATGCGGGGCGCCGCTTTGGGAGGCTTTTGCCCTGTCCCCGCAACATGCTGCTGCGCTGTTTCCCCACTCCCGTCCGCCACAGTCTCCGTCCACTTATTTCATTGTATGTTTTAGGATTGGGGTGTCAAAAGCCCTGTCTGAAAAATTGCCTGTCCTTGCCCCCAAAATCGGTGTACGCCTTTACGTCAATGTTTTGTAAAAATCATATTCCACAGTCCCCTTTATCTTTGCAAGGGCGCCTGCCTGCAGCTCCTTCACCATCAGACATTCTATATACGGCAAATGCACCGAACGCCCCGGCAAAATTCCAAAGTCTGCAGCAGTCCGAAATCCCCTTGCATGATAATTTTGCGGATTTCCCTCCACAAGCACAGCCTTATAGCCCAGTTTCTCCGCCTGCCCGAAGCCATATGCAATCATATCCTTTGAAATATGCTGCCTCTGCAAATCCGTCCGCACCGCCGCCGGTGTAAGCAATAATAGATCTCCCTCATACCTTCCTTCTATGGCAAAACCGGAAAACATCACATAGCCAATGATTGAGCACGCACCATCCTGCCCTCCGCCGCATCCTGATATTCCGTAAACACCTTTTCCACAAAATCCAATGCCTTTTCCTTGTATTTTTCTTCTATGACTGCACAATAAAAACGACTATAAGCATCTGCCAAATGGCACAATACTCCATAGTCGTCTCGTTTCCTCTCCTCTTTTTCAAAACGGCAGAGAGACAGCATGAATATAAAAAAGCATGACCATACAGCCATGCTCATTTTCTATATTTGGACATAAGTATAGTAAGCACATGTAAGGCAGATTCGTCAACTATTTAGTTTGCCGCTTTCTCCAAAATCACAATGCTTAACATATACGTCCTCGCTTTTCACATTTTATAGCAATAACAAAGAGATATTCTCCGTTATCACGCATAAATCATAACACGTTTCTCCCTGTCTGTAAAGATTTTTTCATAAAACACCGGCATAAAAAGCAGCTCCTTTCTACTACCGTATAAAATCATAATCAAACCCGCTATCCAAAGCAGCTTCTTCTCCCGACGGGAATTTCAATACCCAGCCGGATGCTTCATATACCAGCCGGATGCTCTCCTCCGCTTCCTTTGGCATCGGCACGCCAAAGTATATATATGCTTCTTTCGGATTCTTAACGTCCACAAGCTTTTCCACCTGTCCGTCGGCAAAGGTAAATACTGCCGTCGTTATGGTATCGCCCGCCAAAAGATCCAAAACTCCGTCCCCGTTGAAATCATAAAGCCCCAGATAAACCGGCTGGTCCATAAAATCATAAACCGCAGGATTCTCTTTATCTCCATGCGGGTCGGCAAGATACTCCCGCATATTGCATATAATATACAGATACGCTCTTTTCCGCGCTGCCTCTTCTTCCCTTTTCAATATCTCCTTCTCCCATACCCTTGGCAGCGCCATTCCCACATAAGACTGGCTTATCATTATAGTTTTCTGTTCATAGGGGCAAAAAGAGGCGTTTGCAGATGAAAATATACATACAGCCCAAAACGTACATGCCGTTAAAGATATCGTTATCATCAAAAATATGCCCATGGATAAAACCGGTGTGAAGCATTTTCTTTTGTCCCGCTTATGCATGGTTACTGTCTCCTCCGTTTTCCGCTTCTCAGTATTTCCTTCTACCTATATAGTAGGAAAAAAATGAATGCAGGACAAAAATAAAGAAAAAAATCGTTTTCAACCATTGCAATTCACCAAAACATTTGTTTGTTTTTTATTTACAAAATTCCCGTTTTGTGGTATGGTATTTTTCAAGATATTTGTTGAAAAATGAAGGATAAGCATTTGAATATCACTGATAATATCCTTAAAAGCAACCTGCAGAATATATATTTTATATGGGATCGGGGAAAAGTACCGTTGCGGGAAAAAAAGAATACGGTGTAAACAGCTTTTGACACCCGAATCCAAAGAAGTAATTGCGAACAGAGAAAAACATTTTTTACAAAAAGTGACGCCTATGATTGCAGCGGACCTTATTGTACTTTCCACGCAGTATGAGACGGTGATTTGCGAGGGCGATATCGATTATGCGGCAATCATCCCCATTGCAGAGCATTTCGTATATCTGCACAACTGCGGCATACTTTGGATAAAAAAATTTTGCGTGTAGAGGAAATACCTATGGCATCCTGGATGGTTCATCTGCGAATTGCAGATATCTTATTAGATAAATTCGAAGATTTAGAAAAAACAGACTTTATTATGGGGAATATTGCGCCCGACAGCGGCGTTCCCAGCGAAGACTGGAGCTACTATGTGCCTTCCTCCAAGGTATCTCATTTTCGGGATGAAAGCAAAAAAATACAACTGCAGCCCTATCTTGACCGCTATTTTGAAAAAGCTGTGCGGAAAAATTATAATACCAGACAATTTTCCTTTTACCTTGGTTATCTGTCACACCTAATAACGGATATTCTCTGGCAGGAACAAATTTCCGACCCCTGCCTCAAGGCTCATGCTGCTGAAGCTTTGCAAGACAGGAATGCTTTGGTTTGGAAAATAAAAGCTGACTGGTATGACCTTGATTTTCTCTTCTTATCCCGTCAGCCGCATTTTAGGGCCTTTGAAATATATAAAAATGCAGTTGGTTTTAGAAATACTTATATGGATATTTTTGCGCCGGATGCCTTTGATAACCGAAGAGAATATATTACCGGTTTTTACGATAAAAAAAGAGAAAATCTGGACAGAAACTATCCCTATTTAACAGAGCACCGCATGGACCGGTTTGTCACAGAAGCATCCGAGGCAGTTTACAACAATATCTTACGCCTGCTTTCCCCATAACTGCAAAATCTGCTCATCGTCAGCTTTCGGGTTCTCCTTTATCGTCCGTATCAGCCGCAATATGTCCTTTTGCGGCTCTTGTGTCAGACCTGCAATCTCTTCCTCCTTTAAACCATGCCTTATCCAGCTTCGCACAAGAAAAATGAGTTTACAGGCGGCTCCTTTTACCTTTCCGTCTTCCATACCTTCTGCCAGTCCTTCTGCATACGTCTCTTCCCGCTCCATCCGCATATGTTCTTCCTGATTGTACTCAAATATACTCATACTGACTACCGCCTCGTGTAACGCATGTCCCCTTGCATGTTCCCTTACCCTTGACACATATGCCGCATACTCTCCAAGCGCCGGACATTTTTCCTTCAGCGCTTCATTGTAGCGCTTTACCCTGCCCTGCCCGTATAAAACAAATCCCTGAGCGGCAGGTTGGAATTTGAGGTGGACTGATGCTCATACAGGTATATCTGAAAATCCATAAGAAAGGATAAATCATTTTTTATGCACATCTATGCTGTTCAAGTTTTATTGGTGAAAGCATAGATTCTGTGTTATGATATATAAAAGCAAAGACAGCCAAAGCCGTGGAAGGAGACCAATACCATATGCTTCAGACGCTTTACAACGTACCGGAATACAACGAAGAACTGATTGACCTCGCCATTGCAAAGATGATGGAGGCATTATCCATAGAAAAGGATTTGCACCCTGACTGCAAGGTCGTGATAAAACCCAATCTGGTTATGGCAAAAAGCCCTTCCTTTCCTGCCACCACCCACCCCCTTGTTATAAAATCGGTTGCCAAATGGCTCGCAGCGCACGGCATTAAGGACATTACTCTGGCGGAAAGCTCCGGCGGGCTTTATAACGGGGAATATATGAAAAACGTATACCGCGTCTGCGGTATACAGCAGCTTGCGCCTCTGGTAAAGCTAAACATGGACTTTAGCGCCAAAACCGTAAACTGTCCGGCAGGTTTTCAGAATCATTCCTTTCACATCATAACGCCCATCTGCGAGGCAGACTACATCATCAATATCTGCAAGCTGAAAACCCATGCCATGACCGGCTACTCCGGCGGCATCAAGAATCTTTTCGGGGTGATTCCCGGTCTGGAAAAACCGCAGATGCACTACCGTTTTCCAAACCTCGAGGATTTTTCCCGCATGCTTGTGGAACTTGCCGAGACGGTAAAACCGGATATAACGATTATCGACGCCATTGATGCCATGGAAGGCAACGGTCCGACCGGCGGCAATTCGCATCCGCTATATCTGCTGCTTGGTTCAAAAGATGTCTACACACAGGACTATTTTGCGGCAGGATTGATGGGACTTGACCCGAAAGAAATCATGATGCTGAAGCTGGCTGTAGAACAAGGGCTGGCGCTTCCCGACGATATCTCCCTGTCCGGCGATGCCATCCCTGAAAATTTAACACCCTTTCAGGTGCCGGATACCAAAAAACTGGATTTCACGGGCAGTCTGCCCCGCTTTTTACAAAAGCCCTTCGCAAAGCTTGCAGGCCGGCTTTTAAAATCCTACCCGCAGC
>ERZ779622.704-NODE-704-length-17340-cov-5.572867_pt1 | contig 17340 bp, 15 predicted proteins | sample MGYA00514188_ERZ779622 | MGnify/ENA primary metagenome ERZ779622 (study PRJEB29562, sample SAMEA4376702) | mouse gut metagenome | isolation source: Cecum | study: EMG produced TPA metagenomics assembly of the A DSS colitis mouse model was used to assess the...
TATATATACCATCTCAGACTCTATTTCATCTATCTTATCCCTGGAGCATGGAGCTATAGCATTCCTGACATCCATCGGCATTATCAGCCGATCCTTGTGTATCAAGTTCGTATCTGCATAGGAAGCCGATGCATATTTAAGAAATCTCACAATATCTCTGGCCTGAAGTTGTCCCGTAAAATCAGACAATGCCGCCATTATCCACCTGTCAGAAAATGCTTCCTTTGAATCCGGTTTTCCTAATTTCACCCCCCACAACTGTGTCAATTTTTTTACAAGAACTTCCCTTGTGGCACTTAAAATATCAATATTTGCCGCAAGATCCGGATAAGCTTTTGCCGCCAGCCATAAAGCCAGCCTTAAGGCCTCCGTCTGACTCCAGTTTAGCTCATATTTCACATAAAGATTTCTGAACTGCTCGAAATTTGTCTCAATAGCTTCACTCAACATGTCCTTTCTGGCAAACACTATAATTCCAATATTTCCATAGTCCAAGTTATCCAGCTCATTTATAATATCCTGACAGATCGAGCATAATACATTTTTCCATTTCTCTGGTTGTTTAATCTGCACACTCACACAAAGGTCTTCCAAACCATCTACAATTAATACAACATTTTTCTCTTTTGCCTCCAAAAAACTATCCAGATCAGATAGTGATTGGAATTCTTTTCCAAAAGCTGCCAAAATTGCATCAATCCATTTTTGTTTCCATTGTCCTCTTGTTAAAATTTCCTTTCCCTCTAACTCTTCCCTTAACATCTGAAAATTATCATTCACGAATCTAGGCTTTATAGATAGTCCTTCTATACTTTCATTAATGTTAGAAACACACTCTGAGATCAGTAGATTCATATTTTTTAAATTTAAAGATGCAGTCAATGGAACAATCAATGTATTTTCAAATTCCGTATTTTTTGCATGGTCAATAAACCGTCTGAACTCTTCCCATGTTTTGGCAGCTAACAATTGTTTATAAATGTATGTCTTACCCGAACCTTTTGCTCCAGCCACTACTATTTTAGGTAATGAATTTCTAAAGTTTCTTGTAATTTCTTTGATGGCAGATGTCACAAGAATATTGGCACTGCTATTTCCTTCTGCCGTGACTTCTTCTTCTGCTATTTGATTCAATTTTTTGAGAATCTCTCTTATCTCATCCTCTCCGAACAAATTTTCATCTTTATCTTCCGCTATAAACAAATCCTCCGCCAAGCGGCCCATTACCTCTGTTATATTTTTATTTTGAAGCAGCTCACACACAGATGAAAAGTCTCCAAGGTGAACTAATGCCTCGTCAAATTTAAATGGTACAATATAATTTTCCCTAAGAAATGTATCTGATGTATTATCAAAACTATTTTCTACGTTTTTTTAAATCTGATCTTCTATTTCAACAACATTTTCCCTCTCCATTACTTTAGGTATCATAGTAAGAAAAATTTTTGAATTCAACAACTCCGATTTCGTTTTTCCATAAATTTGCTCTAAGATTTGATTCAAGCCTTTTATCGACTGTAACGAAGTAGAAGATACATAATATTTTTCCACTCTGGAGTCAAACAAAAATGGTGCTGAATACTCTGTTATCCCTGCTCTCAAATCTACCAAAACCAAATCAGCACCCACTTCCTGTCCCAATCTGGAAATCGTTTCCGTAATATAATATTTATTATCTTTTGAAATCAATACCCGTTCCGAATTAGAAAAGATATTCATAACTTGTTTTTTATGCCGATACGCCGGAACAAATAACTGCTCTATTTTCATTTTATCGGTTTCGACTGTCACCAGAGAAGTTTGTATCTCTGCCGCCATTCTTTTTATTGCCTGATCTATATCCTCATCAAAATTCATAACCGATAAAATATCTAAATAACTGATGGGACGCTGTCCCTGTTCCGCCAGCATCCACGTCAATCCCGGTGCTTCCAGATCACTATCGATCACTAATATTTTTTTTTCAGGATAATGCGATGAACATTCCCGCAACAGCGATATCAAGGATAATGTTCTCCCTACTCCACCTTTGTATGAATGAAATGCCAAAATACGTGCCCCTGGAAGTTTTTCTGATTCTGATTGTAATTTCTCCGTACTAAAATAAACTTCTTTAAATAGTGGTGCATATTGCCTGCCTTTTCTACTGTATTCTTCACTCTCCTCAAAAAAGACATCTAAATATACACCGCTAAAATCAACTAATATTTTTTTCTCTTTCACATCATAATTTCTGGTGAATAACTCCTTTAAGTATTTACAGCTTTCCTCTATATCATGTTCACTCGAATTGTAGTAAATAACAACACAGTCACTGTACACTTTAACATCATCCCATGCCTTCGGCCATGACAAACGTTTTTCTTCAAACAGTATTTCTATCTCATGCCATGTAAAAAAACGTATCATATCTTTCCCTCCTATAGCCGCTGTGCAACCCACTCAGCAATACCTTCCAACATTTTTTCTGCCTTCATCTCTTCTTCCTCGTCTTCTACAGAAGCGGATTTGTAACAGAATAAGTGATTTTACGACAAAAGTTATTACCCTCCGCAAATTCTTCACGAATAATTTGTACAATATCATCTGCATGACTATCCGACTTTGCAAAGATCAATGTTTTAGGGACTTCTTTTCTACGTGGGAATAGTAGTGTGAATAAATTTTCCTTAAAGGCGCGAATAACTGTTCGTATCTGACTTGAATTCACTATATCCTGATCAAGCCGTGAAGGCGCATAATCTATATCCTCATCCATCTGTTTCCACCGTTTTGCACGTGAAAGCCGATTCCGATACTCAATCAGCTGCCTCATCAAATGTGCGCCGTTTTTTCCTATTTGTGTTTCAATCAAAAAAACATCTTCTCCGACATTTACACCATCAATAATAGCCTGCTCACGTGGGTATTCACTGACAACATTTTCGTTAAAAAATGCAAAAGTACGTTTATCAGGTGTTGCGGTCAGACCAATGATAAAAGCATCAAAATAGCTAAGCACCTGACTCCAGACATTGTAAATAGACCGATGACATTCGTCTACGATAATACAATCAAAATATTCCGGCGGGTATTTTTCATTATAGAACACCTCTTTAGATATTTTGCTTTCTGTTGTCACAAATTCTGAAAAAGAGGTTTCTTCAGCTGACTCGTCCAACTCTTCGCCTTTTAAAATCGAATACATACGCTGAATAGTACAGATACAAACATGGGAAGCACCAGATATGTAAGAACTCTTCAATCTGTGGACACCATATAACTGTGAAAATGAACGCGACTCGTCGTTAGGTATATAAGCAAGAAACTCCCGTTCTGTCTGTTCACCTAAACTCCTTGTATCCACAAGAAATAAAATACGGTTCATTTTTCCATATTTTAATAGCCGATATGTCGCAGTAATAGCAGTAAAAGTTTTGCCAGCTCCTGTAGCCATCTGCACCAATGCCCTGGGGCGATTCTCCGCAAAAGAGATATCCAGATTTTTAATTGCATTTATCTGGCATTTACGAAACCCTCTTTCATCTAACAGCGGAAAATGTTTCATATTATTACGGATTGTATCTCGCTGGTTCATCAGCACCTGTAAAGTCTCCGGTCGATGAAAAGCAAATACTGTACGGGAACGATATTTAATATCTTTGTAATCAGTATAACGAATCAACTTATTTGTAGCTTCATAGGCAAAACGAATCGTATAATCACTTTTCACCCATTTAAAAATACTCCTGGCATAACGCCCCGATTGTACCTCAACATCTGTAATAGATTCTCCCTTTTCTTCTCGCTTGACTTCCACCACGCCGACAGGCTTTCCATCTATAAAAAGAGCATAATCCGCTTCACCGGTACTGGTCGGAAATTCTCGAACAGCAATTCCAATACCAGCAGACAGGCTTAGTTCTTTTACATCTTGTATTATCCAGCCGGACTTTCGGAGTTTTTCATCTATTACAAGCCGTGCTTTTTCTTCTGGTGTCAAACTACCGTACCTTTTTCTTTCTGAAAACAACAAATTTACTCAAAATATAGTTCATAACCACCACCAGCACCGCGGAGACAAACGTGGCGATCCAGTCGTTGATATGGAAAATCGAGGGCAGCAGCCACATGACGAACATATCCAGAAACAATGTCACGATCCTGGACATCGTAAAATCTACGGCTTCCCGCAATATTTTCGGATTTTTGCTCTTAAACACAAATTTCCGACTCATAAAGTAGCTGAACACCACCCCGGCGAACCAGCGCAGAAATACGGCGATCTGCATGATCAGCGCATTCTCCACATTCATGACGATCCTGCAGACGCCGTAAGTGACCCAGCTGATCACCGTGGTCATCACGCCGACCACCAGATAATTTATGAGTTCTTCATATTTTTTATAGAGTGCCCAAATCTTTTTCATCTTAAGTTTCCTGTCCTTATACCTGTGCCGCTCCCAACGCTGCCACCGCGCCGTCCGCCGCGGCAGTCGTCAGCTGTCTTACCGTCTTTTTCCGGCAGTCTCCCGCCGCAAAGATCCCTTCCACATTAGTGCGGCAGTCCTCTCCAGCCACAATATAGCCGCCCTCATCCAGCTCCAGAAGATCGGCAAAAATCCCGTTCTCCGGCACCTGCCCTATGGCGACAAACAGTCCGTCTATCTCCAGTCTGCTCACTTCCCCGCTGTTTTTATCGCGCAGCATCACCGCCTGCAGAGTGGTATCTCCCTTCAGTTCCTGCACGGTCTTATTTAACAGAAACTCCACATTCACCTTCTCCCGCAGTTCCTTTACCAGCTTATCCTCCCCGCGAAACGTCTCCCGCCTGTGAATGACGTATACCTGTTCACAGTAGTTGGACAAAAAAGCCGCATCCTCCAGAGCGGTATTTCCTCCGCCCACCACCGCCACTTTCTTTCCCCGGAAAAACATCCCGTCGCAGGTGGCACAATAAGAGATTCCCCTGCCGGTGAGCTCAGTCTCTCTCTCCACGCCAAGCGGACGGTTTTTCGCCCCGGTGGCGAGGACGAGCGCTGCGGCTTCGTATGTCTCCCCCTCGGTCTCCACAACCTTGCAGGTTCCTTCCTGCCTGACACCGATCACCTTTTCGTTTCGGTACTCCATTCCCAGTTTTTCAGCCTGTTTAAACAAGCCGGACGCAAACTCATAGCCGGATATCTGTTCGATTCCCGGATAATTCTCCACCTTGGGAGTGTTCACGATCTGCCCGCCGTAAGTGCCCTGCTCCAGCACAAGAACGCTTTTTCCCGCCCGGAGCGCATAGATCGCCGCCGTCAGCCCGGCAGTTCCGGCTCCGATAATAATGACATCTCTCATAATTTTCCCTCTGATCCTACCTGAGAAGCCCCAGCAGTTCCGCCTTCGGCATGGCCCCCGTCGATACCTTCACTGGCGCACCGTTTTTGAACACAATAAATGTTGGAATGGACATCACATTATACTTTCCCGCGATATCCGGCTGTTCATCCACGTTCACCTTGCAGATCTTTGCATCTGTCACTTCGTTCGCGATCTCCTCAACGATCGGCCCCACCATCTGGCAGGGACCGCACCAGGACGCCCAGAAGTCTACCAGTGCCGTTCCTTCATATTCCAATACTTCTCTTCTGAAATTTTCCGTTGTCAAATGTAATGCTGCCATACCTTATCCTCCTATTCCAGTTCCGCATAACCCTTAACTCTATAATCCTCTGTGTTTCAGATCCGCCGCCAGGCTTACATAAAATTCCCGAACGTCAAATTCCGGAATATTCTCCCGGTTCAGATCTATCATATCCCCATGGGAAAGTCCACGCCTTCCTTTTACGGTCATAAGCCGGAAATTTTCTCCCCACGGAAAAGAGTTCACGGAGACCAGCCCGTCATTCTCTCCGCCAAAATATTTTACCAGATAATACGTAAAATTTAAAGGGAATCGTCCGTTTACCGCGCGATTGCATCTGGAACCCACACTCTGATAGTATACCCCTTCGGCATCTTTGATATACCGGTTTCTCTCCATGCAGGCTCTCTCCGTCAGATCCCGCACAGCTTTCATAAAATCAGGTTCTTCATCCCCCAGTATTTTCAAGGTCCTATTGTAAGCTTCAGCCGTTCTCTCCTGAATATTCTCCGGAATCTTCTCCAGCAGATAATCCGCGAAAAGACAGCCCCGGTGGGGTGTATTGATCGTCGTCAGAGACGCCGTCCGATCTGCTATCCCAAGTTCCGACAGCGCATACCTGCAGTCCAGACCGCCCTTGGAATGGGCGATGATGTTGAGTTTTCCGCAGCCCGTCTCCTCCGTGATCTGCCGGATCCTCTCCGCCAGCTCCCGCGCGCTGCCTTCCACCGAATCAGCCGACTGATGATTGCCGTAATAGATCGTCGCCCCGTTCTTTTCCAGTTCGGCGGGAATCCGTCCCCAGTAATTCAGATACTTAAAATCCCGAAAAAACACTCCGTGGACAAGCAGTATCGGATACTTTGTGGCACAGACGCGCTGCTCCTTTCTCTTTTCATCGAGCAGCAGCTTCTCCCCTTCCAACTTCGCCTCGCGGCCCGTGATCTTTATAATATGGTACAGCACCGCCAGGTTGATGACCGGGATAAACCCGCAGATCACCCCAAGCAGCCTCCATTTGAGAGCAAGCTGACCCGACGTCAGATAGACTCTGACAATACCGTTCCAGAAGACAACGGCCTCCACCAGAAATATATTCAGAAGATGCAGCAGCCAGACTTTCATCTCCCCGGAAAAGAGCTGTCCGATCTCCGACAGCAGATACAGTGCGGAAGCCGCCGTACTGACACAAAACAGCAACAGCAGATCGCTCCCCCGGGAACAGATCCTGAGCCTTTTGGACGGAATTTTCCGATCCCGCAGAGCCGGTCTGATATTTCCCGCCAGAAAGAGAATACCAAACGCCGCGCAGACCCCTGCATCGTACTTTCCGAACCGCCCCGCCAGCCTGTATAAATTTGCCGTGACAAAAAATACGATCGCATTGACAACTAACATAATATTTTAAGCAGTTCCTCCGGTCTGCTGATCAGCCAAGCGGGCTTCAGTTTCTCCAATTCCTCCCTGTCGCGAAAGCCCCAGTCCACGGAGACGCAGGGAAGTCCCGCGTTTTCGGCCGTCATTCGATCCACCTCCGAATCCCCCACATAGACCGCCTGCTCCCTCGAGCTCCCAAGCTCCCGCAGAGCCTGGTAGACCGTATCCGGCGCCGGTTTTTTGCGGATGCCGGCACTCTCGTTCTCCCCGATCGCCACTCTGACGTATTCTGCAAAATATTCTCTGTTTAACTTCTTCACCGCCTCATCTCTCTTGTTGGAGACAATGGCAAGTTTAAAGCCCCTTGCGCTCAACCCGCGCAGAGTATCCTCTATCCCGTCATAGGGCTTCGTCTTTATCTGACAATTCTCCTGATAGTAGGACGCGAACTCCGGCAGAAGCCTGTCGACCACCTCCTGTTTTGTCCCCTCCGGCAGACACAGCGTCAGCGTCTGCCGCAGACCGTTTCCCACGATGCGCCGTACCTCCCGGATCGTCCTGACGGGATAACCGTTTCGGCTCAAAATTTCATTGACCGCGTCCGCCAGATCCTCCAGCGTATCCATCAACGTCCCGTCCAGATCGAAAATGACCGTATCATACTTTTTCATTTTGCGCCTCCTGTCTCAGTGCCGTTTTTCCCGGCATCAAATTTTTAAATATCCGCCACAGCATATACACCGCGCACAGCGCAAGCATAAATTCCGCCACAAACGCCGCGTAGGCAATACCGTCCACGCCGAACAGACTGTTCAGCACAATGAGCGCCGGAATCTCGAACACAATTTTCCGAAGCACCGCGAACAGCAAAGATTTCTTTCCCATGCCGATCGCCTGAAATACGCCCACTGCCAGAAAATCCACAGCGAGAAACGTCATGGCGAGAGAGTCCGCCCGCAGGAATATCCGGCCATAGTGGACGATCTCCTCCTTTTTCATGAACAGCCCCACCAGCCACTCCGCCCTGACATAGCAGAAAATGCTGGATACCAACATGATCGGCACCATGACTTTGGCGATAAAAAGCACCGTCTCTTTCATGCGCCCGTAGTTTTTTGCCGAATACGAATATCCCACAAGGGGCATCACACCCTGGCTGGAACCCATGGCGATCTGCATCGGCACCATATATATCTTCTGCACGATGCCGATCGCTGCCACCGCATCCGGCCCGTACACCGCGGTAAAATTGTTCAGCAGCGTCATGCCGGTCACATTCAGCAGATTCTGGATGGAAGCGGGAATACCCACACCGCACACACCCTTCACGATGTCCTTTTTCCATTTAAAATCCTTCGGTCGGATGCTGACATACGTACTCTTTCGCTTCACATAGAGCAACACACAAAAATAACCGCAGGCCGTACAGTTGGAAACGAAAGTCGCAAGCCCTGCCCCGGACGCTCCCATGCCAAGTCCCCAGGGCATGATAAAAATCGGATCCAAAATAATATTCAGGACACACCCGCTCATGGTTCCGATGCTGGCGTGCAGCGCTGAGCCCTCCGCGCGCACCAGATACGCGATCACCACGTTCAAAATGGAGGGCGCCGCGCCGCACAGCACCGTCCACTTCATATAGGCCGCCGTAGCCGCAAGGGTATTGCTGTCCGCTCCCAGCATATGCAGAAGCGGCTGAAAAAACGCAGCACAAAGCAGCGACATCGCAAGACCGCATGTCAGCGAACAGTAAAAGCCAAAGGCGGAGCTCTTCCGCACTTTGTCAAAGTCCTGCTGCCCCAGCGCTCTGCTCATCATACTGGAGCTGCCCACTCCAAACAGATTGTTCACCGCATTGAAGGCAAGCAATACCGGCGCCGCAAGCGTCACCGCCGAATTCTCGATCGGATTGTTCAGGCGCCCCACAAAATAGGTATCCGCCATGGAGTAGATCACCATGACAAGCGAGCTGAGTATCGTAGGTATCATCAATCGCCTGGCCGCCTGGGGCACAGGCATCTGCTCAAATAAGACACTCTTTTCCATATTCTCCATCTATATCCTCTTACCTTCTGACCTCGAGGGGCGTCTCCTCCCCTTTCGCCAGACACACCATAGCCTCCACAGTCTTTCCCACCATGTCAGACACAGCCTGCTCCGTATAAAACGCCATATGCGGCGACAGGATCACATTCGGAAAAGCTCCCAGTATCGCCCTCCGGCGGTTGGCGATAATATCACCCTCTCTGTTCAGATAGTACAGACCATACTCCTCCTCCACCGTGTCCAGAGCGGCAAAACCAACCCTGCCGCTCTCCAGCGCCCCGATCAGGGCATCCGTATCCACCAGCATGCCGCGGGCCGCATTGATGAGTATCACGCCCTCTTTCATCTTTCCGAAGGTCTCTTCATTCAACATATGATAATTTTCTTCCATTCCCGGAATATGGAGCGTAATGATATCGCTCTCCTGGTACAATCTCTCCAGTTCCACATACTCGGCATACCTCTTCACGGAATCCTTCTCGCAGAGATCATAGGCCAGTATCCTGCAGCCGAAACCGCTCAGATGCTCTATCAGCCTCTCCCCGATCCTTCCCGTTCCGATCACGCCCACCGTGCAGAGGGACAGTTCCTTCCCAATCTTTCCGCCCAGACTGTAGTCCTGCACTCCGGATTTTTGCAGAATGTACTCAATATTCCGGCACGCCATCAGCATCAGCATAATGGTATAGTTCGCCACGCTGTTCGGGGAGTAGGACGCGTGACACACCCTGATTCCCAGACGGTACGCTTCCTCCACATCGATATGCTCGTAGCCGATACTTCTCGTGGACAGATATTTTACACCCCTCCCGGAGAATGCCCTGAGCATCTCCTTTCCGATCGGATTCGTGATCACGGAAACGCCGTCGCAGCCTTCCGCCAGGGCGACATTATCCATATCAGGATATGCCGTCGTATAGTCGAACGTGATCCCGTATTTTTTCCGGCATTCCTCATAATATTTCAGTTCGTCAAATTCCCGCATAGCATACACAAAAATTTTCATCTCTGCGCCTCTTTTCCTCCGTCGATTCTTCCGCTTTAGAAACTGAGTCCCACCGCCTGCAGCAGCAACATAAGCAGAATGATAGGCGCCACGACCTTGACCATCACGATATAGAGCGTTTTTCTCTGAAATCTGTTCCCGCCCACCGTTATCTCGTCTATCACGGTCTGAGGTTTCACGATCCATCCGATCAAAATACAGGTCAGCAACGCGACGAGCGGCATAAACAGGTTGTTGCTCAGATAATCCATCACATCCAGAATCTGCGCCACCGCGCCGTTTGGCAGTGTCAGTTCAAAGTAGAGCAGATTGTAGCCGAGACATACAACGACTCCCGCTATGATCGCATACACCGTCACGAGCACCGTGCTCTTTTTTCTCGACAGATGGAACTTGTCCACCGTGCTGGAGACGATCGCCTCCATGACCGACACGGAGGAAGTCACCGCCGCAAAGGTCACCATCAGGAAAAAGAAAAATCCGATCACATTTCCTATTCCGCCCATCGCCTCAAACACTTTTGGCAGGGATACGAACATCAGTCCCGGCCCCGCGGACATTCCCTCCATGCCCATAAACGTGTAGACTGCCGGAATGATCATAAGACCTGCGAGCAACGCCACCAGCGTATCAAAAAATTCGATCTGGTTGATGGACTTCATCAGGTTCGTCTCTTTCTTCGCGTAGGATCCGTAAGCGACCATAATACCCATGGCCACGCTGATGGAGTAGAACAGCTGCCCCATGGCATCCATCAGCACCACAAAGAAGTCATGCATGGTCATACCAGTAAAGTCCGGGATCAGGTACACGGAAAGTCCCTGCAAGCCTGTCCTCGTCATCCCCGCCTCATCCGTGTGGGAAAGCGTCAGGGAAAAAATGGAGATTCCCGCGATCAGAACCAGAAGGATCGGCATCAGTATCTTGCTGTATTTCTCGATCCCCTTATCCACGCCGCAGTAAACCACAAAGGCTGTCAGAAACAGGTAGACGACCAGCCAGAGGATCGGCTGCCACACTCCTGTGATATAACCGGTAAAATAGCCGTCCTGCGCCGCATCCACGCCGTGTCCCGTCAGAAATACGGTCAGATACTTCAAAACCCATCCCCCGATCGAACAGTAGTAGGGCAGAATGATCACCGGCACCAGGCAGGCGAGCACGCCGATGCCCCCCCACTTCGGATGGATCTTCTTGTAGGCCGTCAGAGGGCTCTGCCCCGTCTTTCTGCCGATCGCGATCTCCGTCGTCAGCAGCGTAAAACCGAAGGTGAGCGCCAGGATAACATAGCAGAGAATAAATACGCCTCCGCCGCCTTTCGCCGCAAGGTACGGGAATCTCCAGATGTTCCCCAGCCCGACAGCGCTCCCCGCTGCCGCCAACACAAAACCGATCGATCCGGTAAATTTTCCTCTTTTCGCATGATTTTCCATTCCATCATCCCCCGTGTAAAATTTTCACTTCATATAATTATACAGCTTACCATGATATTCCATGGTAACGCAAGAGCGAAATGTATTATTCCGCCCAAAAAGGGAGCTGTCCGCATATGCAGGCTGCTCCCTCTTTCTCTTTATTTTTTATTCTCATAGGGAAAAATCGTCTGTATCGATCCGTCCTCATTGTAATGAAGCTCGGTAAATTTCACTGTCCTGCGGTGATTGATCCCGCCGGAATATTCGCAGTCATGATAAAACAGATACCATTTTCCTTTGTATTCTATGATCGAATGATGCGTCGTCCATCCGATGACCGGTTCCATAATGCGTCCCCGGTATGTAAAAGGCCCCATCGGGTTGTCCGCTGTCGCATAGACAATGTAGTGCGTTGTGCCGGTGGAATAGGACAGATAGTACTTTCCCTTATATTTGTGCACCCAGGGATCTTCAAAATATCTTTTATCCTCGTCGGAGGCAAGGAGAGGTTTTCCGTCTTCATCCAATATAATGACCTCAGCCGGTTCATTCTCAAAAGATGACATATCCTCGCTCATCACCGCGCACCGCGGCATAACCGCCGTCTCCCCGGCTCCCGGCTCCTTTCCGTTCGGATCGAATACACCGGTGCGGTATTTTTCCAGCTGACCGCCCCACAGACCACCGAAGTAGACATATACTTTTCCGTCATCGTCCATTAAAGCGGCGGGATCATTGCTGACACTACCCTCGATATAGTAGGGCTGCGCGGTAAAAGGTCCGGTCGGGTCCTCTCCGCTCGCCACTCCGAGCCGGAAATTTCCTTCCTTATCCCTCGCCGGAAAGACCAGATAACACTTTCCGTTCTTATAAACCGCATCGGGCGCCCACATCTGATCTCCGGCCCACGGCACATCTTTTATATGCAGGGCCTCTCCGTGATCTACGCATTCCGCATCAATATCATCCATTGTCAGAACATGATAATCCTGCATCTGATACTCATCGCCGTTGTCATTGTCCTCCCCGTCATGTGGGATATCGTGGGATGGGTATATGTATATCTTGCCATTATACACATGTGCCGATGGATCCGCTGTATAAATGTGTGTAACAAGAGGCTCTCTCTCTCTACTCATCTCATTTTCCTTTCCTGTCTGAATGATTATCCCTTCACGGCTCCGGCCGTCAGCCCGTCTACGATCTGATTACTGAAAATACAGTACACGATGACCGTAGGTATGATCGCGATAATGATCGCCGCAAACATCTGCGAGTAATTCGTATTATACGGTCCCACAAACTTTGACAGAGATACCGGCAGCGTCTTTTTCGCATCGTCTGAAACAAACACCATCGCAAGTAAAAGCTCGTTCCAGTTTGCCACAAACGTCATCAGTCCCGTCACAAAAAGTCCCGTTTTCGAGAGTGGCAGCGCGATCTTGAAGAAGATTCCGTAGATCGAAGAGCCGTCGATACATGCCGACTCGATCAGTTCATTGGGCATACTCTGAAAGAAACCCGTCATAATAAATATGGTCGTAGGCAGTGAAAATGTCAGGTACGGTATGATAAGCCCTATCAGGGAATTGGACAATCCTATTTTTGCGAACCGGGTAAACAGCGGGATCATCACACAGTGCACCGGTATCATCATTCCCAGCAGGAAAAACGTCATACAGGGCTTAGCCAGTTTAAACCGCAGCCTGCCGATGGCAAACGCCGCCATGGAACCGATCAGCATGCTGAGTATCAGTGTAATACCGCACACAATAAAAGAATTAAGCGTCGCAATACCGAGCTTTCCTGCCGTCCACGCAAAAGTATAATTATCAATATAAAAACTTTCAGGCATAGAAAACGGTGAGGAGAATATCTCCGCGTTCGTCTTGAAAGATACCATAAACACCCATAAAAGCGGAGCGATATATATCACTGCGACAAGGACCAGAAATATGTATATGATCGTTTTGACTGTGGTCGATTTCATTTTATCACTCATTTTCTTTCCTCCCGCTACATTTCATAATTTTCGGTCTTGACAAACTTATTGATCAATCCCGTCACGATAAGGCACATCACGATGAGCACCACACCGATTGCGCTGGCGTATCCGTACTTATTGTACTTAAACCCCTGTGTGTACAGATGTGTTGCCAGAACCTCTGTCCTGTGATTCGGCCCGCCTTCCGTCATATTAAATATCAGGTCAAAAAATTTCAGAGATCCTATCGCGTTGAGCGACATCGCCGTCGCCACCATCGGCTTGATCAGAGGCAGTGTAATATGAATAAAACTCTTCGCCTTATTACATCCGTCAATGTAGGACGCTTCGTACAGAGACGTACTGATTCCCGATATCTGGGCCATGTAGAGCATCATTGACTGCCCCACATACTGCCACAGTGCCACAAAGGCGATGACCCACATCGGCAGTATAATAAAACCGCTTGTATCCATAAGCCACAGAGGACCCTCCATACCGAATTTTTCCAGTGCCTGATTGATACCCAGTTTCGGACTGAATATAAACATCCATAAAAGACCGAGTGCCGTTGAAGATAAAACACAGGGCAGATATATAATGTTTTTAAAGAGGTTGCGCCCCTTTTTGATATTCGTAAGGAGCGCTGCCAGAAACAATCCCATAACCAACTGCGTGACACAGGAAAAAACCAGAAAAAACAGGGAATTTTTTAATGCAAACATCATGCTCTTGTCCTTGAGCAGGTCTTTGTAGTTCTTGAGTCCGATAAATTCAGGTGCCGTCAGTCCTTTGTATTCACAAAATGAGTAATATACTGACTGACAGATCGGAACGAACAGCACAACGACAAACAGAAGCAGCGCCGGCATTAAAAATACAGTGATCGCTTTTTTATCCCTTAATAATTTATCCATCTGATGTTCCTCCATCCGCTACGCGCGCCGCCGAAGCCTATCGGCAGTTATCCGCATAAAATGTTTCCATATCCGTTGCCGCTTCCGCCGGCGTCATATCGCCCAGGAATACGGATACCATCGTATCGTCGAAGTACGCGCCCGCTTCCGTGGAAGGCATGGACTCATTGTAGAATCCGAATGTCCCCTCCGCACCGCTGAATACGTCCATCACATAGGAGAGCTGCGCCGGCGCCACAGACTCGTCATACTCTACGGAAGTCACCGGAATCTTTCCGCCGATCTCCGCCGTATATTTCTGCGCCGTATCATCTGTGAAATACTTCATAAACGCGATACATGCCTCCGGGTACTTTGTGGAAGAACTCATCGCGAGAGAGTCGGACTTCGCGATCACCCTGTCAACGCCCGGGAACTGGAACACGCCGCACTTTGACTCAAAATCAGGGTTGGAACCATTGATCTGCGCGATCGCCCAGGAACCCTGAATCAGGATCGCCGCTTCCTCATTATAGAAGTTTGCCGTAGCCACATCGTTTGTGTCGCCCGCCGCCGTCTTCTGGAAATACCTGGAGAGCTCCACCAGTTTTGCCGCCGCGGATTCCACCTTGCCGTCCTCCCAGCTCGCGGAACCGTCTTCCAGCGCTGCCAGATCAACGCCCTCCATCTCGCAGAGATAACCCGCTACCATGGACAGACACCATGCCGTACCTGCCGAGATCGTGATCGGTGTGTAACCTGCCGCCTCAAGCTTCTCACAGGCATCCAGCATCTCATCCCACGTCTTCGGCACCTCGACGCCTGCCGCCTCAAACATTTCCGTGTTGTAGAACGCGCATGCCGCGGCAATGTTCAGAGGTATCGCATAGATCTTTCCATCGTATGTCATCTGAGAGAACACCGCGTCGGAAGTAAAGGTATCTTTCCAGCCGTCCGCCAGGTAGTCGTCGAGCGGCGCGGCCACACCGGGCTCCACATAAACCTCCAGGTTCGGGCCGGGGCTTACGATAAACACGTCCGGCGTCTCGTTGGATGCAACCAGCGCGTTGAGCTTCGGATAATACTCTTCCAGATTGGTCGTCACCGCCGTCACATGGTACTGCCCCTCATAGTCGGCATTGAATCTGTCGATCACATCCCCGTAACCTTTGGAGATCAGATCTTCCGTAGCGTTCAGGTCATCCCAGAACATCCATGTGATCTCCTGCACCCCATCACTCTCTGCCGATGCGCTCTCACCGGAATCTGCCGCCGGAGCATCTGCCCCCCCGGATCCGCCGCAGCCTGCCAGCAGCGTCGCTGCCATAGCAACCGATAAAACAACCGCCATCCATTTCTTCTTCATGTTTCGATCCTCCTTGTAAAATTTTAAAATAGTTTTAAATTTAAAGTTTCCGGAACCTTATCTTGTGATTTCATGATAGCACAGTCCATACCCAGGCGCTTTCAAATTGTTGTTTATTGATTATCAATTCTTGCTGTGATATTTTTTTATAACTTCCGATAATTGATCCGTTTTTTCATCAGTTTTTTAGTATAATAATTTTCGCAAATACATCCTTTGTACATAATCGCTAATTTCAAAGCACAATTTTAGTATATTTTTACTAATCCCCATTTTCTAAAGACAATTTTTCATATTTTATGAGCAACTTTTATATACCAAAAAGCAAATTTTCATTATACTATTGATGTAAGTTATTGTTTTGCACCATACAAAAAAGGAGCACCTGTTATGATCGAATCCCTGAACGGCATTTTCGAGACTGTCAACTATAAACAGAGCACCTCCCTCAAACTGTATAACAATGATGAATACGAGGATTACCCTCCCCACTGGCATACTACTATGGAGATCATCATGCCCACAGAAAATATTTATACCGTGGAATGCGGCAACCAGACCCATATCCTGCGGGAGAACGATATCATCCTGATCTGTCCCTGCTGTATCCATACGCTGTATGCCCCGAGGACCGGCCGGCGCATCATCTTTCAGCCGAACACCGCATCGCTGCGGTTTATGAAGGACATTGAACCCCTGCTGAATATCCTTTCCCCTCTGATTCTCATCACCCCGGAGGACTTCCCTACTATCCACGGGCGAATCCGAGAACTGTTGATCGAGATCAAAGAGGAATATCTCAGCGTGGCTTCCTCCTTTTCCGAGGTCATGATCTACAGCAAGCTCCTTGAGATCATCACCCTGATCGGAAGAAACCATGCCAGCCGTGCGGAGAGCGGCTCCGCTATAATCGGCCAGCAAAAAGAATATATGGAGAAATTTCTGAACATCTGTGATTATATCGAGGCGCACTGCTCCGAAGATCTCAATCTGGACGACATCGCGAATATGTGCGGCTTCAGCAAATTTTATTTCTCCAGACTGTTTAAACAGTTCACAAACATATCCTTCTATAAATATGTGAACCAGAAACGGATCACAAAGGCGACTGAGCTGCTGATCGATCCCAAAAATTCCATTACGGACGTGGCACTTAACTGCGGCTTCTCTTCCCTTTCCTCGTTCATCAGGATGTTTAAGATCATAAAGGGATGTACACCTACCGATTTCAGGAATATGTACTGCTCCTGAAGCGTTTTGAGACAAAAGAAAGGAGAGTTCTTAAATATATGACGATACATAAAAAATGCGGACTTGCTGAGATTTTCCAGAGCGGTATGCTCCTTCAGCGGGAAAAAGAAATTAAAATATGGGGGAACGCAAAACCTGACACTGTTGTCACCATCTCTTTTTACAGGGAAACTCTTCCCGAAGATGCCCCTCCCTCTTTCTGCGGTGAAGGCAAAGCGAACCCGGACGGACATTTTCTGGTCACTCTCCCGCCACAGAACGCCGGAGAGTATTATTCCCTCTGCGCGACTTTCAGTCCGGCCTGCACGGAGTCCGTCAGGCTGGAACATATCGGCTTTGTCGACATATGGCTTGCGGGCGGACAATCCAATATGGAATTTTTTCTAAAATA
>ERZ779622.707-NODE-707-length-17305-cov-4.686551_pt1 | contig 17305 bp, 15 predicted proteins | sample MGYA00514188_ERZ779622 | MGnify/ENA primary metagenome ERZ779622 (study PRJEB29562, sample SAMEA4376702) | mouse gut metagenome | isolation source: Cecum | study: EMG produced TPA metagenomics assembly of the A DSS colitis mouse model was used to assess the...
CTTCCCAAGCGCGCCCCCTCATAGTATATAACCGAACAGCGGTTCCGCAATGATTTCATATTCAGAAATTTTTTTCTGTCAGTTCTTGACAGAGCAGTCTAATAACGTTAGACTAAAGGAGTCTAATACTATTAGACAAAAGAGGAGGAACTATGCATCCATATAAACTGGGAGAGATGGAACAGAGATTTGCGGAGCTGATCTGGGAGAGGGAGCCCATTGCCAGCGGAGAGTTAGTAAGGCTTGGCGGGAGCGCCTTTGACTGGAAGCGAACTACGACCTACACGATGTTGAAGCGACTGTGCCAGCGGGGGATCTTTGTCAATGAGAGCGGCACGGTGCGGGCGTGTATGACAAGGGAGGAGTTTCAGGCGGCGCAGGGGGAGCAGTTTCTGAACGATAATTTCGGTGGTTCCCTGCCCGTATTCCTGGCGGCTTTTTCCAGCAGGAGGAAGCTGAGCGGGAAGGAAGTGGCGGAGCTGAAAAAAATGATCGAAGAGTATGAGGAGGAGAGGGATGATGACGCAGACATTTGAGGAGAACCTGCTGAGACTGTTTATTCTAATCCTGAATATGAGTCTCACCGGTTCGGTGGTGATCCTGGCGGTGTGCGCGGCGAGAGTATTGCTGCGGAGAGCTCCAAGGATCTTTTCGTATGCTCTCTGGGCGGTGGTGCTGTTTCGGCTGCTTTGCCCGGTGTCTTTCTCCCTGCCTTTCTCTCTGTTGGGAGCGCTGCAAAATGAGCCGGCGTCAAAGGGGCGGATGGAGTATATCACGGAGGATATCGGCTATATGGAAAAGCCGGATATCGCGCTGCCTGTTCCGGGTTTAGGCGGAGTGGTCAACGAGATCCTGCCGGCGGGCACGCCGGAGGCTTCGGTCAATCCGATGCAGATCTACCTTGGCGCCGGCGCCTATCTGTGGCTTTTGGGGATGTTGAGCATGACGGTTTACAGTGTGCTTTCCCTGCGGCGGCTCAGGAAAAGATTGGGGGAAGCTGTTTTTGAGAGGGAAAATATCTACCGCTTCCGGGGAAAGGGTTCGCCTTTTGTGTACGGTGTGGTGCGCCCTCGGATCTATCTGCCGGAGAAGATCACAGGGGAGGAGGAGCAGTATATCCTGCTGCACGAGCAGATCCACATAAAAAGGGGTGACGCGGTGTTCCGTCTGTTCTCCTGGCTGGCGCTCTGCCTGCACTGGTTCAATCCTCTTGTCTGGGGCGCTTTCGCTCTCAGCGGGCGGGATATGGAGATGGCGTGCGATGAGACGGTGATCGGACGGCTCGGAAGCAAAGTGAAAAAGGAGTATTCCGAATCGCTGTTGAATGCGGCTTCCGGCGGGAGGATCGTGAAGGGGATTCCTCTTGCCTTCGGGGAGAGCGATACCGGAAACCGGATCAGGAATGTGCTGCACTACAAAAAGCCGACGGCGGTATTTGCGGTGTCGGCGGCAGTGCTGAGCGCGATCCTCGCCGTGGTATTTCTCGCCAATCCCGCAAAGGCGAAGGGGAATCCGAATATCTTTTACGGTGTGGCGGTGGAGGTGATAGGGGAGGACAACGCGGCGGAGACCGTGGTGCGGATTCCCGGATACGGCGATGTGGTGCTGCCGGACGCGGCGGATGTCTCCCTGTATCTGGAGCGGGATGCCGAGCGGATCATCATGCCGGGGGATCTTCTGCGGATCACTTTCTCGCCGGACCGGGAGATCCGTTTGGAGGCGGCGGATCATCGCGGGCAGATGAGATACTATTTTGTATCGGATCCCGCCGGGGTGGCGGAGAGCATTCAGGTGATGGGGGAGGGTTTCTCCCTGCTCAGACAGGAGGGGGAGAGCTATCTGTTCACGGTGCCCATCGGCATGGCGCCGGAGGCGCAGGCGGGCGACCTGCTGGAGATATACCACGAGGAGAAAGCGGACACGACAGAGGATATCTACACGTTTCCCGAGGCGGGAGAGCCGGAGCAGGTACTGCTGGCATCGGCGGAGGTGTTGTCTGTGGATCAGGAGAATTATGATATCTGGGTGGAGCTGACCGGGGAGGAGGCGGAGGTCTTCCTGTCGGAGTTTGGGTTTGGGATTTCCGTGGAGCTGATCAGGAAGACGGCGGACGACGCCCCCCCGGATGATCCGGCGGAAGGGACAGACAGTGTACGGCCGGAGTACGGTGAAACTCTCTCGGAGGATAACGGAAGCGAATTTCTCTCGCTGTCGCCTGAGCGTCTTGAGAAGGAGGAGCTGGTGGACGGCATGTATGTGGTGTATGTGCAATCCATCTCCCGCAGTGCGAGGGGATTTGACCGGTATGTGACGGATGAGGATTACGATGATCTGCCGTTCCTCCCATTCGCGGAGGACTGTGAATTCCGGGTAAACTGGGAGAGGGATAAACTTTCCTATTCTCCTGTAAACTTTGACAAGTTTGCGGATCTGATCACACAGTCGGCACAGGTCCTCAATCCCCCGGTGTACTGCGAGGTGGAGAACAACAGGATCGTGCGTGCGGATCTGGAGAGCGGTTATTATGTGAATGGGTTTTCTTACGCGAGGCTGTCGGGAAGCGAGTGGGACAGGTATGCGAATAATGCAGGCAGCGATTTTTCCATGACGGAGGAGGAAGTGCTGGGAGCCTACTATATCCTGTCGGGAACGGAGGAGGCGGATATCAGCGATGCCGCGGGGAACGAGAAGATAGAAATCTATACCGGCGATATAGGAGACGGGGCGAGCGGCGTGGCGCTGTTTCGGGATGCCAAAGGAAATCTGCTGGGATCGGAGTTTGCCCATATATCCAGGGCAGGCTGGAACAATATCTATGTCGGGGAAGCCCAGGGAATGGGCTATATCCTGACCGTGCATATCGAGGACAGGGACACCTATGGGAATTACGGCTATCAGGTGTACCGGTTTGGAGAGAACGGGGAGATCAGGCAGATCGCCGGGAGCAGTTTTGACTTCGGGGGTTCCTATCAGTATGACGATGCGATGTTCCGGGGCTGGGCGGACAACCTTTCCTATTATCTGGAGAACAGTCATCTGGTGCTGAGCTCCCAGGAGGGCTAGATCCGCACGTAGAAAGTTTCGGAGGCGGATAAGTACAATTATGAGACGCTTCGGAGAGAGCCGTAGGAAACTACAGCTCCTTCTCAAACGCCTCATATAGTATGGTGATCAAAAAAGATCCCGCGGCATAGCAGTCGATATCGTAGGGCGCAAAATACAGTGTATATCCGTCCTCGGAGAGGGAAAAACGGGAGATATCCAGAAGCATTTCGGAATCAAAGTCCCACCCCGCCATTTTTTCCACATAGGGCGTCGCCGTATTCACGATGGCGGCGGAGTTTCCGACAAAGTCCTCAAAGGAGAGGCGTTCGCCGGTCTGCCTGTCAAATACATAGTAATCGGACCAGTAGTAGCCGTGCGCTGCATAAGCATAATACTGATAATGATAACAGCAAAAGGAGATCGTCTCGTCATCCATATAGTCCAGGTGGGTGTAGAGAGAGAGATCATTGCCGGATATATAGTCGAACCCCTCATAGAAATCGGGATCTTCTTTCAGCGCTTCCTGTTCTTCTCGGATCAGATCTTCCACATAGGATTCAAAGTCCGTATACACATCCATGAGAGTCCGATTGATGGCTCTGTCGGCCTCTGTCTGTTCTTCCAGAAACAGTTTCCTTAAAGAAAAGGAGACGGAACTGCCCCCTTCGATCTGGGTTTCCTCGTCTTTTTCTTCCGCATGGACAGAGACGGGTGAGGAAGCCGGATAGCAGGGGAAGCTTTCTATTTTCCGGGGATCGGCGTTTTCCTCGAGAGAGCGTCTCATTAAACGATAAAATGTCTCATCATTCTCGTAGTAGTAGAGATGATTCCCTGAGATACAGTTGTTATTCCTGATCTGCACAGAATAGCTGTCATCATAGGACCGGGGAGAATCGACGGCGAGGGTATCGACAGAACCGTCCGGCAGGAGCCTCAGGATATGAAACCGGTAAAGCGTTTCGCCGGAAAAATCCTCCTCCGGGAGGTCATAGCATAGGTAGAATCCCTGATCCGACGCAGAGACAGTGAGATTATAGAGAGGATCAAACAATGTGTCCTCCAGCTGGATAGTGGTTTTATCGTCGAGGTTAAGCAGAGTGGCAATATTCATATTGTAAGAATACAGGAAAACCAGATTCCCGGAAAAAGCGAAATAGTCGGCGGCACAGATCATAAAACTTTCCCGCTTTCCGCTCACGGGCTCCATACGGTAGAGTACCTTGTTGGAATCCTGCATAAAGAGATAGCCGTAGTTGCGCATGGCATAGGGGAAGGTCGGAAAATTCTTGTCAAAGACCGGGGAGAAACGCCGCGGCAGGGTGCCGTACAGGGTCTCGGATTCGTCAACCTCGCTGACACTGCCGTCATGTTCCAGGCGGTAGTAGAGATTGGCAGTCTTTGTGATGTAATCTCCATTTTCATACCCGGAAGTATAATTTATCAGGTAGAGAATATCATCGTAGATGTCGATGGAATAATCGTCACCGAAACGCACTGTTCCGGCATTGACGATATCCCCCTGCAGGAGAGTCAGATCTTTTCCGTCTTTTCCCATGCGCCAGAGGGAAGTATCCCTGTCATCCAGGGAATCGTAGCCGGTCCTCTCCACAAAGTAGATGTCGTTTTCATAGAGACAGAAACTCAACGCGTGGGTGGACGCCGTCTGGTAGAGCAGGACGGTTTCCTCCGTCTCCTGATCGAAACGGATAAGCCTGCCGCCATAGTAGCTGTAGAGAAAATTTCCGTCCCGCTGAATGGACTTTCCGGTGTCGTCGATAAAGGGAGCGGTTTTCGGGAAGACATAGTCAATATCTGCGGACGGTTCCCATGGGACTGCGTGGGAAAAAGGTGCAGGATTTTCTCCTTCGGTTTCTTCTGTGTCGTATGTTGCAGGATCGGACGTTTTCCTGCCGCATCCTGTCAACGTAAGCACGGACAAAATGACTAAAATGATTCTGAAAAGCGTGAATATGCGGTTTTTCATAATGAATTTCATCTTTCTCGCACAATTGCATAAAAATTTACGGAATATTTTTAATAATATTTCACAAAATCTTGATTTTTTGAAATATTGACTTACAAAATGGTATAAAATCTGTTAAAATAAATATAACAGAACTGGAAGGCGGTGACAATCAAATTCGTTCAATTTCGTGGAAAGATGGACGAGTTTTTCTCTGATGGGGAAAGGCGAAGAAAATGTTTAAAGTGGGTGATTATGTTGTGTATGGGAACAGCGGGGTATGCAGGATAGAGGAGATCGGACCTCTGTCGATCGGCAGCAAGGATAAGGATTATTATACTTTGGTTCCCGTGTATGGACGAAACAGCAGGCTCTATACAGTGGTGGACAGTGACAAGGTGGTAATCCGGCCGATCATGACAAAGCAGGAGAGCGACGCGCTGATCGACGAGATGGAAAGTATCGATATACTTCGGATCGGGGATGAAAAGAACCGGGAGGAGATCTATAAGGAGATGATGAAAAGCTGCGACTGCAAAGCCTGGGTGCAGATGATCAAGACGCTCTATCTGCGAAAGATGGACAGACAGGCAAAGGGAAAGAAAGTGACCAGCAGCGATGAACGGTATCTGAGTATGGCGCAGGACAACCTGTACGGGGAACTGGCCTTTTCCCTGCAGATGCCGAAGGAGAAAGTGGGAGAGTTTATCAGCGAGAGGATCAGCAAGAAGCGGGAACTGATAAACGTTTAAGAAACGGCTCCCTGTGGGAAGATATGGTATAAGAGGAAAAAGGGGCGCATAGACTGGTAAAAAATCACAGAGGGAAGAGATGGATTATTTTGACTGGTATGCGGCTTATCTGCACAGAACCTGTCCGGTGGCGGATGCGCATCTGGATCTTATCACCGATATCTACAGGAGACGGAGGAGGGGCGAAAAGGGCGTTTTAAATACATATTACAGGAATGAGTTTCAAAAAGGCGGTGTGAATCTGGTGGTTGCATCGCTTTTTTTGGGTGGGGACGAGTTGAATGACTGTATGGAGAACGGTGATTTTCCGAGGGGGGCTCTGCTGAAAAAGTCGCTGGAGATGCTGGCGGCTTTCTATGAGGATCTGGAGGAGACAAAGGGACGGATGCAGCTTGTGACGGACAGGGATTCTCTGCTGAAGATCACTGGAAAGAGAGGATTATCGAGACAGTACAGAGTGGGTATTATCCTGTATCTGGAAGGGCTTGATATGCTGGAGGGGGAACCGGAACTTCTGCGCTGTTTTTACGCGCTGGGCGTGCGGGGAGCGGCGCTGACCTGGAACTGCAGGCAGGGGCTTGTCAATGCTTTGGCGAGGGGATGTTATGGGGATACTTTGATATCCGGGGAAAAGGAAGATAAGGCTCAGGCCATCACCGATAAGGGCGTGCAGACATTATTTCTGATGGAAAAGCTGGGGATATTTGTGGACAGCAGCCATCTGAGCAGAGAGGCGGCGTGGCTTTTGCCATCATTCACGAAGAGGGCTTTCGCTGCCACTCATTCCAACAGTGCGGCGCTTGTTCCGCACCGGAGAAATCTGACGGACGGGGAGATAGAGCAGATCACCGGACGGGGCGGTGTGATCGGTGTCAATGCTTACCGAAAATTCTGCTGCCGTTCGTCACAAGAGAATACCGGCGAGGAGAAAACTGCCTGCAGATCGGATCTGGATGTGTTCTGCGATCAGGCAGCTTCCCTGATAAATAAAGCGGGCGAGGACCATGTGGGGTTCGGACTGGATTTCGGGGAGGATACCATCCTTTCCGGTTACGGAGAACTGCCGAAGGTGACGGCGGAGCTGCTCAGGAGAGGATTTTCCGTGGAGACAATGAAGAAAGTGCTCGGGGGAAACTGGATTCGTTTTCTGTTGGAGAGCCTGCATTAAAAATATTTGAAAATTTTTTGACAGGAATGCGATAAAACCATCTTCTTCTGTATTAACTGTATGAAGGGGGCAAGATCTACCATGCTTGATATGACATCGATGAAAAAACTGAGAGCGGACTGCAATACGGATGCAGTGGAACAGTGTCTTTTCGGAATTCAGAGACAGGAGTCCGGGGCACTGGAGGAATTTTATTACAGAACGAGCGCGTCAGTATATGGTTTTGCCCTGTCTGTTTTGAAGAACGCGCAGGATGCGGAGGACATCATGCATGATTTCTATGTGGTGGTCTGGTCAGCGGCAGAAAAGTACCGCCCGGGAGGAAAACCCATGGCGTGGGTGCTGACGATCACCAGAAATCTGTGTCTGCAGAAACTGCGGGAATACAGGAAAAAATCTGATATACCTCAGGAGGACTGGGAAAACTATGTAAGGGATAACGGAAATATGTCCGCCGAGGATAAGATGATCCTGGCTGAGTGCCTTAGAAATTTATCTGACGAGGAAAGGCGGATTGTGCTGCTGCATACCGTGTCAGGCTTTAAACACCGGGAGATCGCAAAGTTTCTGGAACTGCCCCTCTCGACGGTTCTTTCAAAACATAACAGAGCACTGAAAAAATTACGGAAAATTTACGGAGGAGAGCAATGAAGATAAAAGAGGTTTCCGGAAATGCAAAGATAAAACAGGCGTATGCGAATGCCGTTCCTGATATCTGTGGTGTGATCCTCTCTGAGTGTGAGCAGAAGGAAGGAAAGGTGATCGTGATGACAGAGGAGAAGAAAAAGAGAGGGTTCATAAAATATTTAATGGCGGCGGCAAGTCTTGTTCTGGTGTTGGGGGCAGGTGCGTTGCTTACGAATGTATATCGTCTGAACTATGCAGTATCATCCACCGTATCTCTGGATGTGAATCCCAGCATTCAGATCACGGTAAACGAGAAAGAGCGGGTGCTGGAGGTAAAGGCGTTAAATAAGGACGGCGGTATCGTGATCGGAGATATGGACTTTGAGGGAAGCGATATCGATGTGACGATGAACGCCCTGATCGGCTCGATGCTGCGAAAAGGGTATCTGAATGAACTGGCAAATTCCATTCTGATCAGCGTGGACAACAATGATCCGGCGAAGGGGGAACAACTTCAGGAGAAGCTGACCGAAAAAGTGAACGAACTGCTGGAGTCGGACGGATTTTTCGGGGCGGTGTTAGGACAGACGATCAGGGAAAACGGCAATCTGCAGCAGCTGGCGGAGCAGTACGGCATCACCCAGGGGAAGGCACAGTTGATTCAACAGATCCTGGACAGCACCACAGGGCATACTTTTGAGGAGCTTGCGCCCCTCACGATCAATGAGCTGAATCTGATCATTTCCACAGGGACATCGTCGGTGGAGAAGGTTTCTTCTCTCGGGTATGCCAGCGACAAGGCTTACATCGGCGAGGATAAGGCGAAGGAGACGGCTTTTGCCCATGCCGGAGTGTCAGGGCAGGATATTCTCTTTTACGAGATGGATATGGATCTGGAAAAAGGTGTGATGGTCTATGAGATAGAGTTTAAATGCGGCGGTTTTGAGTATGAGTATGATATCGATGCCCAGACCGGTGAGATCATAAAGAACAAGAAAGAAGTGGACGATGATTTTCCGGCGGGCTCTCAGGCGTCTTCGGGGAAGACCGATGATCCTGATGCAGGATCACAGTCGCCGGCCCCAGGAACAAAGACGCCTGATGCAGGCTCACAGACACCGGCATCCGGAACCAATACTCCAGCAGCCGGAACACAGTCTCCAGGCGGAAATACAGCCACGCCTCCTTCTTCACCGCAGGATGGCGTTGGAAATGCAGGTGGTACATCCGGGATCCTTACACTGGAGCAGGCGAAAGAGATCGCATTGAATCATGCGGGGCAGAGTGCATCCAATGTATATTTTGACAAAGTGGAGTTGGATCATGATCATGGGATGCAGAAATATGAGATCGAGTTTATCGCGGGAAGTACGGAATATGATTATGAGATCGATGCGGTAACCGGAGCGATTTTGAAGTATGACTGGGATCAGGACGATGATCATATGCATATCTCAGAAAGTTCAGGCAACGGCGCGGGAGGTGCTGTAGGGACGATCACGTCGGAGCAGGCGAAGGAGATCGCGTTAAATCATGCGGGACAAAGCGCATCAGGTGTATACTTTGATAAAGTGGACCTGGACTATGACGACGGAATACAGAAATATGAGGTCGAGTTTGTCAGTGGAAATATGGAGTATGATTATGAGATCGACGCGATAACCGGAGCGATTTTGAAATATGACTGGGATCAGGATTGATTTTTGAAATATGAAATTTGCAGCAGTTCATTTTGGGATGGACTGCTGTAAATTTTTCTTGTCTGTTAAGAAAAATAACGATATACTTAAAGAAATAATGAAAACAGCGGAAATGTGGAAATAATATAAGGAGGTAAAGACAGAGATGGCTTATATTGACAGTATCAAGGAGAAGGCAAGGAAAGATAAAAAGACGATCGTCCTGCCGGAGTCGAATGACAAGAGAACTTTGATCGCGGCGTCTCATATTCTGGAGGAGGGGATTGCGGATATCATCATGGTCGGCGATGAGGAAAAGATCATGGATGGTGCCGGCTGGCTGGAGATTGAGCTGGATGGGGTTACAGTGGTAAATCCTGACAAGTGCGAAAAATTTGACGAGTATGTGAACCTGTTGTATGAGACCAGAAAATCAAAGGGTATGACGGTGGAAAAGGCAACGGAGATTCTGAAAAAGGATTATCTGACATTTGGCGTGATCATGGTGAAGGCGAACGATGCGGACGGTATGGTGGCCGGTGCCTGCCACGCGACAGCGGATACGCTCCGCCCTTCCCTGCAGATCTTGAAAACTGCTCCCGGCGTGAAGCTGGTATCCGGCTTTTTTATTATGGATGTGCCGAACAGTACCTATGGTGACGGAGGTACTTTCCTGTTCGCAGACTGCGGCCTGAATCAGGATCCCACAGCGGAGGAACTGGCGGCGATCGCGGACTCTTCCGCGAGGAGCTTTCAGAATCTTGTGGGTAGCAAGCCGATCATCGCCATGTTGTCCCACTCCACGAAGGGCAGCGCAAAGCATCCTCTGGTGGACAAGGTGGTGGAGGCCACAAAGATCGCCCATGAGCAGTATCCGAATCTTCTGCTGGACGGCGAACTGCAGCTCGACGCGGCGCTGGATGCGAAGGTGGCAAAGACGAAGGGCGCGCTCAGCGATGTGACGGGCAGGGCGAATGTGCTGATCTTCCCGAATCTGGACTGCGGCAATATTGGCTACAAGCTGGTGCAGAGGTTGGCAAAGGCGGAAGCTTACGGTCCGATGCTGCAGGGCATCGCGAAGCCGGTGAACGACCTCTCGAGAGGCTGTTCCTGGGAGGACATCGTGGGCGTTGTGGCGCTGACGGCGGTGCAGGCGCAGATCATGTAGCGGCCGCAAGGAAAAAACAAGCGGCTGCGAAGCAGACATTTGTTTTTTCCGGGCCGCTAACGAGCAAACGTCCGATGAAATCGGACAGGAAGCGCGTCAGCGCGGGTTTGCGAGTATATAATCCCGAAAACAAGCGGTTGCTTGCGGGTATTTGATCACAGAAAATATAAAAATAAAGAATCGAGGTAAAGAGAAATGAAAATATTGGTGATAAACTGCGGCAGTTCCTCTCTGAAGTTTCAGCTTATTGATTCCGAGACCGAGGCGGTGGCTGCAAAGGGGCTTTGTGAGCGGATCGGCATGGAGGGAAGCAAACTGATCTACACACCGGCAGGGGGCGAAAAGCAGGAGACGGAGGCTCCCATGGAAGATCATAAAAAGGCGGTCTCTCTGGTGATTGACGCTTTGACGGATAAGGAGACGGGGGTGCTCTCAAGCCTTTCCGAAATTGATGCGGTAGGACACAGGCTGGTACACGGCGGGGAGAAATTTGCCTCCTCCACACTGATAAACGAGGAAGTGATCACGGCGATCACGGAGTGCAACGATCTGGCGCCGCTCCACAATCCGGCGAATCTGATCGGTATAAATGCCTGTCAGGAACTGATGCCGGGAGTGCCTCAGGCGGGCGTGTTTGACACGGCGTTCCATCAGACCATGCCGGAAAAAGCTTATCTGTACGGTATTCCTTACGAATACTATGAGAAGTACAGGATCAGAAGATACGGCTTTCACGGGACGAGCCATTCCTATGTGTCAAAGAGAGCGGCGGAGATGCTTGGAAAGGATTACGGGGACGCGAAGATCATCGTCTGCCATCTGGGCAACGGAGCCTCCGTGTCAGCGATAAAGAACGGAAAGTGCGTGGATACCTCCATGGGGCTTACGCCGCTGGAGGGGCTGATGATGGGGACAAGGTCCGGCGATATCGATCCCGCTATCGTAGAATTCCTTGCCCATAAGGAGGATTTGAGTATCGATGAGATTATGTCGATCTTAAATAAGAAATCGGGTATGTACGGACTCTCAGGCTATCTCTCCTCCGATTCGAGAGACCTTCATGCCGCCAGCGATGAAGGAAAACCGGAAGGGATCAGGACCATAAAAACTTATTGCTACCGGGTGGCAAAATATATCGGCGCATATACGGCGGCGATGAACGGCGTGGATGCGATCTGTTTCACGGCGGGCATCGGTGAAAATTCCCCCGAGACAAGGGAGGAGGTCTGTGAGTATCTTGGGTATCTGGGAATCGCGATCGATGCGGAGCAGAATAAAAAGCGCGGGGAGGATGTGGTGATCTCCACCGCGGACAGCAGGGTGAAAGTGATGGTGATTCCGACGAACGAGGAACTGGCGATCGCGAGGGAGACAGCTGCGCTGGTGAGGGGATAACAGTTTCGTTTTTGGGGGACAAAATACTGCGGCATGTCTCGCGTATGAAAATGTGATAACAATTTATACGGAATTTGCAAGATTTTGGTAAGAAACCGGTTGACAAAAAAATATGCAGCAGGTATAATGATTGGGTGCGTGAATAGGAGCTTTCTATGTTATTGGATTTGACGGAACTGTTTGCTTTTCAGGCGGGGCATAAGGAAAAGAAAGAAATTGTGCCGGAACTGGAAGTATTCAAGAACGGTGCGGAAAGTTATAAAATATTGCAGAAAACACCTGTATCCTTTGTATTTACGAATCTTGCTCCGGGCAGGGTGCGTGTGGAAGGAAAGGCGGAGGTTGTGCTGAAGATGCAGTGCAGCAGATGTCTGAAGGATGTGGAGCAGGAGATACAGCTTTCTTTTGCGGTGGATGTGGTGTCACCGGAGGTTCCGTTGGAGGAAGCAGATGATCAGACCTTTATGGAAGGGTATCAGCTGAATGTGGAAAGCCTGTTTAGCAACGAAATATTGATGAACCTGCCGACCAAGGTTTTATGCAGACCGGATTGCAAGGGAATTTGCTGGGTGTGCGGAAAGGATCTGAACTTGGGAGAATGTGGATGCGATACCTTCGTACCTGACCCGAGGATGGCGGCGATAAAGGATATCTTTAACGCGAATAAGGAGGTGTAACGTATGTCTATTTGTCCCAAGAATAAATCTTCCCGTTCGAGAAGAGACAAGAGGAGAGCAAACTGGAAAATGTCTGCTCCGACTCTGGTAAAGTGCAGCAAATGCGGCGCACTGATGGTGCCCCACAGAGTATGCAAGAGCTGCGGTTCTTACAACAAGCGGGAAATCGTTAATGTAGAAGCGTAATGAAGATGAAGAGCCTTCCGGTCAGTTCGGAGGGTTCTTTTTTCGCAATATGAGGGAAAAAGGAAGAATATTTAAAATCATCGAATGGAGATTATGAGATGAAGAAACAGAGAAGAAATATGTTGCGTAAAATAGCAGTTGTATTGCTATCAGGGGTGCTGTTTGCAGGTATGGAGCCCGTAGAGACAGAGCTGTTGGTGGTGCAGGCGGAAGAAACTATTGGAACAGAAAATGTGACAGGTATTGTCGATGCGGTAAGCGGGAATGAGACGATGCTAAAAGAAGATAATGCGGGGAATGCTGTCATTTCTGGTATTGGCTGGGAGTTGGATGCTGATGGGACGTTGATAATCAGCTCAGATGAAGGAATGAAGGACTGGAAGGATAACGGATGGAGCCTTCATAAGGAAAAAGTGAGAAATATAATAATGGAGGATGGGGTTACAGAGATTGAATATAAGGCGTTTGAGGGATGCTCCAATATGATATCTGTGATTATGCCGAATAGTATTGTAGCAATGCGGGATAGTGCTTTTTCTCGTTGCAGTTCTTTGGAAACAATTGTATTTTCCGAAAATTTAGCAAGAATAAGCGGCTCAGCATTCTGGGGATGTGAGAGTTTGAAGAATATTACAATTCCGGAAGGAGTGAGACGAGTCGGGATGATGTCATTTGCAGTTTGTGAAGGACTTGAATTGGTGATACTTCCCGAGAGCCTGGAAGAAATAGGATTCAATGCTTTTGTGGGGTGCCGTCAGCTTTATAGAGTGATTTTTTTGTCTGATCCGCCCGAAGTTGGTGGCGAGATTTTTAATACATGCGGATTTGAAATTAGTGGAGTACAGGGAATTATTGTTCCTTACGATAAAGAGGAAATGTATAAACAAAAATGGACAGGAGACCTAGAGGCGAAGGATCTGGTTCAATATATTAAAGCACATATCCATTCCTGGGAAAGAACATGGACGAATAGTCCGTCTCATCATTGGCATGAATGTACGACTGAATGTACTATTATAAATATTGCAGATAAGGACGGTTATGCAATTCACACGGAAGACGCTGGAACGATAACAAAACAGCCGACAGAGACAGAAACTGGCATAAAGTCATACAGATGCAGTGTATGCGGTTATGAAATGAGGACGGAGACGATCCAGTCGGCCGGAACAGCAGAAGGGAATGATTCCGACAACAGGGATGATAATGGGGAAGGCGGCAGGGAAAACGACATTTCCGTAGAGAATAATATGATTGAGGATATTACAGGAAATAATGTTACAGTCAATTATGATATTACTGATTTAAATAAAAAAGATGTAATAACACAACCGTTGAAAGACCATGTGCCGAAAACCGGCGACAGTACTCGGACAGAACTGTATGTTACTCTGGCGATGGTCATGGGGCTTGCATACCTGCTTTTGCATTTTACAGACCGCAGGCATGGTATGACGGAGGAGACAGAGAAAGAATTTGTTTTGAAACGTCAGCGGGGCATAAAGCAAAAGAAGAATTAGATAATTTATAAAAATATCAAACAGCTTTGTGGTGATAGCGAGGAGATCCGGGGCGCAGAATGGCGTCTGAAAAAGTGTGGTTGTCAGAGAGATTCACTTTGACTTCCGCACTTATTTTATTGCTGAAATTTTATTTGAAAAGTATGAGGCTTTTTTGATCTTTATTGTTGACAATTAGACTACAAATTGTTATTATAAATATAGCCTACAAAATGTAGTCTAATTACAAGGGGAAAAGAGAACAGAGAGATCGCGAAAGGAGGATAAAATAATGATTCAGCAGGTTTCCAATTCCGAGTTGGAATTGATGAAGATCGTCTGGGCAAACGGAGGGAGGGCGCTTTATGCCCATATTATGGAAGAGTTGTCGAAGGTGGGATTTACGTGGCAGAAGAACACTGTGATCACGCTGCTATCAAGACTGGTGGAGAAAGGACTCTTAAAAACAAACAAGATTGGGCGGCGAAATGAGTATACCGCTGTGATATCTGAGCAGGATTACCGGGCGGCGCAGACACAGATGCTTCTCAACAAGTTTTATGAGGGAAGCGCCAGGGGGCTTGTATCCACGCTGATCGAGCGGGAGATGCTTTCCGCCGAAGATTATGAGGAACTGAACCGATTCTGGGAGGAGGAAAAGAAAAACAGATGAATGATATGCTTAAAGTAGTGATCTCACTGTCCCTTTCCGGTTCTCTGCTGATCCTTTTCCTGCTTTTATGCAAGCCTCTGCTGAAAGACAGGGTGAGCAAACAGTGGCAGTATTACATTTGGCTGATCGTCATCGCCCGGCTTCTTTTGCCTTTTTCGACGAAAGAGAACCTGATGGGGACTCTGTTTGAGAGCGCCGGACAGAATGGGCTGCCTGTGGAGATAGCTGCGGAGGCGGACGCCGGAGGCATGGAGACGACAGAGGCGGCTTCGGATAGGACGGATACGGATGATGGCGGTGTCGGTGTTGAGACAGACGGAGCGGAGAGTATGGATTTTGGGATGGGCGGAACGAAGAGTGTGGCTTCCGGGGCGGCCGGAACAGTGATTTGGAAGGTACTATGGTTTGCCTGGTTTGGTACGGCAATGGTTCTGCTGACATGGAAAATTGCGGGATATCAAAACTTCATCAGGTACATCAGAACCGGAAGGAGGGAGGTTTCCGATGTAAAACGGTTGGACCTGATGGCAGAAGTGAAGGAGCAGATGGGGATAAAACGGTGTGTGGAGTTATATACATGCAGTCTGGTTTCATCGCCGCTTCTGCTTGGCTTTTTCCGGCCGTGTATCGTGCTGCCGGTTACGGATCTGTCTGAAAAGGATTTTCGGTATACGGTGTGCCATGAACTGGTACACTGCAGGCGGCTTGATATTCTGTATAAATGGCTTTTACAGATCACGATCTGTCTGCACTGGTTTAATCCATTGGTGCGGATGATGGGAAAAGAGGTGAGGCGCTCCTGCGAATTCGCCTGTGATGAGGCGGTGATCAGAGATCTGGAGGAAGAGGAGCGTATTGTCTATGGGGATACGTTGCTGCGTGCGATAGAGGACGGAAGCGGCAGCAAAAATCCGCTTGCTGTCCCGACCCTCAGTGAAGGAGGAGAATTGTTGAAGGAGAGGTTAAAAGCGATCATGGGATTTCAGAGAAAGTCTAAAGCGGTCATAGCATTATCTGTTTTGCTTGCGGGAGTGTTGATGTTAGGGGCGGCGATGACAGGGACGGCGGGTTACGTAGGAGCTTCAGAGGAAATATCCGGCAGTGCGTCCGACGGGAAAGTGGTTTGGGAAACGCTGGAATTGAAAGGTACGACGTATTATCTTGTCTTTGACGAGGCGCAGCTTCGGGCGATCGGCAGCGGGGATGCCGGGCTTGATAAAAATTATATGCAGCAGGCTGATATTCAGATGACGTCTAAGGATTGGATACCGATCGGCACGATGGAGCATCCTTTTACGGGAAGTTATAACGGGAACGGTTATGAGATCAGGGGACTCACGATGACAGATCCCGGCACAGAACTTACAGGGCTTTTCGGTGCCGCCAAAAACGCGCATATCTATAATATCATTTTGAGGGATTGCGATATGTTGGACAGCGGTTCCGCCGGCGAATCGAAGGAGAACTTTGATCTCGGCGAGGTTCTCGGGCTTGATCTGGGAGGCGTCCGCTTCTACGATTGTATCGTCTATGCGAAAAATAAGCCGGAGAACGGGGCGGAGAAATTTGGAGATGCTTTCTCTCTGCTGAGCGATGAGGAGCAGAGGAGACGGATGGAGAGATTTTACGATGAGGGGGAGATCGCGTCCTTTTCCATCAGTTCAGATCAGTTGGATAAGGATTCTCCTCTGATCGGGGAGTTTGCAGAAAAGGCTTACGCGGATGGTGCGCTCAGTTTTTTCTCGGTTCTGGCGAACAGTCATATGAGTGAAAGACAGTTGGAGGCATGGCTTGAGAGGGCGATCTCGGATGGACGGACCGGTTTCCAGTCTGTGCTGTACGGGGCTCTTGGCAGGGACTGGGAACAGGAGGCGCTGGAGGAGGAACTGGACAGACAGCGTTTGGAGGAGTACGAAAAATACGGTCTGTCCACGGTAGGCAAACGGCACTATTATCGGGGGCAGTCTGTAAATATCTTTTTAGATCATGTACCGGGAAGCAGGTCCTATTTTCTGAATACGAATCCGGCGGGGACGGTGAATGTCAAGGTTCTGCGGGATGCGGACGGTACTATCACAGGGATGGATTATATGACGGAAGAAGAGGTAAACAGATTTTTTGGGAATTTGTCGTAAAGCTGTTGCAAATTGTCTTCTGAGATCAGAAATAATAGTTTACATTGTAGACAGACTGTGTTGAGCTGTTTACAATGTAAACTATTTTGCTTTGCGGAATACACAGGAGATGTTTCCCGGTTACTTTGCATTGTTGTGGAAAAGGAGGACAGTATGCAACAGATCATTTTAACCCCGGCGGAATGGAATATTATGGAGAGCCTCTGGGAGAATGCGCCGAAGATCGGCAGAGAGATCGTGGGCGATCTGAAAGAGAGCGAATGATTAAGCAGGAGCACAAAGCTGACGATGCTGACTCTTATGACAAAGAATGGTTATCTGGAATTCGCTGAGGATGG
>ERZ779622.709-NODE-709-length-17264-cov-5.517055_pt1 | contig 17264 bp, 19 predicted proteins | sample MGYA00514188_ERZ779622 | MGnify/ENA primary metagenome ERZ779622 (study PRJEB29562, sample SAMEA4376702) | mouse gut metagenome | isolation source: Cecum | study: EMG produced TPA metagenomics assembly of the A DSS colitis mouse model was used to assess the...
CAATCTGATTAGATTTAATACAGCAGGGTTATGTAGCCACAAGACCAAACTCACCCATGGTAATCTTGTTTCCTCTCAGAGCCTTGCCGGCCATGGAGCCACGGAATTGTTTACGACGTTTTACTCTCTTCGGCATTAACATTATTTATCGCTCCCTTCCTTGTTTCCTTTCGTCGGAAGTATCTCGCCCTTGTAGATCCACACCTTAACGCCAATCTTGCCGTAGGTGGTATCTGCCTCTGCGAATCCATAGTCAATATCTGCTCTCAGTGTCTGCAGCGGAATGGTTCCATCGCTGTAGAATTCCGTACGAGCCATATCGGCTCCGCCAACACGGCCTGCTACGGCCGTCTTGATTCCCTTTGCGCCTGCCTTCATGGTTCTGGACATGGTGGACTTCATGGCGCGGCGGAAGGATACACGGTTCTCCAGCTGAAGCGCGATGTTCTCGGCAACCAGCTGTGCATCCCGGTCCGGTCTCTTAATCTCTTTAATGTCGACAATGAGCTTCTTGTCCGTATACTGTGCAAGCTCTGCCTTTACCTTCTCAATCTCGGAACCGCCCTTGCCGATAACAACGCCCGGCTTCGCGGTGTAGATGATAACCTTCACTCTGTCGGAAGCACGCTCAATCTCAATCCTGGATACTCCCGCATTGTACAGTTTCTTCTTCAGGAATTTGCGGATGCTGTAATCCTCCACAAGATAGTCAGCGAAGGAATCTTCTGCATACCATCTGGAATCCCAATCTTTAATAACGCCGACTCTGAGGCCGTGCGGATTAACTTTCTGTCCCATGCTTTAACCTCCTATCTCTCATCAAGCACGATTGTGATGTGGCTCATTCTCTTCTCGATTCTGTATGCCCTTCCCTGGGCTCTCGGCCTGATTCTCTTCATCGTGGGTCCTTTGTTTGCGTAGCACTCCGCCACGTAAAGATTGTTCGGATTCGGGTATTTCTCAGGATCAATGCTGTACAGATACTCTGCATTTGCACGCGCTGATTTCAGCAGTTTCTCAATCAAAGTGGATGCGTATCTGGGATTGTAGGTCACAATACCAAGGGCCGTTTCCACGTCCTTGCCGCGGATGGCATCCAATACAAAACATGCCTTCTGGACGGATACACGTGCATAGGACAGCTTTGCTGACGGCCGGGTATCCTTCTTGGCATTTCTCTCTCTCTTAATCTGACTTCTATGTCCTTTAGCCATTAGAGTCGTCTCCTTTCAAAAAGTATTGCGCAACTAACGTCTTGATTTCTTCTCGTCTTTTCCGTGTCCCCGGTAGGTTCTGGTGGGAACAAACTCTCCCAGCTTGTGTCCGACCATATCCTCTGTGATATATACGGGTACGTGTCTTCTTCCGTCGTGAACTGCGATTGTATGACCAACCATCTGCGGGAAGATTGTGGAGCGGCGGGACCAGGTTTTAATCACCGATTTCTCACCTGCTTCGTTCATCGCATTTACTTTTTTCAGCAAACTCTCATCTGCAAATGGTCCTTTTTTTAATGAGCGAGCCATGTGTATTCCTCCTTACTTGAATGTTCTACCGTCTCTTCTTCTTACGATCAACTTATTGGACTGCTTGTTCTTCTTCCTTGTCTTCAAACCAAGTGCAGGTTTGCCCCAGGGAGTACTCGGACCCGGACGGCCGATACCGGTCTTGCCCTCTCCACCGCCGTGGGGATGGTCGTTGGGGTTCATAACAGAACCGCGGACCGTGGGGCGGATGCCCATATGGCGCTTGCGTCCGGCCTTGCCGATGTTGATCAGGTTATGCTCTGCATTTCCCACAACGCCGACCGTCGCTCTGCAATTCAAAGGAACCATTCTCATCTCGCCGGAGGGCAGACGAAGGGTCGCGTACTTGCCTTCCTTTGCCATCAGCTGTGCGCTGTTTCCTGCGGAACGAACCATCTGTCCGCCCTTGCCAGGATGCAGCTCGATGTTGTGTATCTGTGTACCTACCGGAATCTGAGCCAGGGGCAGGCAGTTTCCGATGCGCACCTCTGCCTCCGGTCCGTTCATTACCTTCATGCCGTCTTTCAGACCCTGGGGAGCCAAGATGTAAGACTTCTCGCCGTCTGCGTAGCAAATAAGGGCGATGTTGGCTGTCCGGTTGGGATCGTACTCAATGCCGATTACGGTTGCCGGGATTCCGTCTTTCTTTCTCTTAAAATCAATCAGTCTGTATTTTCTTCTGGAGCCGCCTCCGCGGTGTCTCACTGTAATTTTACCCTGGTTGTTGCGGCCGGCGTTCTTGTTCAAGGAAACAAGCAGCGCCTTCTCCGGTTCCTTTTTGGTGATTTCGGAGAAATCGGAACCTGTCATATGTCTTCTGGAAGGTGTATATGGGTTATAGGTTTTAATTCCCATTACAATTCACTCCTTTCGTTTCTGCTTTATTATTTGTTGTCAGGCTTCTTTGCCTATATTTACTATTTAGCTCGGATGTTCGCTTTAGCGGGAACGTTCACTCAACTAAGCTCAAGACTTCGCCTCCGGCTCTGTTTGGCCTAATCTTATAACCCCTCGAAAATCTCGATATCTGCGCTCTCTGCGGTCAGCTGGACGATGGCTTTCTTGGTCTGCGCCGTCTTGCCGGTTACCATGCCGCGTCTCTTCTTCTTGCCGTCCAGATTCATGGTGTTGACGCTTTTCACCTTGGTTCCTGCAAACATTTTCTCAACAGCTTCCTTTACCTGAGACTTGGTTGCATCCGTATGAACCAGAAACGTGTATTTCTTTTCGCCCATAGCCGCCATGCTCTTCTCGGTGATGACCGGTTTCAGGATGACATCATAATATTTCAAATCTGCCATTATGCGTACACCTCCTCGATTGTTGCCACGGCGTCTTTGGTTACGATTACCGTGTTGTATTTCAGAATGTCAAATACGTTGATGGTGTTTGTGAGAGCCGTCTTTACCGCAGGAATATTTCTTGCGGACAGAACTACGTTTGCATCGTTCTCGTTCAGAACCACCAGCGCTTTCTCAACCTTCAGGTTCTTCATGGTATTCTGGAAATTCTTTGTCTTAATCTCGTCGAATTTGAGTTCGTCTACCACAATCAGCTTGTTCTCCAAAACTCTGGAAGTCAGAGCGGACTTCAGTGCCAGTCTCTTCTCCTTCTTGTTCAAGCGGATGGTGTAATCCCGCGGTGTGGGAGCAAATACCACTCCGCCGCCCGTCCACTGGGGCGCTCTTGTTGAACCCTGTCTCGCATGGCCGGTTCCCTTCTGTCTCCAGGGCTTCTTTCCTCCGCCGGAAACTTCGGAACGGGTCTTGGCCTTCTGGGTTCCCTGACGCTTATTTGCAAGCTGTGCCACAACGGCCATGTGTACCAGGTGTTCATTCACTTCCACACCGAATACAGCATCGTTTAATTCCATTGTGCCAACTTCTTTTCCTTCCATATTGTAAACAGATACTGTTGCCATCTGTAATTCCTCCTTTCCGCTAAAGATTATTTGCTAACCTTTACTGTTTCTTTAATTGTCACTAAAGATTTCCTGGGTCCCGGCACTGAGCCTTTCACCAGCAGCAGATTCTTCTCTGCATCTACCCGCACGATCTCAAGGTTCTGAACGGTAATTTTCTTGTGACCCATCTGTCCGGGCATCTTCTTTCCCTTAAATACCTTGCTGGGGTCGGAACATGCGCCGTTGGAACCTGCGTGGCGGTGGAACTTGGAACCGTGAGCCATGGGTCCTCTGGACTGTCCGTGTCTCTTGATGGCGCCCTGGAAGCCCTTACCTTTGGAGATTGCAGTTGCGTCAATGTGATCGCCTGCCGCGAAGATATCCGCTTTGATCTCCTGTGCCGGAGCATAGTTCTCTGCGTCTTCCAGTTTCAGCTCCCGCACGTATCTCTTATAGGAAACGCCGGCTTTCTCGAAGTGGCCCTTTAACGGCTTGTTCACCAGCTTCTCTCTCTTGTCAACGAAGCCTACCTGAACGGCACTGTAGCCGTCGTTCTCTACGGTTTTCACCTGGGTCACCACACAGGGGCCGGCCTGGAGTACCGTAACGGGAGTCAGAACTCCGTCTTCGTTGAAAATCTGTGTCATTCCAACTTTCGTTGCTAAAATAGCTTTCTTCATTTCTTTTCCTCCTTTTTCTCTACAGCGGAACGCTTCCGTACCTTTCAGGTATCCTGCTGTGCCGGAAAACAGGCAGACAGGAGAAACGTTCATTCTAGCTGAGGATTATTTTGTTTTCATTTTGATGTCGATGTACACACCTGCCGGCATCTCCAGTCTGGAGAGGGCATCCACCGTCTTCTGGGTCGGTGTAATGATGTCGATCAGCCGCTTATGGGTTCTCTGCTCGAACTGCTCTCTGGAGTCTTTGTACTTGTGTACCGCACGCAGAATGGTTACCACCTCTTTTTTCGTGGGAAGGGGAACCGGTCCGCTCACCTGCGCTCCGTTCTTCTTTACAGTTTCGATGATTTTCTTTGCGGATGCGTCCACCAGCTGATGGTCATACGCCTTCAATGTGATTCTCATTACCTGACTTGCCATAAAAAAAGTCGCCTCCTTTTCGTACTTTTGGGACCAGTACGACAAGCGGTGACTGTACACTCTTCCGTGTGTATCCTGTTTTTAAAACATTCTTCTCACACGTCGTTTCCACACTTCTGCCGGGCTTCGATGCCGGATTTCCCTGCATTCCTGTATTCTGCCCCGGTGTGGACTGTTTACTTGTACAGTGACTTGTCGCCAGTTTCATAACTTGACATTCGCTCCACGGAAAACCTGCCGCTTCCGGCAGCAACCTCACGCTTCAACGCTATCAATGTCACAACAGTTGCAATTATACAGGAACTTGCAGGGAAATGCAAGGGTTTTTTTTAAAATTTCTTTTCAATCCGAGACAATATTACGCAGCCAGACTCCCTTTTTCACCATCACAAAGCCAAGCAGGCATTTCACCCACTCTCCCACCTGCACCAGAGCATAAATCAGGCAGGCGTGCAGCCCCGTGTAACGGCTCAGGACAAAAGCCAGGGGAACGCTGATTCCCCAGATGCACACGCAGTCATAAATAAATGTAATGCCTGTCTTTCCGCCTGCCCGCAGGGTGAAATAAGTTGTATTGAGAAAAGCATTCTGGGGAAGGAACACTGCCTGTACGGCAATAAATCCGGCTGCTATGGCCTTCACGCCGGCTTCCGTGTTATAAATTCTGGGAAACAGCGGCGAAATCATCAGCATCACCAGCGCAATGCAGAAGCTGGAAAGCAGGGAAAACGCGATCATTTTATTGTCTGTATCCCGGGCCTCTTTTATTTTTCCGGCTCCCAGGAGCTGTCCTACAATGATTGCCACCGACTCCCCCATAGCCTGGAAGGATACATTGAAGAGTTCGTGAATGGTGTTGGCTATGTTCAGGCCGGCCACCACGCTAAGCCCCCGTAGGGAGTAACACTGGGTCAGCACGGCCATGCCGGAGGACCACAGCCCCTCGTTAATCAAAAGGGGAATCCCTTTCACAAAATATTTTTTCACCAGAGCCCCGGGGACTTTCAGCGTCCGGTAAATCCCCACAATGTAGGGATTTTGCTCCCTGTGCCGGTGCGTCCAGAGGGCAACTGCCAAAAGCTCCACATAGCGGGACAGCACCGTAGCAGCGGCCGCTCCCTGAACGCCCAGGCGCGGAAAGACGAACCGCCCGTAAATAAGGAAATAATTCAGGAGCAGGTTCACCAAAACCGCCGTCACGCCCGCCCGCATGGGCACCACCGTCTCCCCGCATTCCCGCAGGGTGCTTGCATATACCTGCAGCAGCATAAAAGGCGGCATGCCCAGAAGAACCAGGCCCAGATAACGGATGCCGCAGTCCCATGTCAGCTGCAGACTGCCCCCGCCGCCGTTTTCGTTCAGATATAGTTTGATGAGATCTCCGCCCCAAACCAGAAAAAGAAGAACGGCAGTCAGAGTCACCGCCGTTCCCAGCCAGATTTTGTAACGGAAGGTATGCCGGATTCCCTCTTGGTCCTTCTGGCCGAAATACTGGGCCGTAAAAATACCGGCCCCAGCCAGGCCGCCGAAAATGCACAGATTGTATACAAACATCAGCTGGTTCACAATGGAGACACCCGACATGGGCTCCGTCCCCAGCCGTCCTACCATAATATTGTCCAGAAGGCCCACAAAGTTGGTGATGCCGTTCTGCACCATAATGGGCACTGCAATCCCCAGCATATGGCGGTAAAAATCCCGGCTGCCGATAAACTTATCTTTCCATTTCCGATTCATACGCATTCCGTCTATACGTCCGCCTGCCGGAGATTGGAAAGCCGCTCCCCGTCAAGCTCTTCTCCCGCAGCTTCCAGCGCCAGCAGAATTCCCCCTGCTGCCGGAGGAAGCTGCGGTTCCACAATCGTATGGGAAATATCCGAAATGGCTTCGTCAAAGGCCGGCCGGAGATAGTCCATAGCCCGGAACACTCCTCCCGAATAGGAAATCCGCAGAGGCGCATCGAACGTCCCCTGTGTATAAATGCTGCGCACAATCAGCGCCAGCTCACCGGCCGCCTCCGCAAAGATTTGCCGCGCACAGGCATCCCCTCTTCGCGCCAGCTCAAAAGCGTGAACGGACAGGGAAGCAATCTCTTCCCTTCTCCCCTCCCATTTATCAATGACCAGCTCAAGAATTGCCTCCGCACTATTCAGACCGTAAGCATCTATTAAATAGGAATAAAGTGCGCTCTTCGCTTCCCGTCCGTCTGCCTGTTTGGTAAAATGCTGAATCAGGCGGCAGCCAATCCAGTAGGCGCTCCCCTCATCTCCTCCAAAGAGATGGTGCCAGCCGCCGCTGCGCACCCGTTTCCGGTTCCGATCGCAGCCCAGACCGATGGAGCCGGTTCCCGCTATGACATGAATCCCCTGGCCCCCGAGCAGGGAACCTGCCAGGGCATTGTCCGTATCGTTGCCCAGTTTAAGGTTCATTTCCGGGAAAAGTTCCTCCGCCCGGCGGATCAGCATGGGCACATCATCCGGCACATCCCCGAAGCCGGCTATAGCCGCGAAGGCTGAGCGTATTTCCTCCCGCCCTATTTCCGCCCGGGCGCATACCTGCTCTACGCCGTCCCTCAAAACAGCCAGAACGTTTTCCACTCCGTTGACCATATAGTTGGCAGGCCCCAGCACGCAGAAGGCTTTCCGTTCTCCCCTGTCCCCGCAAAGCAGGAAGGCAGTCTTCGTCCCGCCGCAGTCCACACTCAGATAATTACTCATAGAATTCCTCCTCAAAGGCCTCTGCATCCAGGTGCAGAAGGCGGCAGGCATTCTTATAATACACCTTTTTCAGCACCTCGTCCTCCAGGAAGAGGCCGTAGATGGCCCAGCGTCCCTGGCCGGGAATCTCATCCTCCGGCTCGTAGGAAAAATATTCGTCCTCCGTTTCCAGGCATCGGTAATAGGTGGGGTGAGCCCCAAGCGTCGCCGGTGTGGAATCCGTGCCGAACAAGATCCGATCCTGGTATGCGGCAAAAAACCGCCTGGCGCTGTAGGGTACCCGCCCCAGCTCCGCAAGCCGCGCCGCAATATCCACGTATAGGTTGGGATATTTGGAGAGCTGTTCCCCCACCCATCCCAGGTTTTCCGCATAGCTTCCCACATGGGCGATGACAAACGTGGTGCCGGGATGTCTGCGCACGGTATTTTCCTGCATCTCCATCAGCTCTTCAAAGCTTAGGAACCGGCTGCGGTCAGAAAACTCCCAGTCCGGATTGGCCGAAAGCTCTTCGTAGCGCTCGTTTCTCTCATCCTTCGGCTTAAAAAACGCCACCGGATCCCCTATGTGCATCAGCACAGGAATCCCCAGTTCCGCCGCCGTCTCATAGATCACATTCAGCCTGGGATCGTCCGTGCGGATAGGTTTCCCACTGGAATCCTTCCTATATAAAGTCAGATCCTTCCACATCTTAATTCCGCAGCAGCCATTCCGATAACACTCCCGAATCTGCCGCCTGGCTCTGTCCGGAAAATCGGGCTCACCGAAACGCTCCATATCTACCCACATAAAATTCACGAACATCTGCTCAAACCCGGCAATCTTCCGGTTCATCTCATCCAGATCGTTTCCGTAGAAACCGTCCAGATTCACCGCCTTCACAACGCCGTACTCCAAAAGCCTGCGGGCATAATCTTCCGTGTCATAGGACAAGGCATAGTTCTCCCCCAGAAGCATCTTCCCGCAGTGGGTATGAAAATCAATCACCGGAAAGCGCGGCCGGGGACAGTCTGTAACCGGGACTACCGCCTCGCTCACCGGATGAAACTTTTTTAATTCCATCAGAAAATCCTCTCCTCCGTACTTTTATCAAAGATATGGCACTTGCTCTTATCAAAACGGATCTGAAGCTCCTCATCGCCCCGCCCCACGGCATTCAGGGAGGTACGCATGGTACAGTCTGCTCCCCCGATATTTCCGTACAGCACATATTCGTGGCCCAGCATCTCTTTGACTTCCACCTGGTATCCGAAGACCTCTTCCCCTGCCGCCTGATCCTGCACCAGATAGATATCTTCCGGCCGCACGCCCATCACCAGCTCCCGGTCCTCCTTCCCTTTTAGAAGCGCCTGCTGCTCCTTCGAAAGGGATACGTTGGTCCCGTTCTCCATCACAAATGCGCCCTTCTTATATCGGCCTCCAAAGAAATTAATCTGAGGGCTTCCCAGAAATCCCGCCACAAAGAGATTGGCCGGATTCTCATAGATTTCCTCCGGGCTCCCCACCTGCTGCACATACCCGTTGTTCATCACCACAATGCGGTCCGCCATAGTCATGGCCTCTGTCTGATCATGGGTCACATAGATGGTAGTAGCCCCGATGCGCTTGTGCAGACGTATCAGCTCCGTCCGCATCTGCACCCGCAGCTTGGCGTCCAGATTGGAGAGCGGTTCGTCCATAAGAAACACCTTGGCATCCCGGACAATGGCCCGCCCCAGAGCTACCCGCTGCCTCTGCCCGCCGGAGAGCGCCTTCGGTTTCCGGTCCAGATACTGTTCAATCCCCAGAACCGCAGCCGCCTCACGGACCTTCTTGTCAATTACAGCCTTATCCACTTTCTTGTTTTCCAGAGAAAACGAAAGATTCTGATACACGCTCATATGGGGATACAAGGCATAGTTCTGGAATACCATGGCAATATTCCGGTTCTTCGCCTCCACCCGGTTCACCATCTCATTGTCAATCCACAGCTCACCGGAGCTTATCTCCTCCAGACCGGCAATCATCCGCAGAGTCGTGGTCTTTCCGCAGCCGCTGGGACCTACGAATACAATAAACTCCTTGTCCTGAATCTCCAGGTTGAAATCAAAAACCGCCTGGACTCCGTTTTCATATATTTTATTGATATTATTTAATTTTACTGTCGCCATCTTATACTCCTCTTATTTAAGTTCCGCAGGTTCTTCTTCCGTCGTCTCTGCTGTTTTATTTCATCCCCGTCATGGAAATTCCCTTAATAAACTGCTTCTGGAATATAATAAATACCACAGATGCCGGAATCATAATCAGCGAAGCCGCTGCCATAGTTGCCGATAAATCCGACAGATGCTGGGTGGAGAAATAGGACATTGCCAGAGGCAGAGTCATATTCTTCGCACTGTTCAAATAAATCAGCGGCGTCTGATAGTCATTCCAGATCCCCAAAAACGTGAAGATAGTCAGGCTTCCAAGAGCCGGACGGATTCCCGGAAGCACAATCCGGTAATAAATTTTAAAGTCCGACGCATTGTCCAGCATGGCGCTCTCAAAGAGTTCCTTGGGCAGATCATCGATAAACTGCTTGCATAAGAAGATGCCGAAAGCGTTGATAAAGGTAGGAAAGATCAGGGAAATAATCTTGTCGTACCACCCCAGCTTGGAAATCAGCAGGAAGTTCGGTATCATCATAGCCGCCGTAGGCATCATCATGGTCAGCAAAATCAGGGTGAAAATAAACTTATTCAGCTTAAACTTGTACTTGGAAAGTACAAAGCCGATGATAGAGCTGGTAAAGAGGATCACCAGCGTATCTACAACCGTCACCAGCAGGGAATTACGCATCCAGGAAAAGAAGGGGGACTTGGTCAGCACCTTCACATAACCGGAAACCGTAAACTGTTTCGGCAGCATATTGGTAGGCTCCAAAAGGATTTCCTTAGTAGACTTAAAGGAATTGGAAAGCATCCAGAAATAGGGCGCCAGGAAAATAATTGCCGCCAAAAACAAACAAATAAAGGCAATCACTCGAATTTTCAGGTTTTTCTTATCTTTGAACAATCTCATATGCGGCCCTCCTAGTATTCCCAGTCTACACTGTTCTTCTTCTGCTCAATAAAGGACAGAATGATGATAATAATAAACAGCACCAAGGAAACTGCCGATGCGTAGCCCATGTCTTTGTATTCAAAGGCCGTTTTGTAAATGTACCGGGACAGCACCAGGCCGGAATTCTGCGGGCCGTCTTTTAGGATCAGCACAGAAAACTGGGCAAACATCTGGAAATGGGAGATCAGGGTCTGTACAATCACGAACTGGAAGCTCCGTCCCAGAAGCGGCAGCGTCACCTTGCGGAACTTCCGCCACTCACTGGCGCCGTCCAGATCCGCCGCCTCATACACATAGGCCGGAATCCCGTCGATGCCCGCGGAAAACAGGACAATGTTATAGCCCACATCTACCCAAAGGGTGTAAACAATCAGGGATATCATAATCACCTTGGGATCTCCCAGCCAATTTACCGACGGAAGCCCGATGCGGTTCAGCATCATATTCAGAAATCCCGTGGTAGTCGGAAGAATGGATCGGGCAAACACCACGGAAGTAGCTACCATAGGCGCAATGCAGGGCAGGAAGAATACCATGCGGAAAAAGCTTCTTACCTTGTTGGACTTAAAGTAGCTGATAAGCTGAGCCACCAAAAGGGACAGGGCAATGTTCAGGAAAACTGTGGCAAACACAAAGATCAGTGTATTTTTCATAGCCAGCCGGAAGTCCGCATCCATAAATAATTTTTTAAAATTTCCCACCCCAACAAACGTATTGTCTGAGCTTAAAGGATTAAAGTTAAAAAAGGATACCACCAGTCCGATTCCAATCGGCACTATAATGAAAACCAAGATATGTAGCATCGCCGGCAGCATAACCGCCCAAATAAACTTTTTATTTTTCATATTCGGCCCTCAACAGAGGGCAGGGGACGGTTTTTTTCGTCCCCCGCCCTTTTTCACTACTCCAGAATTGCATTCAGCTTGGTATTCAGATCCTCCATGGCCTCGTCAATAGACGCGTAGTCGCCGGAGCAATAACCCACAAATGTGTCATTTACCGTCTCTTTCAAACGATCCGTATTAAATGTCCCGATAAACTGCGCATTGTCCAGAATATCTACAAGCACCTTCGTATAGGGCATTGCCTCCTGGTACTCTGCACTCTCTGCCAGATTTCTCTTGGAGGGAATCTGCGTACAGCGGATATTGTGTTCCAGCATGACTTCATCCTCATACAGGTACTGGATAAATTTCAGCGCCGCTTCCTGCTCCTTGCAGCTGGCGCTGACTGCCAGGGACCAGCCGGTCTCGGAGGCAAATTTATGATCATCCGTATACCAAGGCATCTCCACATAATCAAAGGCCGTTCCCAACTCCATGCCGAAAGATTCCACACCCTCTGAAATCACCCACGGGCCTCTCGGCACCATCATGACCCGGCCTGCATAGCACTGCTGATAACCTTCTAGATCTCCGCCTCCGGTAAGACCTTCCAGATCCGTCACCTTGTCCTCAGTTACCATGCCGGCCAGCTCGTCAAAAGCAGTCTTGGCCTCCTGAGTGGTCACATCAAATTTTCCGTCCTCTGTCAGATAATTGGAGCCCTGCTGAAGAATCAGGGACAGGAAATAATAAGGTACGGAATCCCAGTTCACAAAATCCAGTCCCTTTACCTGAAATACGTTTCCGTCATGGGCGGTACCCGCAACAGCCGTACTCTTCAGCTCCTCCCAGGTAGCAGGAACCTTCAGGTTATTTGCTTCCAGAAGCCCAAGGTTTACTACCAGGCCGCCGTTTTCGATATTAAACTCCAAGGGCACGCCGTAAAGCTTGCCGCCATTCATCAGCGCACCGTAAGTCGGCGCATAGGTTTCTTCCTGAACCTGCGCCGCAAAATCATCCGGCATAGCCATCAGGGTATTGTGAGGGGTAAAGTCCAAAGCCCATCCTCCCCACATCTCATAAATGTCGGCTCCGCCCTCTCCGTCAATCAGAGAGGTCTGTACCTTTGCCTCAAATTCATCATAGGGAAAAGTCTCCAGCTGAATATGGATTCCTTCATTCGCCGCCTCAAAAGCTGCAATGGCATCCGTGTATGCCGCATTCCAGGGCTCATTCTGGTGCGTCCACATGGTCAAAGTAATTTCCTTTCCACCTCCGTCGCCGGAAGGCTGCGCCTGTCCGGGCTCTGCGTCCTTCCCGGAACCGGAGCACGCTGTAAGGGAAATTGTCAGTAACACGCATAAGAATAAACTAACGATCTTTTTCATGTATTGCCTCCATTTCTATTTTTAAGGATTTAAAGTAGCCGAGATACTCCGCGTTTTTGTCCAGCATTTCCTGCACCATCTGCTGGATCTCATCCATGCTGCACACGGCGCAGGTCAGGGGGTCAAACAGCACCGCCTGGAAAACCAGGTTCGGATCCCCTTTCACCGCTGCCTGTACGGCCAAATCTTCAATGAGAGCCGAATTGTTCACAAGCACTGCCAGATGCTCCGGCATGGTAATCTGTTTGATGGGTGCGATACCCTCCTCCGTAGCTACCACCGGAACCTCCACGCAGACGCCCTGCTTAATGTTGGTAATATAATTATGGTTCTTCAGGTTTCCGTTGAAGAAATACGGGGTGTGGTCTCCAAAAAGCGCGTTGAAAATATTAGACGCATATTCCTCGCCCCGGTTCAAATCCACCTCTGCGCTGTCCAGCCATTCCTGGTATTCCTTCTCCCAGGTATCCTCCCGGCCCAGGTACTCATCCAGTATGTAGGCATACGCCCCGGGATTCCAGCCGGTACCATGGGTACAGTATTTCTCAATCAGGTCCGGCCGTTTCCGGAACCAGCCTACATACTCGGAATTGTGCCCGGAAGACTCCGTATTAAAGTAGCCCAGCTTGCGGAACATTTCAATCCGCACCGGCTCCTCCGCAGCCACCTCTTCCCGCCGGACGGCCTTATAAAGCTCCGGATAGGCATCCTTCCCGTCCACCTTAAGCTCCAGATAAAAAGCCTGATGGTTGATGCCGGCACAAGTATACTGGAACTTTTTGTCCCTGGCTCCCAGCCAGCCGGCCAGCATATCTGCCGTTCCCTGTACACTGTGGCACAGTCCGGTAATGTTCATATCCGACATGGACTGCAGGTAGCTTACCAGCATTGCCATGGGATTTGTATAATTCAGCACAACGGCATTGGGGCAGACCTGCTCACAGTCCCGGATAATATCCAGCAGTACAGGAGCCGTCCGCAGAAACCGAAAAATCCCGGAAGGTCCTCTGGTATCACCCACGCAGATATTCACACCGTATTTCTTGGGAATCTCAATATCGTGGCGCCACACTTCCACGCCTCCCTGCAAAATGGTAATCAGCACTCCGTCCGCATCTTTCAGAGCCTCTCTCCGGTCCATTGTACTCTTTACCGTCGCCGGATAATTCCCAGCATCCACAATCTTCTGCACGCCTTTCACCGCATACTCCAGACGCTTCGGATTGATATCCATCAGCATAAGCTCGGCATCCCGGAAAGCCTCAAAGGTCAGAATATCCCGTACCAGATCCTTTGTGAAATCCAGGGAGCCGGCTCCAATGAATGTAAACTTCTTCATGTCATCGCCTCCGTTTAGTAAACATTTATATTTTGTTTATCTTTACACTCACATCATATCACGGTTTTCTCAAATTGAAAAGTCCTTTTTTCTAATTTTATTTGCAATTTTTAGTTAATTATTGTATATAATTATGATTTTTGTTTACTAAACACCCAATAGTGTCTCTCATTTTCCCAGAAAAAAAACTTTACATCCGCGGATTTTTATATTATAATGTTTACTAAACAAAGGAGGATCTTTATGTCTACAATTCGAGAAGTTGCAAAAGAAGCAAATGTTTCCATCACTACCGTTTCACGTATTCTCTCCAACGATCCGGCCTTCCACGCCAGCGAGGAAACCCGCCGACGGGTTATGCAGGCTGTCCGCACTCTGAACTACCAGTACGCCGCTAAGCGCAGCCAAATTCACATCGGCTGTATTATGTCTCTGACCTACAGTTATTCCGATCCTTATTTCAACGATATCCTGAACGGGATCCAAACTTTCTGTTCCGGGCACAACGCTTATATCTCCTTAATTGTCAGCTACGCCCAGTTCCACGAGATGAAGGACGGCCTGGAAAAGCAGCTCTCCGAGCTGGACGGCTTGATCATCACCGATCTGCCGGAAGGACGCCTGGATTTCATCAGCCGCATCAACCAGAAACTGGTTTTCGTGGACAATTATATCAACGGCTACTGTAATGTGGGCTACAATGAAATTTTCGCCAACCAGCTGATGATGGACCACCTCATCTCCTGCGGCTACCGCAAAATCGCCTACATCGGCGGTCCGGCCGACTACTGCGGTTTCGATTCTTCCGCCCGCATGATGGTGTACCGGGAGACCCTGCGCAAAAACAACATTCCTTTCGACCCGGAGCTTATCTACGACTGCAACTGGGATCACCAGCTCTGCGCCCGGCAGACCCAGGAGCTTCTGACCCGGCGCCCGGATACTCAGGTAATCTTTGCCGGATCCGACTCCCTGGCTATCGTCATCCTGGCCCAGTTAAGCAACTTAGGGCTCAAATGTCCCGACGACATCGGCGTAGTAGGCTTTAACGATATTGACCTGGCGGAGAGCTTTACCCCGCCCCTTACCACCGTGCGCCTGCCCTCCGTGGCCATGGGAGAGATGGCCGCCCGCATTCTCATCGAACAGATTGTAACCAGCACCGCCCAGAATATGCAGATCCTGCTGCCGGTGGAGCTGAAGATACGGAAGTCTACCAGGGAGATTTAGGGCTGGGGTTTTATGGGAAATAGCAAGGACAGAATCCTGGGGGAGGATTCTGTCCTTGTGAATGCTATTTCTTATTTTCCCTTTCCATTATCTCTACCAGCTTCTGAATGAGGTCCAAATCCGCTGGTAACCATTTGATACTATTTAACTCGTCTTTTGCAAGCCATCTGGCCGCCATATGTTCTTTCAAAGTCAATTCCCCAGAGCGAATCGTACAGAAAAAGCAATAAAGGCTCAAATGAAAGTCAGGGTAGTCATATTCCACAGTATCCACGAGCTCCCCTACTTCAATTTCTGTTTCTAATTCTTCAAAAATCTCCCGTTGCAGTGCCTGTTCCGGCGTTTCCCCTTCCTCAATTTTTCCACCCGGGAATTCCCAGTAACCCAAAAATTCCCCATATCCCCGTTGCGTAGCCAATATTTTATTGTTTTTTCGAATAATAGCAGCAGATACACGAATGGTCTTATTCGTCCTACGAGTATCATTCTTTTTTATTCTCGTCTGATATTCTAATAAACGAGATAGTTTTTCTTTATTTTCTTCTGCAATTTTTTCCAAAATAACCACATCTTCTTCCGCACTCAATATATGAATCTTTCTATGACAATTCGGACAAACTGCAACCACATTTTCTATAACATCATTTCCGCCATCGGCCAGTTTTTTCACATGATGCTCTTCCAAATAGGGCTTCCCGTGTCTATCGATAAACGGAGCTTTGGCACCGCAAAATTGACATTTACCTTCCGCGATACGTTTCACCATTTCTTTTAAATAGGGATCCCTACGGTATACTACTGTCTCGATTTTTCGAGGCTCTTTCTCCAATATTTTTATTTCTGCATATCGCGCCAATTCTCGATCTGATAATCCTGATATTTTTTCCTCTAACTGTTCACCTTCTACGCTTTCTCCCTCTACAAGCGGCTGCAAGGGAAAAATCCACACCTTCCTAGGGCTTCCCTGTTCGTCCAACTGTGTGGAGACATACGGAGCACTCGCCAGTTTAACGATACCTCTATATGTATAAATCGATTTGCTCAGAACTTCAAACAAATGGACTTCAATTCCATTTGTACCAGAATGATACAGTGTTCCATTCTGGTTTCCTTCAAGTACTTGATCCCCCTTTTTCCCCATTCCCGTATAATAAAGCACACCATTTTTCCAAATATCCTGATATAATTTTTTCGTATCGTCCGAAATCACCACTAGTGTTCCCGTTTTTTTGGAACGCCTCATCCCTCCCATATTTCCACATTGAAATTTCCTTCTCAACTCGTCGTTTGTCAATTCATCTCCAATGTTTAATTTCGGATCAAATTTCTCCATAGTACTTACCCCGTTCACGTTAAGCCTTAACCGCTCAAACTCCTTATCCTTCTATACCATGTAAAACTAACTGCCTGTCGGCAAAAGATTTTACATTCCGCTCTGTAATCTTATCTGCTTCCTCTATTTCTCCAAATAGTAACGGAGATTTTATAATGTGCTTTTCAAAATTGCGCTCCGCAGCCCCATGATTGAAATTGGCATAGCAGTACAGACAGCCATTTTTACATGTCTGATATGCACCGATATCGATGCTCTCCGCACAGCCGCAATATTCTCTCTGATTCTTGTCTTTCCCTATGTCCAGCCGATAATTTCCGATTCTCTCAAGACGGGCTTTGTCAATACAGCAAGCCGGAAACACTTTGAACCTGCGGAAGTCTCCTGCCTCTGCACACGTATCTATGCTGATGCGGTATCTTTCTGCAATTTCTGCCAAACGCTCCACAAGTTCCGTCTGCCGTTCGCCGGTCATGGTTTGAATCTGCAGCGGCTTTACATCATGCTCTATATTTCGATACCAATCAAGAAAGCTAATGGTACATTTCTCTGTATACGGCGCAAGCCTGGAGGCCAGCACTTCAAAATATCTGCAGTGATAATCCAATGTATAGCGCTCACTGAAAAATATCGGGTCGTACCGCCAGACCACCCTTTCTTTTCCAATCTCTTTTGACAGCCTCTGAAAAGCTGGAATCAAAACTTTGTTTTTAGACGGGAGTTTTGTCTCTACCTCCGGCCCATAGGCAGTTAACGTAAACTGAAAATAGTAGTTATACTTTTCAAGTTCTCCCAGCCTGTCCATCATAGGCAGGGGAT
>ERZ779622.717-NODE-717-length-17125-cov-13.676508_pt1 | contig 17125 bp, 12 predicted proteins | sample MGYA00514188_ERZ779622 | MGnify/ENA primary metagenome ERZ779622 (study PRJEB29562, sample SAMEA4376702) | mouse gut metagenome | isolation source: Cecum | study: EMG produced TPA metagenomics assembly of the A DSS colitis mouse model was used to assess the...
GATGCAGCATCAACCAGTGCAAGTGATGCAGCATCAACCAGTGCAAGTGATGCAGTATCAACCAGTACAAGTAATGCGGCATCGAACAGCGCAAGCACATCTGAAAGTGCAGCAAATACCTCTACAATACCGACAGGATCGGAGACAGGAGACGGTGGCACAGGCGGAGATGGCGGGGATGGAACACCGGCTGGTGATACAGCGCCGACAGCAGCTCCAACAGCCGGCACAGGAACAGCGCCGATAACGCCTGCAGCGGCAGCAGCTTTGGGACTGACGGCTATTGACGAGGAGGATCTGCCCCTTGCAAATGTAGGGCTGGGAGCAGCAGTGGCTTCACCGGGACTTGCTGTAGGAGGCATCATATCACCTGCAGCGGCAGAGATGGAAGAAGATGATGGTCTTGTCGCAGTAGAAGACGAAGAAGTACCGCTTGCGGTGGTAGATCTTGAAGAGGATGATGAAGAGAATGCACCTCTCAGGGCGGTGGAGGACGAGGAGACTCCTCTTGCAACGATGGATCTCTCCGGAGATGGCGCCGACAAACATGGTTTATGGTGGTGGAGTATTCCTGTCATTGCAGCAGTTGCAGGAAAGACAGGTTATGATAAGAAACACAGGAAAGGTATTTTTGCTGAGAAACGGGAGACAAAAGATAACGATATCGGATAGACAGATAGTTTATAAATAATCCTGTCGGTGACCATCTCTGAGAAGGGATGGTCACCGACAATTTGAGAGAAGTCATGGCAGGAACGGGGAAAAAAGACGGTATAATTAAATATAAGCTGGCATACACAGTTTTGATCATATTGTGTTATCTGTTTGGGCGGGAAGTACCTCTATATGGAATAGACGTCTCTGTGTATCTGGAAAGAAATCTGGATGCGGAGGCTTTATTGATACAAACGATCAGCGGGGATCTTAACAGATGTTCATTGTTTGCGTTGGGCATATCGCCATATATAACCGCGTCTGTTCTGGTGCAGATTTTTTCGGCATGCGGAAGTATTGGTTCAAGGCGGAGGACTCCGCCGGGGAAGCTTAATCGTATCACGCTGTTATTAATGATGGGATTTGCATTTTTTCAGGCAATAGTACGGGTACAGGAGATAAGCTTTAAAACAATGGAGGCAGCGCTGCTTCCTGTGAAATTTATAGCTGTTACAGAAATGATGACAGGAGTTGTGCTTATTATATGGATGGCAGAGCGGAACAAAAAATATGGTATTGGCGGTCAAACTGTGTTGATCTGTATCAATATCCTTGACGGAATGGCAGCGAACGCTAAAGGCCATGGCGCAGGAGAACTTTTGCTGCCTTTATCTATCGCCTTTGGCGTAATGATTATCATACTTGTCATGGAGAACAGTGAGAAGCGGATTCCGGTGCAGCGTATATCTATCCATAACATATATGCGGATAAGAATTATCTGGCAGTCAAATTGAATCCGGTAGGAGTGATGCCTGTGATGTTCTCCACAGCTTTTTTTATGTTGCCGCAGCTTGCAGTGACCGGATTGTGTGGTCTGTTTCCGGATAACAGTGGCCTTGTCTGGTGGCAGGAGAATCTTGTGTTATCCAGAGTTACCGGTGTTTGCATTTACATCGGGCTGCTTTATGTGCTGACGATAGTGTTTGCACTGATCTTTATTAGTCCGGGTGTTATCACGGAACAGCTTTTGAAGAGTGGTGACAGTATTGCCAATCTGCATGCCGGATGCGAGACGAAGCGGTATCTGGTCGGAACAGTTTGCAGAATCAGTCTGCTCAGCGCTACAGTAATGGGAATCTGTCTGGGGATACCGATGGTTCTGCAGCTTAAAGGCATCGTAGAAAGTTCATTGGTGATGATTCCGTCTTCTGCAATGATGCTGACTGGTATTTGGCATAATTTGCGAGAGGAGTTTCTGACGATCAGAAGTTATGATATGTATAAATCTTTTATATGATGAGGAAAATGATGTTACATTTAATACCTGCCTGGTATCAACAGAATAACTGGTGTGAGAATGAACAGAAATGGTATGTACGACGTGTTCATACAGAATTTGATGATACTGTGAAGCATGTACAGCTTTTTCAGCGCAGTAAGGGTTATCCATATCAGATACTTCTGCTTGGATTTTCTCCGAATTTTCGTCATTTTCTTCACAGACAGGGTGTATACCGAGCCCCCTATTGGTCGTGTTTTGACGCTATACAGGAGATTCGGCGCAGGAAAGCGGTTGTTTTGTCTTTTCACAATATGAAGTGGCCGCCCGGTATAGAATTTGTATATACGATGTTTGCTGTGACGGCGATGCTGGCAGGAGAGAAGTATGCCCAGATAGAATTTGGGGAGGATGGTAACCCGATCCAGATCGATATTTTTCGGGAAGGCAGACTTTACCGGAGAAATTTTTATGATGACAGGGGATTTATTTCAGGTACAGTTGTTTACGGCAGTGACGGTCCGCTTTATCAGGATTATCTTATGGAAAACGGCGTATGGAAGATGCGTTGTTTTCAGGGAGACGGGCATGTGGAGATTAATCCGGAATGGCGGGAATATCTGCTTCTATATGAGGGCCGTGAATGTAAAATGAGATTTACCAAGTTGTCTTATGACAGTCTGGAGCAGGTGATTGGCGAGGTACTGCAGGCTTATCTGAGAATGACGAAGACACAGGACTTGTTTTGTGTGGCTATGCATGAGCGGCATACGGAGTTGTTGGGGGATGCGCTTAAAGGACGGCATGTGATCCTTTCTTTTTTTGAACAACGTTATCTTTGCAGGGAACATCCGGAGACCTCTGCGCTGCTGAGAATGGCCGGCTGCATCGTAACCGATTCCAGGGAAAACTCCAAACAGATCAGGGAGCTGACAGGTGATGGTGATGCACCTAAGAGGATCACAGATATTTCTCCTTATGATTCCCGGGTGGATTTTGGCGTCAGCAGGCAGCTGGAGGTGCAGAAGATTCTGGTGCCTGTGGATGGAATGCCGGATGAGGTTTTTGACCGGCTGGTGGAAACGCTGGGGCGATATCTTACAGTAAACGGGAAAGCTATGGTGCATTTGTTCACAAGGGTGGCAGATTATGACCGGAAGGGCAGGCTTCTTGAGCAGGTGCGCAGATGTCTGCGCAGTACAGGATATGAGGAAGACTGGGCGGCCGAAACAGAGGATCGGTTTGTGGCGGAGAATGATCTGGAGAGGGAACAGGCGGCGCCGGCAAGATTTTTTGTGGAACAGTGCGTAGACGAGTTGTCAGTCAGTAAGTGTATGAGAGAACAAAGGATTCTTGTAGATCTGAGAGATGTTCCGGAACTTTTTGTGCAGATTACGGCGCTCAGTGTGGGGATACCGCAGATTGTGCACAGAAAGACACAGTTCGTGGAACATAAGAGGAATGGGTTTCTTCTGCGGAGACTGGACAGACTTCCTGCTGTGCTCGAATACTATCTGGGGAGTATGAAGAACTGGAATGATGCCATGGTCAGTGCTTATGAGCTGGGTAAGGAGTTTACGACGGAAGTGTTACTGGAAAAATGGAGAGGAGTCATAGATTTCTTTGGAGAAGATACAGATTTTGCAGCTAGGCGGTCAGGACTGGAATGAGCTTTATACATTGCCGGAAAATGTTGTACTACATCATATCGAGGCCTGTGAGAAAACAGCCGGGCAGTCTTACGATCTTGTGTTTCTGGACAGAACACCGCTGGACGGTGAGATAATGCCTCTGTACAGATTGACGAAAGCATATACACTGTTTGTGACACAGCAGGTAATATTGGAAAGAGGGGCGGCATGGCTTTATAAGAGCCGAAAGGGAAGACGGATAGAAGAGTCTGATATTCAGAATTTCTTACTGCATGAGACAGCGAATTATTTTCCAATCCCTTATGGTGAAAAATTCGGGTTTAGTAATCTGGCAATTTCACAGAATTTTTCCGGTTCGATCAGGTGGAACGGAAACCACAGTGTCTGCCTGCAGGGAGATTTTGGTAGGGAGCTCGGGCAGATCGCGTATTGGCGGAACAATATTCCGGTGTTCTCAGGTCAGTGTATCGACTTGTGGCTGGAATACAGTAAAAGTCCGGAACTTTCGATATCACTTTCTGTGACCCAGTTTGTGAAAGGGAGTGTTTCAGAAGTACAGCAGACGTGGGAATTTACAGAAAAAGAACTTGACCAGGTGGTGCAGCTGGACAACAGGATGGAGGAAGGACCGATCTTCGTTTCTCTTCGGGCCTGCGGACAGGGAGAACTACAGATTACAGCGTTACATGACAGGTATTCGAGAAGGGGACACGGATACTTCCTGCCGGGTGGAGAGCGATATGTTTCTTCGGAAAGAGAAGAACTGTTCTGCTATTTTGATCCCGGAGATATGAAGCCGCCTTTGAATATTTATTTTTCGGGTTATAAGACCAGGGAAGGGTTCGAAGGCTATAACATGATGCGTAATATGGGCTGCCCCTTTTTGCTGGTAGCGGAGGCAAGGCTGGAAGGCGGCAGCTTCTATATGGGCTCGGGGGAATATGAACAGATGATAGGGGATGCCATCAGAAAGTATATGGCGGAACTTGATTTTGGACCTGAACAGGTTATTTTTTCGGGCCTTTCAATGGGAACCTTTGGTGCGCTGTATTATGGATGCGATATCAGACCTCATGCCATGATCCTGGGAAAACCGCTTGCCAGTATCGGGAATGTGGCAGCAAATGAGAAATGGTTCAGACCCGGCGGTTTTCCTACGTCGCTGGATGTGCTGCAATATGTGTGCGGGGATACGGATGCAGAGGCTGTGGAGAGGCTGAATGAAAAATTTTGGAGTAAATTTGATGCTGCAGACTGGAGCAGGTCGAAGATGATCGTCTCCTATATGATTGAGGATGATTATGATGAAGCAGGATATACAGCGTTGCTTTCTCACTTGAAATCAAATGGCGCACAGTTGTATGGAAAGGGTATGCATGGCAGGCATAACGACAGCACATCTGCAATCGTTAGCTGGTTTTTAAACCAATACAGCAGGGTTCTGGCGGAGGATTTCGGGAGAAGGGAGATAAAATAGATGGCAGGTGAGAAGTGGACGATCTGCTGGGAGGAACATTCTGCGGATACCTATCTTTATGGGTCGGAGATCATCTGGCACAGAAGAGACCACGTGGAGTTTCGAAATCTCCTTATGCCTCCGGGAACGGTGATCAAGCAGTGGTATTCAAAGACGAACTTTCAGTTAAATAAAATAGAACCGGCACTGCCGATGATCGATGGCGAGTGTGATTACAGATTAACGATCAATATAGATACAGCCCCCGGGGAGAACTGCCTTGTGAGGCTGGTGTTTTACGACAGGTATGGGGAGGAGGCCGGAAGCATCACCATGAGAGATCATGTAACGGATTTTAAATGTCCGCTTAAGACGTACAGTTACTGTATGCAACTGATCAATGGCGGTGTTACGAAATTCCAATTTCATTCTATTGTGATTCAGGAAATAATAAATGAGACGGACAAGCAGCTTGAGAAAACTTAACAGGATATTACAAGAGGTAAAGGGATTCGGAGAGCAGATGAAAAAACTGTCAGACAGGCAGCTTTCGAATCTGACTGTGGCATTTAGAAAAAGGCTGGACAAAGGGGAGAGCCTGGACGATATTCTGCCGGAGGCTTTCGCAGCAGTCTGTGAGGCCGACCGCAGAGTTTTGGGACAGTTTCCGTTCGATGTGCAGGTGTTGGGGGCGATTGCGCTGCATCAGGGGAAACTGGCTGAGATGAATACCGGGGAAGGCAAGACATTGACAGCAACCATGCCTCTGTATTTGAATGCGCTTTCAGGAAAGAGTACGATACTTCTGACGGCTAACGAATATCTTGCGCTCAGAGACGCGCAGGAGATGGGCAGGGTGTATCGCTTCATGGGATTGACCATTGCCGCCGGTGTATGTACGGAGTCCGGAAGGAGCTTTACCAGTGCGGAGAAAAAGGCGATCTATGCATCGGATATTGTGTATACGACACATGGTGCGCTGGGGTTTGATTATTTGTTTAACAATCTGGTAACGACAGCATCGGATCGCTTTTTGAGAGATTTCTACTATGTGATCATCGACGAAGCCGATTCGGTCCTGCTGGACAGCGCGCAGACACCGCTTGTCATAGCAGGAGCTCCGCGGGTGCAGTCTAATCTGTATGAGCTTGCCGATTTCTTTGTGACGACTTTGATCAGGGACAGAGATTATGAGAAGGAAGAAAATAAAGTCTGGCTTACCGAAGAGGGGGTAAAGTATGCGGAACGTTTCTTTCAGATTCAGAATTTTTATGAAGAGAGATTTTTTGAGATCAACCGGCATGTAGTTCTCGCGCTTCGTGCACATGTATTATTTGAGCCGGAAAAACAGTATGTAGTATCAAAGAACGATGAAATCTGTCTTCTGGACGAGGGATCAGGGAGAATGATGCCGGGTGTAAAGCTGCGGGGTGGGCAGCATCAGGCACTGGAGACAAAAGAAAAACTGAAAATTTCTCAGGAAAATCGTTCTGTAGCAGCAATCACCTATCAGAATTTTTTTCAGCTGTTTCCGAAGATGAGTGGTATGAGTGGTACGATTGCAGATGCAGCAGAGGAATTGAGGAAAGTCTATAGGACGGAGGTGGTTGTTATTCCGCCAAACTGCCCTGTCAGGCGCAGGGATTTGCGGGATATGTTTTACCGGGATGCGCACAGTCAGTATAACGCGGCTGTGGCGGCAGCGGCCATGACACATCGAAAGGGGCAGCCGGTGCTGATTGTAGTCAATGGCATAAGAGAGACGGAGTTCGTGTCGAAGCGCCTGTTGGCCAAGGGAATTCCGCATAATGTTCTGAATGCCAACAATGCGGCCTGGGAAGCTGAAATCATCAAGGAGGCGGGACGGGCGAATGCTGTGACGGTAGCTACCGGGATGGCGGGACGAGGAACAGATATCAGGCTGGGAAAGGGTGTGAAAGAGCTTGGGGGACTTGCTGTGATCGGCATTGGCAGGATGGGAGATGTGCGTCTGGAAAGGCAGGCCAGAGGGCGTGCCGGGAGACAGGGGGATCCGGGATTCAGCTGTTTTTTTGTCTCACTGGAGGATGAGGTGGTTGTCAATAACACTCCGCAGAAATGGAATCAAAGGGGTGGGGACAGAAAAAGGATCAGCAGGCGCAGATTAAAAAAGATCGTTAATACCGCACAGAAGACAGGAGAAGAGTTTGCGGTACTGGCGCGAAAACAGGCAATGGAGTATGATCAGATACTGAGTTATCAGCGTAACCTGATCTATGAAATCCGGAATAAACTGTTAGACGGGGAGGGCATGGATCAGCAGAAGTTTTTGGAGATAGCCCGAACAAATATAAAAAAGTTTATTGCGACACAGACATCAATTGACGGCAGCGTCCTTGGAAGGTATATTCTTGATCATATTTCGTATCGTCTTGATGAAGAGATCAGGGAAGTTTCACAAAAGGATCCGGAAGCAGTGGAAGAATATCTGGTGTGGCGTGTCAGAAGAGCGTTGGCAGAGAAGAAGATAAGAATAGGAAGTCGGGAGAATCTGTATTATTTCATGCGGATTGCTGCACTTAATGCCGTTGACGAAGGCTGGGTGGAGCAGGTAGATTATCTGCAGCAGATGCAGTCCGCGGTTATGGGCAGGACATCTGCCCAGAGGAATCCGGTATTTGAATTTCATAAGGATGCTTTGGAGGCATATCAGAGGATGGAAGCTGATATTTTGAATAATATCATGAGAAATGTGCTGCTCGGAAGTGTATATAAGGACAACGAGGGCAGAATTCATATTCAGCTTCCGTAGGGAGGTACAAGTATGGTTTATAATTTTAATCTGGGTATTGGCTGGGCCAGCAGTGGCGTGGAGTATGCACAGGCATACAGGGCGAATATCCTGCGCAGGATCGGACAGGAAGCACGCTTTATTTTTACGGATATGTTTCCACGGGAAAATATCCAGCATATGACAGAAAACATAGGTTTTCTGGACTCAGAGGTGATCTGGCTTTACAGTTTCTTTACAGATTGCAGGATTTCGCCCGTTACCTATACATTAGGACAACTGCAGGATACTTTTTCCGACAGAAATTTTACTTTTACGAGAGAGGGGAAGAAGGCCAAGTATGCTTTTACCGGCAGCAGTATTTATTACACGGTATATATGGTAGATGATACCAGCAATCGGGTGCACAGAGTGGAAATGGTGTCAAACGGCTGCCTGATCAGAAAAGATTATTTTACATATTGCAGGATCTATTCTGAGTATTATGCACCTCTGGACGGTCAGGCGCATCTGTATCAGCGTCGGTTTTTCAACGAAGATGGTACGAGCGCTTATGAAGAGATAACGGATAATGATGTGGTGATGTATCAGTTCCCGGACAGACTGTTATGCTCCAAGGAGGAGCTGGTCGGTTATATGGTCTCATGTTTAAATCTTACGAAGGATGATGTTGTCATTATAGACAGAACAACGGGAGTAGGACAGTCTATCATGCAGAATGCGGGCCAGGCCCGGATCATCATGCCGATTCATGCCGATCATTTCAGTGAGGGTAATACAGATGAGGACAATATTCTGTGGAACAACTATTATGAATATGCATTTGCCCAGCACAGCCATGTATATGCCTATGTTACGGCTACGGATGATCAAAATCGTCTTCTGAGAAGGCAGTTTCGGAAATATATGGGAGTAGACCCTCACGTGGTCACCATTCCTGTGGGAAGCCTGGATGAATTGAAATATCCGGAGGGAGACAGAATGCGTCATTCTCTGATCACAGCATCGCGGCTTGCCAGTGAGAAGCATGTAGACTGGCTGGTGGAAGCAGTTGCGGCGGCCAAAGAGAAAGTTCCGGATCTTTTTTTGGATATTTATGGAGAGGGCAAGGAGGAGAAGCTCCTGAAAGAATTGATTGAGCGTCTGGGATGTGGGGAATATGTGCGGCTTCGCGGACAACAGAATCTTCAGGAAGTATATAAGAACTATGAGGCATATGTGGCCGGCTCTACCAGTGAAGGGTTCGGACTTACATTGATGGAAGCAGTGGGATCCGGACTTCCGATCATCGGTTTTAACGTGCGCTACGGAAATCAGAATTTTATCGACGACAAGAAGAATGGTTATAAGATCGCAATAAATGACAGAATGAACAAAAAAGAGAAGGTCAGGAAATTGAAGGAATGTATCGTCAGATTGTTTACGAAGGCGAGACTGGAAGAATATCATGCACATTCTTATAAGAAAGCCGAAGAATATCTTACAGGAGAGGTAGAAAAACGATGGATGGAATTGCTAAGTTAAATGATATAGTATTGCTTTTTGACAATTATATGCCGGACAGCCGGAATTTGCATATATCTTTTCGGCGGGCTGGTTATGACTGTGATGTGGCAGTGATCGAAGACGATGGTTTTTTGCCGGACGGTGTTTTGTCGGTGTTTGGATATTTTCTCGGCAGCTTTGAAGGAAAAAAGGGCATACCGGGGAAGCCGAGATATTTCAACCAGATCAGTGTGCCTGATTACTGGGAGATCAGCGGAACGAACAGTCTGGGAAAAATACATGATCTCTATCGGGAAAGAGGCAGGATTTTCTATGCAGAACCTGCTCATAAACGGTTAGTAAAGATTGTGGACTGGTATAATGAAGACAGGGTGGTGCGCTCCAGTGACCATTACAATCGTTATGGCGCCCTGTATGCGAGAACTACCTTTAATGCGAAAGGACAGAAGGTAAATAAGTCCTATTTTTCAGCAGATGGCCGGGAGGTAATTGTTGAAAATTATGTTACGAAGGACATTATTTTGAATGAAGCAGATAAAGTAAGGATATTTCAATCCCGAACAGATTTTATTATTTATTTTTTGGAGAGAACAGGTTTGAGTCAGAAGAGAGTATTCTTTAATTCTTTGTCGACACCGTTCTTTGTCTCAAATAAATTGGGTTCAGCGACGAAAAGGGATATATTGTTCTGGCAGGAGCCGGTATATGATGAGATACCGGGTAATATGAGAATGATTCTGGAGGGGAAAGCCGGACGCACGGCACAGGTCATGGTGCAGAAGCGGCAGTCCTATGAAAAACTGCTTGCGCTGGGAGCCCCGGCGGATAAAGTGCACAAACTGGGATATATCTATTCTTTTGAGAAAGAGAATCGGCACAGGGCCGAGGCACTGATCTGTACCAATTCCGATCGGATAGAACGGTGTGAAGAGCTCGTGACGGCGCTTCCGAAGATGCATTTTCATATTGCGGCGATCACGGAAATGTCGTCTAAACTTTTAGCTTTGGGAAGTCACGATAATGTGAGTCTTTATCCGGGTGTGAAAATGGATATTCTGGATGAGCTTTTTGATCTGTGCGACTATTATCTGGACATTAATCATGAGTCGGAGATCGTCTCGGCAGTATATAAAGCCTTTTTGAATGATCAGCTGATCTTTGCGTTTCGGGAGACATTGCATTATATGGATTATGTGGCAGAAAGCCATATATATCCGGCAGAAGAGGCGGGCAGGATGATTGCGGACCTTAAGTCTGCCATGGAGAACGGAGCGGTGCTCGATGCGCATTTGAAAAGGCAGAGAGAAGAGGCCATGTCTGAATGTGCGGAAAGATACGCGGTATTTCGGAAACAGATTTGAACAACAGCGCAGCATGCTCTTTAGAAAGATATATTAAGATATCTTTAAGATTATTGAGCTTTGCATAAAAAAGTGATAATTTTATATTATAGACTGTAACGATCACTGGATCATGAGAGAAAAAGGCGGGTGTACGGATGAAGAGTAAGCTGTATTATGTACTGTATTTTTTGTATGCTGTTGTTGTGGCGTTTGTTCTGTATTTGAACGGCGTATTTACGGGGGAATGGAGTTCCTACACGAATCTGATCATCAATATCGTATTTTTGATCATTATCGGGATTCTTTTTATCATATCTTCCGTCAGCTTTGGCAGGCTGAACAGAGTCACCTATGAGCTGGAAGAGGTGGCATTCCGGATGCAGAAGGAATATAAGGAGGCAAACGGAAAGAACCTCTGGGGAAATTACAAGGATAATAACAGGGTTTTTGAGGAAGAGGAACTGCAGGCAGCGTTTGATAAGTACCGTATGCGCATGAAAGGCGCGAAGTCGAAACGGGGAGCGGGTGTTTCCTGCGATCTGGAAGAGTATATCAATGAGGACCTGCTGGACAGGGTGGGCATGAATTTCTTTAATTCCGGGGTTTCCGGGACGCTCACGGGTCTGGGGATCCTGGGAACGTTTCTCGGCCTTTCCATGGGGCTGGGGGCGTTCAGCGGGGACGATATCTTCACGATCTCCGATAATGTGGGCTCTCTGCTTTCCGGTATGAAGGTAGCGTTTCACACGTCTGTATATGGTATCTTCTTTTCGCTGGTGTTCAACATTGTCTACAGGAGCATTATGGCGGATGCCTATGAGGTATTGAACGAATTTCTGGCGGTGTTTCGTCAGACCGTGCAACCCCAGGTTGTGAAGGAAGATGACAGCATGGCGACGATGCTGATCTATCAGTCCGGGATGGCGACTTCTTTAAAACAGATGCTTGAAATGATGAAAGGCAGTGCAGCGGACCAGACGGCGGGCGTGGAGCGTATCGTGGATAAATTTACCGACCAGATGCAGGCTGCTTTGGACACGGATTTTAAGAAACTCGGGAATGTCTTAAAGAAAGCGGGAGAGTCGCAGGCTTCAAGTGCGGCAAATGCGGCGGAAATGGTGGAGGCGGTCACAGCCCTGGTGGAGGTCAACCGCAACGTGCAGGAGGCGCTTGTTAAGGTCATGGAGCGGCAGGAGGTTTTTGCCGGGCAGATCGCGGAGCAGAAGAAAATGCTGGCGGATGCGTGCAGCGATATGAGCGATGAGATCAGCAGCCAGATCTATACGTTTGGACAGATGAGGAATTTGTATGAGAAATAAACGAAGGAACAGGGAAGCTTTTGCGGAGCACAGCTATTGGCAGTCTTATTCGGACATGATGGCGGCACTTTTGCTGATCTTTATCCTGATGATCGCGATCACGCTTGCCATATACAGGCAGAAGACAAATGATCTGGACCGGACAAAGCTGGAGCTTGACACGGCACAGAGTCAGCTGGATAAGACGATAGAAGACCTGGAGAAGTCCAACGGAGAGCTGGAGACTTCTCTGGCGCAGCTGCAGCAGGCATACGATCAGGCGGCCCTGACGCAGGAAGAATTAAATAACGCTTATTTGGAAATAGAAAATGCCAGACAGGAGCTGACGACGACCAAACAGGAGCTGCAGGATATCGTCGGTATCCGGACGGATATCATCGGCGCGCTGCAGTCTGCGTTCAGCAATTCCGCGATGAAGGTGGATGCCCAGACGGGTTCCATTACGTTTTCCTCGGATGTGCTTTTCCGTTATAACAGCGCATCTCTGACCGCAGACAGTAAAGAAATACTGAAAAATATCATCCCGATGTATCTGGATGTGCTGCTGCAGGATCAGTTCCGGGACTATATCGCCGAGATCATCATCGAGGGACATACGGACACGGACGGAGGTTACCAGAGCAATATGGAGCTGTCCTATGCGCGGGCCAACGCCGTGGCGGATTTCTGTCTGAACAAGAGAAACGGACTCAGCGAGACGGAGATTGAACAGCTGCAGAAGATTCTCACCGTCAACGGCAAATCCTGGAGCAGTCCGGTCTATCAAAAGGACGGCTTCGGCAATCCAACGCAGGAAGTGGATATGCCGGCATCCAGAAGAGTGGAGATCAAATTCCGTCTGAAGGAAGATGAGATGATCGAGAAGATTGCGGGGATTTTGGAACAGGGATAGAAACGAGGAAGGGAACAGGAAGGGAAAATATTTGCGTGGTAGAATAACACAAGTTATCGCAATGCTGTGTGTCTGTGTATGGCTGGGAGGTGTGGCCTGCAGTCTGGAAAAAGAGACGGCAGGCGAGACTGTGCAGGATCTTCAGAATCTTCCGGATTTTCCGGACTGCGTAGCGGATCTGCTTGCTTATGAGACATGTACGGACGGACAAGAGGCGTATGTGAGGCTCACAGGGATTAAGGAAGAATACCGGACAGACTTTGCCAAATATCTGGCTATGGTATCTGGCACGTATTCTTATCCCCGGCAGTTTTTCATACCGGATGAGATCAACGGGATCCGGGTGGAGGAAATTGCGGCGGATGCATTCCGGGAGATCACCGTGGAGGTGACGCATTTGCCGGAGCATCTGAGAATTGCAGGCGACCGCGCTTTTCTGCATACGAAACTGAGCACAGAGGAGCTTACTTTTTCAGGGGAAATGGAACAGATCGGCGAGGAGGCGTTCGCAGATTGCGGGATTACCCGGGTGACTTTTGACGGCGGACAGAATCCGTCTATCGGGAAAAGAGCATTTGCGGACAACGAATCTCTGTGGGCGGTCTATCTGCCAAAGTCGGACTGTGATATCGGAGAAGAGGCGTTCGCGGGATGTGAGGAAGTATTTTATATTGGCTGTAAAGAGCGTCTGACGGATGGCACAAGCCCGGTGGAAGAATATGCCGCGGCAAACGGTCTGACGGCACTGTGGGTTCCGGTCGTCGACAGTCTGGAGCCGGTCGTCAGGTATCCGCAGACGCCTTATGTTTTGGAACCGGTGATCGGAACTTTTTTCTACGGGGAAAATGGGGAAGGCGACATGTGCCTTTCCGGGGAAGAGGCGGATGATGCGCCGGATTATGGTTTTCAGGCATGGCATGCGCCCTGCGGCGAGTGGTGTGTGGGCGAGAACTACCTTGAGATCACGGCCTCGTCCGAGCTGTCATCCGCCGACGGCAGGTATGCGGCCGGGAATCTCCATGCACTGAGTGGGAGAGCACAGGCATGGGCGGAAGGGGTCGCAGGAAACGGTATCGGGGAAAGCATTACGTATCATGACCGTAATCGGTGGCAGGTCAGTAACCGCTGGGAATATCTTGCTTACGAAGAATGGTATCGGAAGAATCATAACATCTGTAATCCATTGGACGGCTATATCCGTTACACCGAAATCTGTATCGTGAACGGTTATGCCAGGAACCAGAAGACCTGGGAGGAAAACGGACGTGTGAAGGAGCTGTTTATGTATGTGGAGGATAAGCCCTATGCAAGACTGGAACTGGAAGATACGATCAGGCCGCAGTATTTTACGCTTCCGTGGGAGGATATTATGGTAGGGGACGGCGGTGACATCACCTTCCGCTTCGTGATTGAGGATGTCTATCCGGGGACGGTCTATGAGGATACGTGCCTGACAGGGCTTGTCGTGGAGTTTACGGGGCGGCGCGGACATTAGGATTCAATTTATCAGCCCGCTGAAAGATACTGGGTACGATTTGTTTTGATGAATCAGGAGTCCGGCAGCAGCAGTCTTTACCAAAACAGTATTTCTTTGGAACAACCCATGCGATCAGGATGAAAAAATGGGAATATGGAAACATGGATGAAAGAGTAGGTGAAAGCAACTGTCTGAGGTGACGGTGTTTTCACCTGTTTTTAGTTAAGCGTGCAGGAAAAGAAATATGAGAAGAGATATAGGAAGAGATATAAGAAGAGAAGGAAAGAAAGCGGCGTTGTTGTTCTTCCTGTTGGCATTTCTGTCAGGCTGTGGCAGGGAGGAAAGCAGGATCAGTGTCGGGAGTGTTGGGGAATCGGCGGAAAAAGTGAGCGTTGATGAACAAAAGCCGCTGCTGGTCATTCCGTCATCGGCAGAATGGATTGATCTTGTATTTGTTTCAGAAGGTATGTACTGTATATTTGACGGAGATCAGTACGGGTTCAGCAGCGAGGATGGAAGAAAGATAACACCCTGTATTTATGATATTGCCAATCCGTTCAGCGAGGGTCTGGCCTGTGTTTCTAAAGAAGGGAAGTATGGGTATATTGATGTAGAGGGAGAGACTGCGATCCCTTTTGTGTATGACAGGGCGACACCTTTTGTGGAGGGACTTGCGTATTTTGTGGCAGGGGATACCTACGGCTTTATGGATAAAACCGGGAAGACGGCTTTTTGTCTGGAATGTGACAGTGTTAGTTCCTTTCAGGAAGGGCTGGCGTATTTTTCCATAGACGGCCGTTATGGATATATTGACCAGAAAGGTCAAGTTGTGATAGAGCCGGTCTATGATGATGCAGGATATTTTAAGGATGGATTGGCGACGGTCATGAAGGATGGCAGATATGGCATGATCGATCGTGAGGGGACTTGTATCGTAGCCGCAGAATATGATGCCATTACCGCAGAAGATACGTTTATCATCGCACAATCTGACGGAGTGTATACCTGTTTTGACAAAAAAGGAAAAACGCTGCTGGAGCATGCCGATTATATTACGGCATTGGGGAAATATATCTGTTTCCAACAGGATGAAAAGCAGGGGCTGCTCGACGGGAGCGGCGGGATACTGCTGGAACCTTTGTATGATCAGATATCCTTACTTGTACCGGAAGAAAACCTTTTTTGTATACAGGAGAACGGGTTGTACGGCGTTGTCGATCTGCAGGGTGAAGTCACAATAGATGCAACATATGACTACATCTGTTATGATAAATATGCGGATGACAAAAAGGGAGGAATGCTTGTTTTTGAGAAGGCGGATGGAAGCATGGAATGCGCGGATGTTTCTGCGCTTTCCGATCCTTCCCGAAGGATATCCTGTCATTATGACAGCATTCACTGGCTGGATGAGGAACGGGCGGTTGTTGGACAGAACGGACTATTCGGAATCATGGACAGAGAAGGTAATCTGACGGAACCAATAACGTATGATATCATTCAGGGTTTTGACAGCGGCGCGTTTTGGAGGAAAAAGGGTTCAAACGCATGGTTTCATAACAGCATGGGAAAAGTGACAGCGCTGAAAGATAATATTACAGTTGTTTCTCAAAAGGGGAATTATTATCAGATAGAAAAAAATGGTAAATATGGTTTTATGAATGAACAGGGAGAAGAGGCGATTCCTCCGGTTTACAGCTATATTTCAAATCAGGAAGTGTACGGATTTCCTGATGATATTTTTGTTTTGAAAAATTATAACAGCAGTAATTACAGTTTCATTATAAAAACAGGTGAGTCGGAGCAGCGTGATAATCGCGGAGCACTTTTACGGAATGAGATCACGCCAAGGATCGGCCTTTATCATGAGTTTACACAAAGCGGCAGTATAAGGGTTGATGAGTATACTGCAGACGGCTGTGATGTTACGCCGGACGATATGCGGGACTGTAGGAAGATATATAAACTTTATGATTTAGATCATACGGGAGAACCGGTTTTGTATGTTAAAGCGGCACCTTATGCAAACAGTGGTTTTCCGATGTCCTACAGTGGTTTTTATGCGATAGAGGACATGCAGCTTGCGGAGCTGATTACCGGGTATGAATGCGGCGGTTCCATGCGTGGGGATTATGCCTGTCTCTGGTATGACAGAGAGACTTCCCGGGTACTTCCAGGAACAAAAGGATTCTGGGGAGGGTTTGGTGGATATTCTTCTTCCGGTATTGTTTATGACAGGAGCGATGCGGAAATGACACATGCGGCCTCTTTTGGCTGGGTTTACCAGCCGATTTCCTATTTTAGCAAGGAAGAACTTGCACATGCAGACATGGTCTATGATGCGGATGATAAGCCATACAAAAAGGAAATGACCGGGCAGATGGAAAAGGAAAGTGTACGGATTTATTATGTGAATGGTGAACAGGTTGCGTATGAAGTGTATCAGGAGGTGTGTGAAAGATATTGGGTGTTATCGACTGATTTTTAGTGGTGAGTGGTCGGAGGTAATTTGTTTTATGATGTGATTGCAGATTTAAGGCGGAGGTTACAGTGATGGAAAAAGTATATACTGTACGGATGCAGGAGATTATACACTATATTGCGTATGAACTTGAGGCTCCTGATGCTGCACTTCATCTGCTGGGTTTCAAAATTTTCTTAAAAATAATTAACACTCACCTCTTGACAGTGGAGGGTGCGTTCCGACTTGTTTCATAGTATGCTGTAAGTGCCTGTTTTACGGGGCTTGCGGCATATTCTGTTATTTATCAGAGTTCAT
>ERZ779622.719-NODE-719-length-17080-cov-4.730984_pt1 | contig 17080 bp, 17 predicted proteins | sample MGYA00514188_ERZ779622 | MGnify/ENA primary metagenome ERZ779622 (study PRJEB29562, sample SAMEA4376702) | mouse gut metagenome | isolation source: Cecum | study: EMG produced TPA metagenomics assembly of the A DSS colitis mouse model was used to assess the...
CATTTCTGCCTAAATTCCATATACGTTTCATACCCATTCCACATTGGGATGCTATTCTACGGATGGTTCGGAAGAACAGCACAACAATATGGAGGTACCGACCATGAGTATTTTCAAAAGGGCGTTTTTATACGTCACGCGAAAACGGTGGAAAACCCTTCTCCTGTTTGCCATCCTGATAATTATGGCCACCTTTGTCCTAACGGGCCTCTCCATCTGGAAAGCGTCGGAGGCTGCACAGCTTGACCTGCGGCAGAGCTTGGGCGGCAAATTCGATATTTTCCCAGATTGGGATAACAGTCCTTATATTGTCAAGGAAATCGTCAAGGATGAAATCGCAGACGAGGAAACCGGCAAAACATCAAGCAGCTACATTATGTACTCCACCGTACAATTTACCCCGGAGAACATTGCCGCCATCAAAGGTGTTCCCGGCGTAAAATATTGCAGCGCAAGGCAGGACAATCTTTTGCCATTCGATGGCCTTTCCCTGTTTCCCGGAACAATCTCAACCGACGCAAAATATCAGGGCTATACAAAGGCGCTGGGCGTCTGCAGCACGGAGGATGATGAACTTTTCACTACCGGCACACTGAAGCTGACGGAAGGACAGCATATCTCCGCCGACGATATCCATGCGGCAATCATCAGCCAGGACTTGGCGGAGCGGAACGAGCTGAAGATTGGGGACTATCTTACCGCCCACAGCTACCGCGTGGAAGATCAGGGCTTTACCGGGCAGGAAATCAAGGTGCAGATTATCTGACTGTTTACCCCGAACGCTGTGGAGCAGTTTGGGGAAACCGTTACTACCTACGACAAAATCCAAAACCGGGTATTCGTGGATTTGCAGACCTCGAAAGAGTTTGACGGCGGAGAAATCAACTACGGCTTTTCCGCCCTCCATGTCACCATAGATGACCCGCAGGATATGGCGCGGGTGGTGTCCGAAATCAAGACCCTGCCGGGAATTGACTGGAAAGCCTTTACTGCAGAGGCAGACAATGAGACTTACGAAAGCGCCGCCGCTCCGCTGGCTACGCTGAATGAATTGATCGTGACCCTGCTGCTGGTGATTATTGTTGTCAGCGCCATTATTCTGGCCCTGATCCTGACCCTTTGGACAAAAACCCGCATCCACGAAATCGGCGTATTCCTGTCCGTGGGTATCAGAAAATCGGCCATCATCGGCCAGTATTTGATTGAGGTGCTGCTTATCGCTGTTCTCGCCTTTGGTCTGTCCTATTTTACCAGCAACGCCATAGCGGGGCAGATAGGCAACCACCTGTTGGAACAAAGTATGCAGACGGAGCCGGAGGACGATAACGATGTTGTATCTGCCGCCGCTGGGATTGATGCGGGCGAGATTAATCTTATTCAGAAGCCTCTGCCCACAGAGAACGGCATTCCAGTGTCCGTTGGGCTGGACAACCTCGCCCAACTCTATCTGATTGGGATTGCCATTATCATTGTGGCCGTCAGCACCTCATCCATCACGGTCATGCGGATGAAACCCCGCGAAATCCTGTCAAAAATGAGCTGAAGGAGGGACGAGCATGCCTACACTGGAATTGAAAAATGTATCTTACACCTACGAAAAGGGCAAGACGGTTTTGCAGAACGTCTGTGCAGAACTGGCAACCGGGAAACTGTACGCCATCCTCGGCCCGTCTGGGTCTGGTAAAACCACGCTGCTGTCCCTGCTGGGCGGACTGGATGTGCCGACACAGGGCAGCGTCCTGTTTGACGGCGAGAACATTACAGCACAAGGACTGGAACACCATCGCAGGAACCATATCTCGCTGATTTTTCAGAGCTACAACCTGATCGACTACATGACGCCCATTGAGAATGTGCTGCTCACCGCCAAGCTAGACGCTGTTCCTATTTTGGAACGGCTGGGGCTTACAAAGGACGAAGCACAACGGAATGTGTTGAAACTATCCGGCGGACAACAACAGCGGGTGGCGATTGCGCGGGCGTTGGCTTCCGATTCTCCAGTCATTCTGGCGGACGAACCAACTGGGAATCTGGATACCGACACCGCCAAGGAAATCACAGCAGTTTTGAAAGAGAGCGCCCATGCGTTCGGGAAGTGTGTGGCAGTTGTGACGCACTCCAGCGAAGTGGCAAAGCAAGCAGATGTGGTGCTGGAAATCAAGCGCGGACATTTAAAGGAGAGGGATTTGTAGGAATTGTGCCAGACAGCGATAATACATCTGGGGATATAATATACAGTTTCCGCGACCCGGATAATGCTGACGGCATTATAGTCACACCAATATTGTATTTTATCCATCCGTATGGCCACGTGTCATGCGGACGCTCCTCCTGCTGCGCCACCCAGAAGAAGCTCACTCTTTCCGAATGGTATACTCATCACACACCGTCCAGGAATCCACCAGATAGGCCCGCAGATGAAGCTCCGTGTCCGTAATGTCTATCCTTAGAGCCGTCGGTACGTTCTCCTGATTCTGAAACATGAGCCGGACCTCCGGCTCCACCGGATGGTACAGACAGCCGCTGCTGGTTCCGCAGGTCACGTAAAGGGTTCCCTGGGGATTCACCACCGTATCTCCCGGTTCGTAATTGTAATCGTTAAGGGTCTCGCACTCCCGGTTTATGATGGCAGAACGGGCATAAATATGCTCATGGCCGGACAGGACCAGATCCACGTTGTTGTCCATTGCCGCCCGGGCCAGGTACTCCCGGATCTGGCTGTCATTGTTCTCCTGGTACTTGCTGACACTGCTGTATGGCGAAAAATGCTGGGCCAGGATCCGCCATTTCACATCGGGACTTTCCTGTACCACTTTGCCTACATACTGCTCCAGAACATCAAAGGACTGTCTGGCGCTGCTGTTCAGCACAATGAAAAGCGTCTCTCCCCGGACAAAGTAATAATTTCCGTCCAGATCAAACTGGCTCTGTCCCGTGTCCGAACGGTTGGGCACGTTAAAATGCTCATAAAAATTCCGCCCGCCCACACGCCCGGTCCCATAATCATTGATAATATCGTGATTTCCCACAATAGGAGCCAGAGGAATGCGGTAAAGCGCCAGGTGGTCTAAAAACAGCTCGTACTGCTCCGTATTCTGGGCATCTGCCACATGATCCCCCAGGTGAAACAGAAATTCCGCTTCCGGCACATAGCGCAGTAGCCGCGTAACCACGCTGTCCCAGCGCTCCGCCGTCTCCACGGCCTCCTCCATCTCAGACTGCCCAATCTGCGCATCCGAGGTCACAAGGAAAGTCAGCCGTCCGCTCTCTTTTGGCCTCCGGTAGGTATATTCCGGCGACCAGGCATCTTCGTTTCCCACCCGGTAGGTATAAGAAGCTCCCGGCTGGATTCCTGTGACGGAAGCTTTATTTACATAATATCCTCCCACAGTAGAGGCCGGTGCACTCTGGGCCTCAAATTTCTGTTCCTCTCCTGTATCGGTATTTTTCCACATGACACTGCCTTTGCCGCCGCTTTGAGAAAGCCAGTTGAAACGCACTTCATCCCCGGAAGCCCCCACCTCCATGGACAGGGAACGGATTTCCGTAGTATGCAGCAGGGGTGCACTGGTATAATCGGGAAGAAATTCTGCCTTCTCCTGTTCCGGGCTTTTTTCCTCGGGTTCCTCCGGCTCCGGTTCTGGTTCCGGCTTTGGCTCCGGCCGGACGGCCTGCTCCGGCTTTGCCTCTTCCTGTTCCTCTTGCCGGGGTTCCCCGCCGGGAGGGGGTTCCTCCCTGGGCCCTTCCTTAAGCCTCCACGCCGTTAAAGACACCAGGATTAGCAGCACAAGGGCCGTAAACAAAACACCTGCCCGGTTGTTTTTTCTGTTTCTTTTTTTTACTTTTTTCGTCAAAATCTCTTTCCCTTCCCAGTCTTTTCATGTATCATAACTATAGACTGTCTCCATTCAAACGGAACTATGCCCTATCTATTCACGAGGTGATATTATGCTGGAAATTCTTATTATCATTGTTATTGTAATAGCTATCAAAAAAAGGATGGAGAAGACCTCCTCCCATGCAGCTCCGCCCGCACAGGCTCCGTCCCTGTCCCAGGCTAGCGTAGAGCAAAAAGTCAATCAGCGGATCTTCGGCACCGCAGATCTCAAAGACCGGGCCGCCGTCTACAACCGGCTGCTTTTGACCGACCGCTATCAAAATATGGAGAAAATTGCCCACGAGCTGGGCATCACCAAGCAGCAGGTTCTCCAGGAAATCCAGGACCTCAAAGCCCAGGGGCATTACCCCGATATTACCGTAGACGAGAAAAACTACCGCCTGAACTATCCTGCGGTCTCCAAAACCAGGAGGAGTCCTTCCAGGGCCTTCACCTCCCGGACTGCCAAGACTGCTCCTCAGCCGGAAATAAGGTCCGAAGAATCCCGCACCTACGTGCAGCCCTCCAAGCCATACCGTCCCGCCCACAACGCAGCAGAGCGGTACGAGGACTGGATGCCCCTGTCCGGCGGAAAGGAGGTAATCTGCTGCCCTTACTGCGGAGCGGAAAACCAAATCCCCGCAGGCTCCGATCCCGGGCGTTTCACCTGTTACTTCTGTCGGGAAGAATTGTGAAAGATCCGGCGAATCCAAGCTTCCGAGTCCCGAAGCCTTTGCTTCAGGGATTCTTCCTGATCCCGGCCCACAGCTTCCAGCATATATCCGTATTCATCCAAAAGTCCCTGTCCGTGGGGCACCCGGTAGGCTCCGGCGTCGCTTCCCAGGCCCAGCCTGGCTCCTTTTTTAAAAGCATAAGAAACACATTCCATCTGCCTTTTCAGAATCTTTTGTACTTCCTCCTCCGGAAAACGGCCGCAGCCCAGGAGATTCCCTGCCGGAGCCAGAGTAGGAACCCAGACGGCAGAACTTTCCGTCAAAAGGTCCAGCGTATCCCGTGATAAATAATTTCCGTGCTCCAGGCTGTCCACTCCTGCCTCCAGGGCCGCCGCTGCCGGCCTGTCCCCGTTTCCATGGGCCATCACCGCCATTCCCTCCCCGTGGGCAATCCGGATCATCTCCCGGATCTCCTCTGGTTCCAGCCCTTCCTCTGTCAGTACACCGGACGCGGAGAAATCCATAATCCCGCTGATCATAATTTTAATAAAATCCGCGCCCTCTCTTTTGGCCCAAAGAACCAGCTCCCGGTACTCCTTCCAATCGCCGAAGGCATGTCCCACGATGCCTCCGTAATGGCCCTTTTTGTGAATGGCAAAAAGGGGCGTGCGGTAATCAATCCCATACTCCTCCGCCAGATCCCGCGCCCTGCGGGATACGCCCAGAGCATCGCCTCCGTCCCGGACAAAGGCAACTCCGGCATCCTTCCACGCCTGGAAATGCTGCCGGATTGCCTCCTCCTTCACTCCGTCCCGGTGAAGGGCCGCAGCCGCTTTATAATTTTCCCCGTCCATCATCAGATGGGCATGGCATTCTCCTAACATCTTTATCGCTTCCTTCGTAATCCGTTTTTCTATCCAGTGTATCTGCATCCGCTTAAAAAGTCAATCACGCATGTCATAGATCCGGTGCCATTCCTTTGTTTCGTCGTTCCGTACGCACTCGCTGCGGTTCCGGTAGAGAAACCGGACTATCTGATAACAGTCAATCCAGATCTCCCCGTCTCCCTCTTTCTGGGATTCGTCAAAGATCAGCTGGATCCCAAAATGCAGATGGGTCTCGTCAATATTGTTTACATCTTCCTTCACGCTGTACCCCGTATGTCCCATATAGCCAATCACGTCCCCGGCCTGTACCTGGCTGCCCTCCTTCAATCCAAGGGCATAGGGAAACCCCTGCCGCAGATGTGCATAATAGTAATATCGCTTCTTGTCAAAGCTGCGGATCCCAATCCGCCATCCGCCGTACTGGTTCCAGCCCAAGGCCTCCACATACCCGGATTCCACGGCAATGATAGGCGTGCCTGTCTGTCCCATCATATCATGGCCCAGATGCCGCCGGCGGTATCCGTAGCTTCTGGAAACACCGAAATCATCGTAGTCGCTGTAGGGAAAATCTTTGGCGATAGGAAGAAAGGCTTTCAAACCGTACCGTTTTTCCCATTGCTTCCCGGGACCGTCCGGATCCGCTCCGGGAATCTCTTCCTCTTCTGAAAACCCCTGTCCTTCTTTGCCTTCCGCGGGAACCTGTACCTCATATTCTCCCACCATTCCCCCCAGAACGGCCCTGTACGCCTCCAGATAATAGCCGTAGTACTGGAGGCCCTCCGTCAGTGCTTCCATCTCCTCCCCGTTCTGAAGCCGCTTGGCTGCCTCATCAATGTAGCCCTCTCCTTTCGTTCCTGCAAACTCACCGCCGGTCTTTGCGGCTGCATAAGCCAGCAGCTCTATCCAGTCCAGATGGACCTCCTCCCCGTAAGTATCCCGGTCATATTCGTAGGCCCGGCCCAGAGCGGAAGCCGTCACCCGGAAATCCACCCATTTGATAAAGTCTTCCTCTCCCTCATCCTGCAGGCTGGCAGCCGGAAGAAATCCTTCCTCTTTTCCATAAAAATATACGGATGAAAATCCTGCCAAGAGCATCAGTTCCAGCAGGACAAAAACCTTTAAAATTTTTTCCCTTTTCATAAAAATCCGCACTGGTTTCCTTATGAAAAAATATGCAGAAAATCCCTTTTTTAGAACCAATTATTTATTGACAGTATTTTTCCTTTATGATATGCTAAAAAAGTCGCGTAGCGCAACTACGCAACAACACTATATTGTCTTATTATTTTGGAGGGAACGTAATGAGCAAGGGTACAGTAAAGTGGTTCAACAATCAGAAGGGTTATGGCTTTATTTCTGATGAAGAGGGAAAAGATGTATTCGTACACTATTCCGGCATCACCATGGAGGGCTTTAAATCCCTGGAAGAAGGACAGGAAGTGGAATACGACATCGTAGACGGTGAAAAAGGACCACAGGCTATCAATGTAAATAGACTGTAAAACCTGGAAAAGACTGCGCAGTTCCGGCAAAATGCAGAACTGCGCTCTTTTTATGCTCCATACCCATCTTCTATTCCAGCGGCGGGCGGGCCGGATCCCGGGTGTAAGCCGTGTCAATCATATCTGCCACTACCTCATCCTTTGTGGTAAGGGTATAACCGTCCAGATTGCACCGGGTCTGCCGGATATATCCGTCCCCCGCCTGGACAAAAGGCTTCGTCCAAACCCCGCAGTAATACCGGAATCCCTCTTCCTGAAGATAAGCCAGATGATGGCTGGGGTACTCCACTTCTTCCCCGTAGGGATAGATATAAACAACCGTCTCCCCCACCAGCCTTCCAACCTCTTCTTTCCACTGGCGGGTATCCGCCTGAAGCTCCCCAAGGCTCAGTTTCGGCGTATGCCGGTGCCCGTAGCCGTGGACAGCAAACTGCCAGCCCGTCTCTTTGAGCCTCTCTGCCACTTTCCTGGCGCTCTCCCGATCCGCCTCCAGGGTGGGGGACTCCAAATCATTGGTCCGGTAGCCCAGAGTTCCCTCATAACCGGTCTCCGCAATCACACCCTTAACGCCCCGAAGGGAAAAATCCGGATGCTCCTTTACAAATTCATCTAAAATAGGCATCACATCATAATTCCCGATTTTCTCCGTCCCATCGGCTTCCAAATAAAGATTCTTGACCTCCCCGTTTTCGTCCAGCACCAGGCGATCGGCAAAACCGTCCCCCTTCATATACTCATAATAATTCACATCATCAATGGACAGTACAAAAGGAATCCGGCCTTCCGGCACCAGCGGATGCTCAATGTCATGAATATCAATGAGGATAAATCCCTTCTCATACATCTGCTCCAGAATGCGCTCAAACTCCAAAATGGTGGTCATCCAGTAATTGTATCCGTTTGCCATATAATCCCCGTCAAAAGCCAGATCCGTATCCACAATCAGGGAGTGGAAGAAAATATGACGCACAGGCTTCTCATAGAGAACCATTCCGTCCCGTATCTCCTCAAACCGCTCCCTGGCCCCGGCAACCCGCTCATCCTCCCGGTAGGGCTCTGGGATTTCCTCCAAAGTTTCCAAAGCTTCCTCGCAGAAAAATCCCTCTGCCAGGCTTTCTGCCTTCTCTAAAGTCCGCTCAATCACCAGATCCTGAACCATCTGCTGCCTTTCGGCAAACAGAAACGGCGTCTCTGCAAACACTGCCCGGGTCCCGTCCCCGCCCCGGAAAACAAGTGCCAGAATCCATACCAGGGAAACTGCCACCCACAGCGCCGCCAGACTTCTGAAAATCCATACCCTTCTCATATCCAAACTCCCCAACTGCTTAATCCGCCAAATGAAACAACGCCGGCTGGAGAGATTTTTCCCGCCGCCGACACTGATATTATAGCACGGGACTCCTCCGGATGTATCACAGATTTCTAACACTTTCTAACAAAATTGTGACAATCCTGTCAACTTTCCCAAAAATCTTTTAAACATTCCTGCTCCCTATTTCCTTTCCGCCCCAAGAGATTTCCGGCAGAAAAACAAATTCACAAAGTTCTTTTCTTTTTTGTGGATTCTGCTATAATAGTTATCGTATTTCACGGAAGAGCACAAATTTTTTCAGAGGAGAGTTGATTATGGAACATTTGTACATACCGTCCGGCTACACTCCGGAGCTCACACTTTACGACACCCAGGTCGCCATCAAGACCGTAAAAGACTTTTTCCAGCAGAGCCTGGCCGAGCAGCTTTACCTGCTGCGGGTCTCCGCCCCCCTCTTCGTGGTGCCGGAATCAGGACTCAACGACAACTTAAACGGCGTAGAACGCCCCGTCACCTTCGGCATCCGGGAGCAGGAAGAACGTCCGGTAGAGATCGTCCACTCCCTGGCCAAGTGGAAACGCAATGCCCTTAAGCAGTACGGGTTCCACATTGGAGAAGGCTTGTACACGGACATGAACGCCATCCGCAGGGACGAGGACACGGACAACATCCACTCCATCTACGTAGACCAGTGGGACTGGGAAAAAATTATCCTTAAAGAAGATCGCAATACCGAGTATTTAAAAGAAGTGGTCCGCAAAATCTACAAAGCCCTGAAAAAGACGGAAAAATATATGTCCATCCGCTATGATTATATAGAAGAAATCCTTCCCAGGGATATTTTCTTCATTACTACCCAGGAGCTTGCAGACCGCTACCCGGACCGCACCCCCAAGGAACGGGAGGATCTCATCGCCAAAGAAAAGGGCGCCGTCTTTCTCATGGAAATCGGCGACAAGCTGGCCGACGGCAAGCCTCACGACGGCCGGGCTCCGGACTACGATGACTGGCATTTAAACGGCGACATCATTGTCTGGTATCCCGTTCTCGGCCACGCTCTGGAGCTGTCCTCCATGGGCATCCGGGTGGACGAGGAGGCCCTTGCGCGCCAGCTCTCTCTGGCCGGATGCGAGGAGCGCAAAGACCTCCCCTTCCAGAAGGCCATCCTGGAAAAGAAGCTCCCCTACACCGTAGGCGGCGGCATCGGCCAGTCCCGGCTCTGTATGTTCTATCTGCGCAAGGCCCATATCGGGGAGGTCCAGGTATCTATCTGGCCGGACGACGTGCGGGAGACGGCGAGAAGGCATGGAATCATCCTGTTGTAAAACAGCACAAAATCCCCCTGCTTCACGGTTTTTGTCCGCAGTGAAACAGGGGGATTGGTTCTTGAAATATCTAAGCATATGCCGCCTTCTTTTGACAGACTTTCGGCCAAAAGCTCATTCTCTGCTTGAATGTATCCCAAAAGAATGTTACTCTTAAGATATTATTTTATAGACATACCCTTGGAGGAAATTTCATGAACGGAGATTCATCTGCAAAACACGCAAACCATGCTTCCGGCTCCCGCAGCCGTTTTTCCGGCCGCATCGGCTACGTCCTGGCAGTTGCCGGCTCCGCGGTGGGACTTGGAAATATCTGGAGATTCCCATATCTGGCAGCCAAATACGGCGGCGGTATCTTCCTGCTGGTCTACATGATTCTTATGCTGACCTTCGGCTATGTACTCATTGTGTCGGAAACGGCCCTGGGGCGCATGACGGGAAAAAGCCCGGTGGGAGCTTTTCACGCTTTCGGGAAAACCTTTCCATTCCGCTTCGGGGGCTGGATCAACGCCGTAGTCCCCATGATCATTGCCCCTTACTACTGCGCCATCGGCGGCTGGGTGCTCAAATACCTGGTGGAATATCTCAAAGGAAGCGCTGCGGCTCTGGCGTCTGACGGATATTTTACCGGCTTTATCGCGTCCTCCGGAAATGCGGAGTTCTGGTTCATCGTGTTTTCCCTTATAGTCTTCTTCGTGATCCTGGCCGGTGTAAAGAAAGGCATTGAACGGGTATCAAAAGTAATGATGCCTGCTCTGGTGGTTCTCGCCGTCTTTGTGGCCGTCTATTCCGTGACCCGCCCCGGCGCATGGGAAGGCGTAAAATACTTCCTGGTCCCCAAGTTTGAAGACTTTTCCTGGATGACTGTGGTTGCGGCCATGGGACAGATGTTCTACTCCCTCTCCATCGCCATGGGCATCCTGTACACTTACGGTTCTTACCTGGGAAAAGATGTGGATATCGAAAAATCCACCATACAGGTAGAATTTTTTGACACAGCCATCGCTCTTCTGGCGGGCATGATGATCATTCCGGCCGTATTTGCCTTCTCCGGCGGAAATATGGAAACCCTCCAGGCCGGTCCTTCCCTGGCTTTCATTACCCTGCCGAAAATTTTCGCCAGCATGGGAGCCGGAACTATTATCGGCATCGCCTTCTTCCTGATGTTTTTCTTTGCGGCCCTTACAAGTGCCATCTCCCTGGTGGAAACCAGCGTTTCCTCCTTTGAGGACGAGCTCCACTTGAGCCGCCCCAAAAGCTGCCTTCTGATGGGTATCATTATGGCAGTCATTGGCTCTGCCTCTGCGCTGGGCTACGGTTCCTTAGATTTCGTCAAAATTTTCGGAATGGCCTTCCTGGACTTTTTCGACTTCCTCACCAATTCCATTATGATGCCGCTGGCTGCCCTGGCTACCTGTTTTTTGATTCTGCGGGCGGTGGGATTAAAGAGATTTGCGGAGGAAATGGAAGTCTCCTCTGCTTTTAAGAGAAAAAAGCTCTATAACTTTTTCCTCAAATACCTGGCTCCCATCTGTATCGGAATCATTCTGGCAAGCTCCATCGCCAGCGTTCTGGGAATTATTTCTCTATAGGTATCTGTTATGGAAAAACAATCGCAGATCATGGGAAAGGCGCTTAAAAGCGCCTTTCCTTATACCGTCCCTATCTTTGCCGGCTTCCTCTTTCTGGGCATGACTTACGGCATTTACATGAATGTCTCCGGCTTCAGCTTCTGGTACCCCATGTTCATGAGCCTGACGATCTTTGCCGGCTCTGCAGAATTTGTAGCCGTTAATCTTCTTCTGGGCCCTTTCCGCCCGTTTCAGGCCCTGGCCATGACCCTGATGCTCAACGCCAGACATTTATTTTACGGAATTTCCATGCTGGACAAATACCGGGGAACCGGGCTTAAGAAAATTTATCTCATATTCGGAATGTGCGACGAGAGTTTTTCCATCAACTGCACAGCCGAAATTCCAGAAGACGTGGACCGGGGCTGGTTTATGTTTTTTGTCACCCTCTTAAATCATCTCTACTGGTTTTCCGGGGCCGCTCTGGGAGGACTTTTCGGCTCCTTCATCCATTTTAATACGGAAGGCCTGGATTTTGTAATGACAGCCATGTTTGTGGTAATTTTTATGGAACAATGGATGAAAGAAAAGCATCACGGAAGCGCCCTTCTGGGCCTGGGCCTTTCCTTTCTCTGCCTTCTGGCGTTCGGCCCCGGCCGGTTTATGGTCCCTTCCATGATTGCTATCCTCGCCGCCTTGACGCTTTTGCAAAAGCCTTTTGAGAAAGGAGAGAAAACTTTATGAGCATGACTTTATCCCAGCAGCTCATCACCATTGCCATGGTAGTCCTGGGAACCGTTCTGACACGGTTTCTGCCTTTTTGGCTTTTTCCGGCAGACAAACCTGCCCCGGCATATATCCGGTATCTGGGAAAGGTTCTGCCTGCCGCAGTCTTCGGTCTGCTGGTAATTTACTGCCTGAAACATGTAAGTATACACACCGGAAGCCGCGGCATCCCCGAATTTGTGTCCATCTCCCTGGTGATAGGCCTTCATCTTTGGAAGCGTCAGATGCTCCTGTCCATTGCCGGCGGAACCGTCTCATACATGCTGCTGGTACAGTTTGTTTTTTAACTGCCTGCACCTGCTTTTTGTCCTGCCTGGCACCGGATTCCAAATCCATACTCTGCAAGGAAGGTTTTCAGCTCCTCTGCGGACAGCTCCACCCAGATCTGATATTCCTCCGCATTCACGGACTGTACGGGAACCGCAGCCAAAAGCTCTGTTTTCTTCCCATCAATTTCCGGATCGTGATGGTAAATTTCCAGCAGAGCCCCTTCTTTGGCCTCCGGTGCCAATCCAAGGGGAACCGCAAAGGCATACGCGCCTCCGTCTGCCGGTTCGATTTGGCACATGCCCCGCCCCAATACCTCTATAAGCTCTGCCTTGCCGGAAAACTGTGCCGGGTATGTTTCCATAATCACTATCTCTTCATCTTTGGGAAAGGTAATCCGTACCAGATCCCCAATCTCCAGCCCGTCAAAATCTGTCTCTATATAGGGAACCACCTGATCCGCCCGGGGAATATCCATGTCGCCCAGTCCGGGAATCCGAACCACCATAGGGCCTGTTTCCTCTTCCTCCCCCAAAGGCATTCCAAGAGCCACCACCCCGTAAAACACGTTGGGATTTTCCTTTTCCTGCACGCCTGCCGGATTTGCCAGGAGAAATCCCGCCAGTATCACGCAGACTGCAGCAACCGCTCCTGCCAGATACCCGGAGGGCTTCCGGTAAGACAGAACATGTTTCACCCGGCTCCTGGTATCCCCCTCTCCAAAGGCTGCCGGAATCCCCCTGCCCGGCCCTTTCCCGGAAGCCAGGGACAAGAGGGAACGGGAATATTCTTTCTTGACCTCATTTCCCATCCGCCGGATTACCGCCTCATCACAGGACATTTCCATATCCCTGCCGCTGAGGGCAAAGGCCAGCCACACCAGGGGATTAAACCAGTGCAGACAGAGGGCCGCATAAGCCAGCAGCCGGAACAAATGATCTCCCCGGCGGATATGGACCTGTTCATGGAGCAGAAGATAAGCCTCTTCCTCCTCTTTGCAGACACGGGGCATATAAATTTTAGGTGCCAGGATTCCGTAGACAAAGGGAGTTCCTTCCCCCGGCAGCCGGTAAAGATTATCCCGCTCCCGCACAGCCTGCTTCAGGACTTTCCCAAAACGCACCCAGCTAAGAAGGCTGTAAAGCACCATACCCAGAAGTCCTAAAATCCAGATACGGGCACACACATAGAGATTGATCTGGAGCGGATTTACGGACCCGGAGGGATTTCCGTCCGGCAGGACTGCATTTACCGCTTCTTCCGCAGCCGGAATGGGCAGATGAATCTGGGGATCCATCTGATAGCCTATATCGGTTGGGATATACGTCATTTTTCCCTGGCTTGCCGGATCGTTCTGCAAAACTCCCAAAAGGGAAAGGGGAGAGGAGAAAGAAACGGGACACAGCAGGCGGAACAGCACTGCCGCCCAAAGAGCATAAGAAAAAATCCGGGGAGCCCGGCGCAAAAGCAGGCGGAATACCATGACCGCCCCGATGATTACGCTGCCTGTAAGACTCATATTCAGCACTTCAATCCACAATTTTTCTGCCATCTAGGCTTCCCCCCATTCTTCAATCATTTTCCGCAGCTCTTCCACCTCCTGGCTGCTCAGCTTCTTTCTTCTGGAAAAAGCCGCCAGGAACCGGGGCAGGGACCCTTCAAAGTTCTCCTCCAGAAACTGTTCCCCCTGGGCCGCCTGAAAATCTTCCCGGGCTGTCTCAACCCGGACGATGCCCTTGTCATTGACAAACAATTTCCGCAAGCAGAGCCGTTTCAGCATGGTATACGTGGTTGTCCGCTTCCACCCGAAAATCCCCTCACACACCTTTGCCAATTCCCCTGATCCAATCGGCGCCCGCTCCCATATCAAGTCTGCAAACTTTTGCTCCATCTCTCCCAATTTATAAGGATCCATCATCATTCTTCCTTTCCCGCTTTTAGTCTAATATTTTTAGACATTTTTAGTCTAATATAATTAGACTGCTCTGTCAAGAAAAATGTCCGCAGGAAGGCAGGAAGCATTCTCAAGCAGGTAAACGCCAAAAAGTACATTTGTTGGGGGCGGAGGCAAAGCAGACGGCGGAAGGACATCCATGTCCCTCCGCCGCAAGTATTGTCTTATGTTATTTCATGTATACCAATTCTATGTGTTCTTCCGGCTGAGGGGCTGGAATCGGCGACGGGGTTGGTGCTACAATGCCTGCCGCTGTAAGAACCGTTGCGGTTACTCCGGATAACATTTTTATACATATCAAACTCTTATCAGAGGAATTTCATTTCCCATAGACATAGGACCTCGAAAATTCTTCAGTTATTCCGCCCTCTGCTTCCATCTGAGCTTCCTCTGCAGCCTGGCGCTCGGCTTCAGCTTTACGCTCTGCCTCTTCTTTAGCCTTGCGTTCTTCTTCTGCCTTACGAGCCTCTTCTGCCTTACGCTCCTCTTCAGCTTTACGCTCCGCCTCTTCTCTAGCCTTGCGCTCTTCTTCTGCCTTACGCTCCGCCTCTTCTTTAGCCTTGCGCTCTTCCTCGGCCTTACGTTCTGCCTCTTCTTTCTCGGCCTGGTCTTTGTCGAATGTATCTTCAACGGTCTTGTCTTCAAAGTCTTCCGGCCAGTATTTTCTCATCTCTTCTTCCGTGAACGCATTGTCGCCCCAATGGCAGCTTCCACCGTGAGCCTGGATCACGTGCTTACGCCACTCTGTTTTCCAGTCGCCTTCCATCACAAAATGCTCTTTACACTGGCATACACGTACCATTGTGGTATCAGAGGATTTCTCTGATGCAACGGATTCCGCAGCTACAGCAAATGCAACGGATGCGGTCTGATTAAGAGCTGCTGCTGTCCGGGCAACATACTCGGATTTAGCGTCGCTCATAGCAACCGGGCTTGCCACTGTTTCTGTCTGAACTGTTTCATTTAAAACCAATGCAGATATACCTGTGCCCGAAACATTTCCGCCCAACACGCATGCAGACATCAGCGCAGCTACTCTTCCTAATACCATTTTTGTCATAATCAATTACCTCACCTTTCTTATTTATATATTTTTGTTTACATCTAAGAAACTACTAAGGCCGTCAGGCGGTTGCAGGTTTTTGAAAAATTTTTAAAATTTTTTAGTCAAGAATACAGATATCGCTGGTAAAGGGCTGCCCAAAGGGAAGATCCGCAGAGCTGGGCCAAAAGGTAGCGGCAGGGTCGATGCTGAACGTGATATGCTGGCCCTCATACTGGTCCATGCCGTCCGTATAGATTTGAGACTCATCATCATAATACGGGATGTTGGGGTCAGGCTATCCCTGCAGAGTGACAATCTCGTCATAATCGTACGTGCCAACAGTGCCGGTGCGCACGATGCGGTCCCCGTCGGTGGGAAGCGTATCACTGCCTCCCGGCCCGGACGGCTCCGCCCCGCTTGGTTCAGGCGCTGTCCAGCTATCCAGGGCGGACGGGTCCCCGGTTTCGTGCCATTCGATCTCAATTAACGTAATTGAGTCGGGCATCTCGAATATCTGGCCGGTCCAATAGGTGTCCTGATTGAGGGAATCTCCCTCCAGTGTGATCCGTTTCACAAAGGCTTCGCCGGTTCCGCTGGACCAGGACATGCTCATCATTCCGTCTCCGTCCCCTGCCATGGAGAGGCCGCCGCGGATTCCGCCGTCCGCAATCGCTTCAGCGGGCTGACGTACGGTTTTTGTATCCGGGTCATATTGAAAGACAAGGGCATAACTGGAGGATACGGATATCTCAGTATCCATTACCTCCCTTTCCAGTAGCAGCGTCGGAACCGGATCGTCCGGCTGCATCTGCACCAGCGCATACCGGTAGCCGACTAACTCACGCCCCGGCAGGTTTATTTCATCATGAAATTCACCATATTCATAGCTGTCCGCCTGGCTGATGATGATACGGTACTGCTCCAGGGCCTCACCCACGGGGTCAGGCTCCTCCGGTTCCTCCGGCTCCTTCCGGTCTTCCAGAGCCTCCGATTCCTCCGACGCCTCCCAGCCGATATCGTCCTCCATGGCCGATGGTTCCTGGGGCTCAGAAGAACGGGAGGCCATCCGGGCCGCGCCAAAAGCGCCGAGGCCGACAACTGCCACGGCGGCAAAAGCGATAAGTCCGATCTTCAGCGTACCAAGACCGCCAGCCGCAGCGGCTGTACCGGCTGCTTCGGTGCCTGCCGCCGCTCCAGTTGTACCAGCGCCCTGTGCAGTCCCGGCCGCTGCGGCGCCCGTGGGCTTCAAGGACAGGACTGCCTGAAGGATCCGGCTGTCCGGCACCGCGGCCCCATACGCCTTCTGGCTGCGGAAAAGCAGCAGCAGGAACGGAAGCGGAGACAGGCTGTAAAGCTTCGTACCCTGCTTCTCCAGTTCCCGGACCTTCTTTTCGATTTTTCTGCGCCCGTACATCAGCCGGCTCTTGACTGCGCTCTCAGAGACGCTCATGGCGTCCGCAATCTCTTTTACCGACAGTTCTTCGTAGTAGAACATACCGATGGCAGCGCGCTGATCCTCCGGCAATTCATCGAGAATCTCCCGGAGCAGACGGGTTGTCTCTTTCTGGTCGATGACCTGCTCCGGGAGATTCTCGATGCGCTCATCCGGGAACAGCTCTTCCACGGGAGTATCCGTATCGCCGCCGGAGCCCAGCTCCGCAAAGAGCATGGGACGCCTCTTTTTCAGCCAATCCCGGGCTGTGTTGGCGGCAATCTGCCGTACCCATGGCAAAAACTTCGTATCGCCCTGGAAACCATCCAGGCGGGAGAACGCTTTTATATAAGTGTCCTGTACGATGTCAAACACTGCGTCCTCATCCTTGATCATAGACTTGACGGTATAATAAACCTTGCTGTAAGTCTTTTCATATAAAGCACTG
>ERZ779622.721-NODE-721-length-17064-cov-10.376683_pt1 | contig 17064 bp, 17 predicted proteins | sample MGYA00514188_ERZ779622 | MGnify/ENA primary metagenome ERZ779622 (study PRJEB29562, sample SAMEA4376702) | mouse gut metagenome | isolation source: Cecum | study: EMG produced TPA metagenomics assembly of the A DSS colitis mouse model was used to assess the...
GCCTGGCCCGGTGCGGCGTACCCGTGCGGGTGTCCGGCTTTTGCAGCCTGCGGGGGTACACCGTCCTCCGGGTGCTCAAGGACTTCGGGGACAGCAGCGGTCAGGTGTTCCGCTACTTCGCCGCCGGCTGGAACCGGGATGGCCTGGTCCTCCGGGCGGCGGGAGAACTGCTGGAGGTCCCCCCAGAGCAAAGACGGCTTTTTCTGCTCCTCACCGACGCCAGCCCCAACGACAGCCGCCGCATTTCCCCCGGCGGGAAGTACCCCTTCGGCCGGGACTATGCCGACGCCCCGGCGGTGGAGGACGCCGCCCGGGAGGTCCGGGCTCTGCGAAAGCAAGGCATCCGGGTGGGGGCGGTGTTCATGGGGCCAAGCCTGAATGTCCCGGCGGCGGAGACCATCTACGGAAAGAGCCTGGCCCACATCCGGTCCATGGACCAGTTGGCCGCCGCTGCGGGGGCGCTGATTCAGGCGGAGATACGGGAGTTGGAGTAAAAACTTTGTTAAACGGTCCGGCCGCGCACCATACGCGGCGGGCTGAAATATAAGGGAGGTATATTTATGGTAAGTTTTCTTGTGTGTCTGGCCCTGTTGATTGCCGGCTACTTTGTCTACGGCAAAGTGGTGGACAGCACCTTCGGCCCGGACGACCGGGAGACCCCCGCCGTCCGCATCAACGACGGGGTGGACTATGTGGTCATGCCCCAGTGGAAGCTGTTCCTGGTCCAGCTACTGAACATCGCCGGTCTGGGCCCCATCTTCGGTGCGCTGTCCGGTTCCCTGTGGGGCCCCAGCGTCTTCCTGTGGATCACCTTCGGCACCATCTTTGCCGGCGGCGTCCACGACTACTTCGCCGGTATGCTCTCTGAGCGCAACGAGGGCGCGTCCGTCTCTGAGATCACCGGTATCTACCTGGGCGGCGGCATGAAGAACGTCATGCGGGTGTTCAGCGTGGTGCTGCTGATCATGGTGGGCACCGTCTTTGCCGTGGGCCCCGCCGGCCTGCTCCAGCTGCTGTGCAAGAACGCCGGCGGCATCCTGGCCAACAAGATGTTCTGGCTCATCCTCATCCTGATCTACTACTTCATCGCCACCTTTATCTCTGTGGACAAGGTCATCGGCAAGATCTACCCCGTGTTCGGCATCTGCCTGATCATTATGGCCGTGGGCGTGGCCTTCGGCGTGATTACCAACTCCAACTACGTCATCCCCGAGCTGTGGGATCACCTGTACAACATGCACCCCTCCGGCACCCCCATCTGGAGCTTCATGTTCATCACCGTGGCCTGCGGGGCCATCTCCGGCTTCCACGCCACTCAGTCCCCGCTGATGGCCCGGTGCATGAAGTCTGAGCGCCAGGGCCACATGGTGTTCTACGGCGCCATGATCTCCGAGGGCATCATCGCCCTGATCTGGGCCGCCGCCGGCTGCTCCATCTACACCGGCGCCGAGCTGCTGGGCATGGGCGCCGGCGGCCCCACCGCCGTCTACGACATCTGCCAGAAGACCATGGGCTCCGCCGGTATGGTGCTGGCCATGCTGGGCGTCATCGCCTGCCCCATCACCTCCGGCGACACCGCCTTCCGCTCCGCCCGCCTGACCTTGGCCGACTGGTTCAAGATCGACCAGAAGGGCTACGCCAACCGCCTGAAGCTGTGCGTCCCCGTGCTGGGCGTGGGCGCCATCCTGGGCATCGGCAACGCCCTGGGCAAGATCGACTACAATGTCATCTGGCGGTACTTCAGCTGGTCCAACCAGACCCTGGCTATGATCGTCCTATGGGCGGCCAGCATGTACCTGTTCCAGCAGAAGAAGAACTACTGGATCACCGCCGTTCCCGCCACCTTCATGAGCGCCGTGTCCTGCACCTACTTCATCCTGGGCGAGGAGTGCCTGGGCCAGCTGCTGAACAAGCACGAGGTGGTGGACGGAGCCCGGAAGCTGGTGGCCTACAACACCACCCTGGCTTACCCCGTGGGTATCGTGTTCGCCGCCGCCCTGCTGGGCATCTTCCTCTACGCCACCAAGAAACAGACCGCCAAGGCCTGAACCAGCCATATAAAAAACCAGCCGCTGCCTGCGGGGCAGCGGCTGGCACTCTATTTTCCCTTACCTTGACGCTTGAAAACGGCTATGATAGAATGAATCCGTTATATTCCAGTATTAGGAGGTACATAGCCTTGAAAAAGATGATTGCATATTGCGGATTGGACTGTGAAAAGTGCGACGCATACCTTGCGACGATTCATGACGACCAGGAGCTGCGTGAAAAAACCGCAAAATTATGGGCTGAGTTAAATCAAGCTCCCATTCTGCCTGAACATATCAACTGTCAAGGCTGCCGCGTTGAGGGAGTGAAAACGGTATTTTGCGACAGTCTCTGTGAAATTCGCCAGTGTGCGCTGAAAAAGGGCGTTGCGACCTGCGGTGACTGTCCGGAGCTGGAAAATTGTCAAATTGTTGGAGCGGTTATCTCCAACAACCCCGAGGCTCTGGAAAATCTGAAAAGGAACTAGGCGATCATCCATGCTATTCAAACCAGTACAGCTGGGCCGGGAGGCCCTGGATCGGAATACCCTGATTGCGGACCGGAAGTCCTGCAAGCGCTTCGGCCCCTGCGGGGTAGGGGAGAGGGCCCTGTATCTCAGCAGCTTTTACCTGAACTGCCGGTACTACCTGCCCTGGTCCGGCGTCACCCGGGTGTTTAAGCGGGTGGCTATGAGCAAGGGGGGCTTCTCCCACAAGGGCATCTTCGCCTCCATCCCCTACCTGGTGGTGGAGTACGATGGGGGCGAGGAAAAGCAGTGCACCTACAAATACGAGGAACAGGTGGACCAGCTCCTGGCCTGTTTGAAGCGGACCCACCCGGAGATCAAGCAGGTGAGCGCCGCAGCGGAGGAGCGTCTGGCAGAGCGGGAGCAGCCTCCCAAGCCGGAGCTGACCCAGGAGGCCGTGGACACGCTGAGAGCGTTGAAAGCGGCGGAGGCCGTCCTGAAGAAACGGCCCGACCTGTATCTGGAGCTGAGCAAGTCCGCCCGGCAGCTGAGGCAGCTGAACCTGATCCTCTCCGCCCGCCGGGGCGGGAATATGAAGAAACGGGAAGCGGACATCCCGCCCTGCGCGGAGCGGGCCAAGGCGGCCATGGAGGCATTCCTGACGGACTACCAGCCCTTCCCCTTGCCATCCCGCTACGCCCACCCCATCGTCCTCCGCCGGATGAGGCGCTGTATTGAGACGGGCCGGGCTGCTACCCCCGAACAGGCCCTGGAGGCAGTCAAGTCGGACCTGAAAGCCCTGAACTCCTCCGTCCAGGTGAGCCAGGAGGAGCACAACGAGGTGGTGGCCGTGAAGGCCATGTTTCTCAATGAGGGCTATCGGTAGATCATGTCATTTTGCAAGTTGTCAGCAGAAGTAATTCATAAATGTGATTCCATTCTTAGTCAATCTGATGATTTACGGCTCTTTTTGAATGTGTTTGGTTTCCCTGTCGCAAGGGCAAAGACGTCTTTGAGCGAGTTTTCGCGGACGTCTGCGCCCTTGCCTTAACACGCCAAAAGTATGTCCATCGACGAGGTACTGAAGATCTCCGACCTTGTTACCATCCACATGCCCCTTACCCCCGAGACCAAGAACCTGTCTAACGCCAAGTCCATCGCCGGGATGAAGGACGACGCCGTGGTGCTGAACATGGCCCGGGGCGGCATCGTCAACTGAGGAGGATATGTATGAGGCCTTGAAGTCAGGTAAGATCGGCGGCTATGCCTCCGATGTCATGGAGGAAGAACTGGTTGACGAAGGCCTGGATACAAAATTCCACTCGCCGCTGATCGAATGTGATAACTTCATTATCTCTCCCCATTTGGGCGCTCAAACCGTAGATGCTTCCCGGGATATTGGCGCTTATATCATCCAAAAAGTAAAAGACGCCCTGGATTTGTGCGCAAAGTAAAGACATGATCAGCACAGGCCGTCTCCGTCACATTGTGCTCCATGTTATCGTCCTCAAAGAAGATAGCCATGATGATGATAGGCACCGGGTGCGTTCTGGTCATCCTTACGCCGTTAAAAAGATGATTGATGCGTCAAAATTGGGGAGCCAATAGTTAATCATTCATTGAAACCGGAAATCATAATACCAAAGCGAGTGCGGAAAGAGGGCTTGCGTCGGGAACGACGCAAGCCCTCTTTCCGCACCTCAACCTGTTCTGCTCGTCGCGTCTGCCCAGGCAGACACTCCTCGCAGAACCCCTCTCTGTACCTGCTTCACCATGATTGATTTTGTGTTCAATTAACAGCGCATCATGGCTGATTGAAGTCCAAGGCAAACATAGATTTTGCGCTCCGCCTCGTTCACCATGACATTTTTGGAACCTCACAGTTTCGTCAAAAACTCAGCCTTCATGTGATGCTTCTGATTTGCTGTGATTTGTCAAAGTCCAAAATACGGATGATCGTAGCACCTTTTTCTCCCCATCTTCCAATCACTGAAAAAGCCATATGCTCCATGTTGTCGTCCTCAAAAAAGATACCCTTCAGATTGTTGAGTACCACCTGGATGGACCGGTTGGAGGTATCCCACAGTCTAGCATTATCGCTTCCTCTGGGAGTGATGATCTTGATCTCAACCATAGCCTTATCAAAATAGGGGAGGGGCCTCTGTTGGGCCGCCTCTCCTATGGCCGCATGGATCATCGCTTTCCAATGTTCCTCGACTGCCTCGGTCAGTCTCTTCATAGACGGCAACGGCTCCGTAATTGTCAGCGTCACCACAGAATCTTTATTTTTCCCACCGCTGTGCGCATTTGCAACTCGCTCAGCACTCCCACCAAAGGTCTCCATATCATAAATCACAGATAGCAGCTGGCTTTGCAGCCGGAGCGTCAGGTCGTACATTTTGTGAAGCTGGTCCGCGCTTGCTCCACCGCCCTCAGCCAGACACCGATCAATTTGAACTATCGTTTTCTTCAGTGAGATATTCATAAAACTGTATTCCCTCCAATTCTACCACGTCCGGGTACATCCGCAGAATCGGCCTGTCCCGTTTCCGGTAGCAAATTGCATATCGTACCTCCGGTGGTGCTGGCATATCACTTTCCAAAAGTTTCTTCAGTTCCTTCACCGCCGAGAAAAAATAGACATATTTCAGCAAGTCGGTCGCTGGGTTGACAATAAAGCGGTAAGGCCACTTTTCGTAGTCGCCCTGTGCCGGGTCATGTGACCTGGTCTCATTTTTACTTCGATCACGTACCTCGCTCTCGGAACCCAGTATCGCTTGTATGTCTATCTGAAACCATAGTGTATCAATGCCTCCATAGCGGGAAAAACCTGCGCGTCCTTTCGCCAGATCACCGTGACAGATGCCTCCTCCACCTCCCGGAGGGCAAATCCTGTCAGACTGTCCTCACGTTGCACTATGTCCTCGGACAGGAACCCCGCCGCCGCGTTCTCTCGGATGTGCTGGAGGATGGTAAACACTTGAGATGTATATTGAATCACGTTTGGAGTATAATCTGCCGCCCGGAATAAACGCTTAAGATATTTGGTCTGGCTGTAGCGGTCAGACAGCATGATGAGCGGTGTTTGCCCCACCTGGGACAGTGTATCCACCCGCTCCTCTGCCAGCGAGTGGTCCCGGTGGACGCAGAACAGCAGTCGGCTGTGCCCTAAAATGACAGAGCAGTAATCTACCCCAGGCGGGGCGATGGACACTGTGAGGGCGAAGTCAAGTTCCCCGGTGTCTATTTTCTGGTAAAGCGTTTCGGTAGAATCCTCCGTCACCTCAAAAGTAACATCCGGGCAGGCAGCGTAAAATCCGTTTCGCAGCCGTGGGAAGAGCAGGCTGGCCCCCATGGGAGCCACGCCTACCCGCAGGACGGCCTTTCGCTGGGCGATGAGCTCCGCGTTTTTCCAAAGCTGCCCGTAGGAGCGCAGCAGGTGCTCTGCCTCCCGGAGAAAGGCCCTGCCCTGGTCCGTCAGGCTGATGCTGTTGGGCCGGTGGTCAAACAGGGGGAAGCCGCACTCCCTTTCCAGATCCCGGATAGAAGTGGACAGGCCGGGCTGGGAGACAGACAGCTCCCGGGCGGCTCTGGTCAGGCTCTGGTGCTTGCATACGGCAACGTAGTATTGCAGTTGCTGAAGTGTCATGTGCCGCACCTCCTTTCCCCCATTTTAGCATAAGTATAAACTGTGCTCAATAGATTTTATGTATTTTACATTTTGTTTTTTCTATGCTAATATATAGATAACGAGATGAAAGCTGCGCGGCGACATTTCAGTTGAAGAACAACAAGGAGGAGTTGCCCATGTCCCCGGTTGTCATAACCCTGCTGTTCCTGGCTTTCGCCATCGTGATGTTCATCCTCGAAAAAATCCCCCTTGGGCTGACCGCCACCATCGTGGCCATCGGCCTGAACGTGACCGGCGTCCTCAGCGCCTCCGACACCTTCGCCGGCTACGTCAACAGCAACGTGATCCTGTGTGTCGGAATGTTCGTGGTGGGACAGGCCCTGTTCGAGACGGGTATGGCCAACAAGATCGGCGGCATCGTCACCCGGTTCGCCAAAAGTGAACGGATTTTGATCACCGCCATCATGGTCATCGTGGGCGTCATGTCCGGCTTCCTGTCCAATACCGGCACCGCCGCGGTGCTCATCCCCGTGGTGTGCGGCATCGCCGACGAGTCCGGCTACTCCCGGGGCAAACTGCTCATGCCTCTGGTGTTCGCCGCTGCCCTGGGCGGCAACCTATCCATCATCGGTGCCCCCGGCAACCTGATGGGCATCAACGCCCTGAATGAGATGGGGATCCAGACCGGATTCTTCGAGTACATCGCCGTGGGTGCGCCCATGCTGATTTTTGGCATCATTTACTTTGCCCTCATCGGTTATAAGTTCCTCCCTGACTCCAAGGGTGAGGGGGACACTGAGGGGCAGCGCGACTACAGCGTGCCCCCCAATGGAAGCAGGTCACCTCTCTGGTAGTGCTCATCGTGGTGATCCTGGCCATGATTTTTGAGGAGCAGATTGGGATCAAACTCCAAGTTTCCGCCTGCATCGGCGCGGCCTTCCTGGTCCTCACCGGCGTCATCAGCGAGAAGGCGGCGCTCCAGTCCATCGACCTGAAGGTGGTCCTGCTGTTCGGCGGTTCTCTGGCCCTAGCCAAAGCGCTGGAGACCACCGGGGCCGGAAGCCTGATTGCCGACACTATCGTGGGCGCCCTGGGCGAGAACCCCAACCCCATCATCCTGCTGCTGGTGATCTTCATCGTGGGCTGTACCCTGACCAACTTCATGTCCAACACCGCCACCACCGCCCTCATGGTGCCCATCGCCGTCTCTCTGGCCCAGAGCCTGGGGGCGGACCCCCGCTCCATGGTGATTGCCACCGTCATCTCCTGCTCCTGCGCCTACGCTACCCCCATCGGTATGCCCGCCAACACCATGGTGGTAGGATTGGGCGGCTACAAATTCAATGACTATGTGAAATCCGGCCTGCCCCTCATCGGCGTGTCCTCCGTGATCTGCATGGTGCTGTTGCCCATCCTTTATCCCTTCTATTGAGCGATATATAGTAATCTATTTTCATACAAGGAGGTCATTTCATGACAAAACCAGAAAGCGTCCAGCGCATGACCGAGATGATGGCAAAATTCATCGCCCACACCGGCAAAAAGCTGCCCAACGATGTCATCGCCAAGCTCCAAGAGCTGCGGGACAAGGAGGACAGCCCCCTGGCCAAGACCATCTACGACACCATGTTCCGCAACCAGGAGCTGGCGGTGAAGCTGAACCGCCCTTCTTGCCAGGACACCGGCGTGCTCCAGTTCTGGGTGAAGTGCGGCACCGGCTTCCCCCTCATCAATGAACTGGAGGGTCTGCTGAAGGAGGCGGTGGTCAAGGCCACCTTCGATGCCCCTCTGCGCCACAACTCGGTGGAGACCTTCGACGAGTACAACACCGGCAAGAATGTGGGCAAGGGTACCCCCACCGTGTGGTGGGACATCGTGCCCAACTCCGACCAGTGTGAGATATACACCTACATGGCAGGGGGTGGCTGCACCCTCCCCGGCCACGCCATGGTGCTCATGCCCGGCGAGGGCTATGAAGGGGTCACCAAGTTTGTGCTGGACCGCATGACTACTTACGGCTTGAATGCCTGCCCGCCCCTGTTGGTAGGCGTGGGCGTGGCCACCTCGGTGGAAACCGCCGCGCTGCTGTCTAAGAAGGCCCTAATGCGGGATATCGGCTCCCACAGCGAGAACGAGAGGGCAGCCAAGATGGAAAAGCTGCTGGAGGACGGCATCAACGCCATCGGCCTGGGTCCCCAGGGCATGGGCGGCAAGTATTCCGTGCTGGGCGTCCACATCGAGAACACCGCCCGGCACCCCTCCGCCATCGGCGTGGCGGTGAACGTGGGCTGCTGGAGCCACCGGCGGGGCCACATCATCTTTGACAAGGACCTCAATTACACCATTCTTTCTCATTCGGAGGTGACGCTGTAATGGTAGAAATCAGAGACGGTAAGAAGATCCTGACCACCCCCATCTCGGCGGAGGATTTGAAGGACATCCACATTGGCGATATCGTGTACCTGACGGGCAGCCTGACCACCTGCCGGGACGTGGCCCACCGGCGTGTGGTGGAGGAGGGCCGGGAAATCCCGGTGGATGTGCGGGACAACGCCATCCTCCACGCCGGGCCCATCATCCGCCCCCTGGAGGGGGACAAATTCGAGATGGTGTCCGTGGGGCCCACCACCTCCATGCGTATGGAGAAGTTCGAGTACGACTTCGTAAAAACCACCGGCGTCCGGGTCATCGTGGGCAAGGGCGGCATGAAGGGCAACACCGAGCGGGCCTGCAAAGAGTTCGGCGCCATCCACTGCGTGTTCCCCGCAGGCAACGCCGTGGTGGCCGCGGTGGAGGTGGAGGAGATCGTGCGGGCCGAGTGGCGGGACCTGGGGATGCCCGAGACCCTGTGGAATTGCCGGGTAAAGGAGTTCGGGCCCCTGATCGTGTCCATTGACAGCGAGGGCCGGAACTACTTCGAAGAGAAGAAAGTGGAGTATGAACAGCGCAAGGACGAGCAGGTGGCGCTGATCTCCAAGCAGGTAGGATTTATCAAGTAAATCAGACAGCGAAACAGCCCCGTTTCATTCAAAGCCAGCTAAAAGCGATTTGAATGAAGCGGGGCTGCTTTTTGTCAAAAGGAAAGGAATGCTGCACAATTCCATAATGCGGTCACGCAAAGAATCAAAGGAAGATATGCAAGCCGGGGAAAGCGAGAGCATACAGAACCAAAAGCTGATTTTACAAAAGTATGCTGACGAACACCACTTTTTCAACACGCGCTTTTTCGTAGACGACGGATTTTCCGGCGTGAGCTTTGAGCGTGAGGGGCTTCAAGCCATGCTGCATGAGGTTGAAGCCGGGAACGTGGCGACCGTCATAACAAAAGACCTTTCCCGTCTGGGACGTAATTATCTGAAAACCGGGGAGCTGATAGAGATTGTCTTTCCCGAATACGAAGTGCGCTACATTGCCATTAACGACGGTGTAGACACAGCGAGGGAAGATAACGAGTTTACCCCTCTGCGGAACTGGTTCAACGAGTTTTACGCCCGCGACACCTCAAAGAAAATCCGGGCTGTCAAACAGGCAAAGGCGCAGAAAGGCGAGCGCGTCAACGGGCAAGTGCCTTATGGGTACATAGCTGACCCCAACGACCGCAATCATCTATTGCCCGACCCGGAAACGGCGCACATTGTAAAACAGATTTTCGCTATGTATGTGCGCGGCGACCGTATCTGCGAAATCCAGAACTGGCTACGGGAACATGAGGTATTGACTGTTGCAGAATTGCAGTACAGGCGCACAGGAAGCCACAGGCACCCCCGCCCACACCCGAATTGTATTTACAACTGGCCGGATAAGACGCTCTATGACATTCTGGCGCGTAAAGAGTATTTGGGGCATACCATTACAGGCAAAAGCTACAAGGTATATCTAATTGTTTAACTCACACATGGAATACCATACAAACTGAGCATACAAAATATGCAGAGTTAAGTGTGCAATTTATATGTTTCATATATCCAAATCAAGCCATAAAGAACGTAAAAGTTCCTTATCTTTCAGCCTATTTCTGACAGTATTGGGCGAGCACCCTAGCTTATCCGCAATCTGCCTATATGTATAATTTTTCTTGCGGAGGTATACCATCATTTCCGTTGACAAGTCCTGCCGAAAGGCGGACGCTTCCACTCCATTCTTAACAGGTCGTTTTTGTGGTTCTAGTGGTTGTGTTTCCTTATCCGAGTCATTTTTCAGCTTGTTTACGTTTGAAGCGTAGTCAACCCCGTATGCTTCCCAAAATTTTTTGACTACTTCTCTCTCATAAAGTTGATTATACTCAAAATCTGTCATCTATATTCCTCCAAAGCATTTTTCTTTCCTGTGTTCTCATAAACTTTTAAAAAATTCACCCAAACAAAACCCAATTTTCACCCCCTGACTGTATCAAAATTTTTCTTTCATGTATTCGTTAACGTACCCCCAATTTTTTAAAAGAAGAGCGGATAGTTTTTTGATTTTTCAATTATCCATTTCAAAACAGAAATTTGGTTGAATGCTGAACACTATCCTACTGCCTTCCGTTTTCACCATCCTGCTTATTGAACCGCCTGTATTACAAGGACCACTATCACCAATTTCCTAATACCCCTAGGCCCCATTTTGGTCCCCTCTGGCCCTTTCCATTCCTTCAGCATACCCCTAACCCCTCCAGCCCTTTCCAACCTTCCCAGAACCCTCTGGAACACTGTACGCTTCAGCTATACACCCCCCTTATTAAATCTACTTACTAATACCAACAAGCCGCAAAAAAAGTACCCACTTCCAAAAGTGAGTACTTTTTATTTTATCTATGCTCTTTCAATAATTGTACCAAATGACCTCTACACGCTTATTATCTTTCTTACTTCCAACGCCTGTTGTTGTATGAAATTCTTCCCGGTGCCATCCTGTGCCCTCATTCAAATATTTGTTGTACAACTGCAAGTCATAGTTTGATACCAGAATTCTGCATTTCGCTTTTTGAATACAACGTAAAAACTTTTCTTGGTCGTCATATCCAAATGACATAGAGTATATTTTACCTAAATTCTTAGGCATTCTATCCCCATAATTCTTTTTAATTGCGTCTGATAAACGAGGTGTACTGTCAACATCAATATCCTTTAACAACTCTTTTTCGCTATCCACGCTGATATATGAAGGGTCACAGTACATCATAACACGGGGATTGTTTATCCACTCATTCAACACTTGAAACGCAGATGGTACTTCATTTAATGGGGTGTCCGGGTCTATAAACATCATATTTCTAAAAAAGGCCATAGCGTCAATTTGAAAAACTTCTACGCCCTCTAATCTTTCAGCACAGTCAAACAGTTTAACGATCTGCCGTCTGTACTGCTCATCTGTTTTAAACTTCTCGGCGCTCCATGTTTGCCCCATTCCATCCCGTGACTGCTGAAATACTACATAAGTTGCTATTGCTAAATCCATGTCAGAAATGTCTATACTATAATCTCTTGACCGCTCAAGAAACCCTTGTGTTTCTTTTAACTGATATGATTCAATCCAGTCAGCAAGATAATTTCTCAATGTTTCTTGGAATTTCCTACGCTCTTTAGCAGTCTTACCTTTTGCGTTGTGTTCTTCCGCTTGCAATACCTGTTGCAACTTATTTAAACCAGCTTGTACTGTTGGTATTATTTTATGTGGTGGTGTTTTTCGTTTTGGGTTAACTGCCTTTTCTGCCATTTCAAAAGACTGCCATAATATTTCATCAAGTAAGTCATTTGCGGTATGGGAACTAACAATCTTTTTATCAATCAATAACCGACGTAACCGAATTTTTGATTGTTCTTCTAAATCTTTTTCAGCACTATCAAAAACGGTCTTTTGTTTATCAAATTCCGCCTGACTATAAACCGTTTCATCTTCCAACCTATGTATAAATTCCACTGATTTAATGGGGTCGGACAGTATACGCATTAGAGCGGTCAAGCCTTCACTGTAATCATTATAACACTCGACTTTATGACGAGGTTTGTTTAACAACACCCGGCACATACCACCAAATGGAGTAACAAAGATGTCCGTATCATCATAATTAAGCCGGTCAGCGATAAAGTGGGCCATGCGGCCCTTGCCGCCATAGTATGGAGCAATCGAAAGAGTATCCCTTTTATTCATCTATTCATCCCCATCATCCCTTTTTTTCCGCTTCTCCTGTTTTTCTGGCATAGTAATGCCTAATTTCTGTCTATGAAATGCAATAACTCTTTCCGGCTTAGTTCCCAATCGTTTTAATATTGCATACCTTCCAGACACCACACGAATATATTCATCTTGGTCAAGCTGCTTTCGCAGATTCTTCAATTCATAATCACCATAACCGCAGTCATGCGAGAGTTCATTAAACATATTAACTGGAATATAACAAAACTCCTCAGATATGTATTCTGTACCTTCTGCAAAAAATTCCTTCACTTCTGTAATCAAATTACTGTACCGTGTATCATCCTTGGAGAAAATGACTTCCCCAACTTCAATATTTGCATATTCCTTTTCAATCTCACGGGCCAGATCTCTAAAATAGGTATCCCCCATAACTACACCGAATTTCTTGAAGTCCTTCATATCACGGCCCAAATCTACTATGGAAGTAATTATAGAACCGTTCTCGTTCCCATCCTTAAAATTCGTAATTTTCATGCTTTCTATGTGCGTCTGAGCATCTTTATAAATGACCAGCTTAAACTGAAACCTACTTTCTAATTCAGCCTTAATACTATTTTTCAAGTCCACACTGAAAGTACTGCTTTCCTTATCTAATACCCAAAAAACTTTTTTAGAATTTTCCGCCATAACATAGCCCTCCTAAATCTTTATATATAAGGGTTAACTATTTTAACTGTATCATATATGGCGAATTTTGTCTATATAAACAAAAGAGATACCTGCCCTAAATTAAGCAAGTATCCTAACAATTAAAAGACACATATCGGTTACAGTGGTTATTGCGGTTACACTGGTTACATTTTCTAAACTAGCTGACCTCTATAAGTAGAATAACTTATATGAGCATTTTTGTCAAGTACTAATTTACTTATTCCAATTTTCACACAGGTGCGAAAAAAGTGAAACTTTTCCCCCACACTTACCAACAGTACTCAACATTTACCAATAGTAATTACAAATAATTCCAATTAGTTTCAACTATTCTTAATCGCTCCAGCCATCACAGAAACACTGTATATTGTAACAAAACTAATATATTACACAATATATAGTATAAAACAACAAAAAAAGGAAGTAGAGATTAGATATCTCCACTTCCTTTTTCTGGTTGCGGGGACAGGACTTGAACCTGCAACCTCCGGGTTATGAGCCCGACGAGCTACCAATTGCTCTACCCCGCGATATGGTGCCGGAGACCGGGGTCGAACCGGCACGGGATCACTCCCACGGGATTTTAAGTCCCGGGCGTCTGCCAATTCCGCCACTCCGGCATGGGTGGCTTCCGGTCTTAGATGCTTAAATAAGATACCATAGAACAGATACTTTGTCAAGAAGAATTTTGGCAGCCATTATTATTTGTTGTGTAGGAGTACAATACATATCGGACAGTAGCGGAAGAAAAAAGGTAGAAGGATGCGGCCGCATCTCTATGACAACAGCCCCGCCAGGCGCTTGCCGGCGGGGCTGTGCTCTTGACTATTTCATTGCCGCCTCTCGAATATCCGCCGTCTTTTCCTTGCGGCCTGCGGCCTTGGCCCACTCGCAAATGGGAATGGGGGCCACAGCCAGGGCCATCACGGTCAGCCACTGGGGGGCGTTCATGGCCGCAACAGAAAACACTCCCTGGAGGGGCGGGATCAGCAGTACGGACAGCTGCATGGCCAGCCCCGCCAGAAAGGCCCGGTTCATGGCCGGGTTGGAGAGGACCCCCTGGGCAAACAGGGAGCGGTCCTCGCTGCGGACGTTGAAGGCGTGGAACAGCTGACACAGGGTGAGCGTGGCGAAAGCCATGGTGTTGGCTGCCGCCCCCTCCGTGCCCGGGGCGGCCAGCCGGGTAAAGCCCAAAAAATAGGCCGTCAGGGTGAGGCAGCCCACCATCAGCCCCTGCCAGGCCAGACGAAGGGAAAATTTTCGGTCGAAGAGCCCGGCGGAGGCGTTTCGGGGTTCCTCCTCCATCACCCCCTCCTCCACAGGCTCCACCCCCAGGGCAAGGGCGGGGAGGGAGTCGGTCACCAGGTTGAGCCACAGCAGCTGCACCGGCGCCAGGGGCATCTGTCCGAAGCCCGCCACCGTAGCCGCGAAGATGGTAAATATTTCCCCGATGTTGCAGGAGAGCAGGTAGTGGATGGCCTTGCGGATGTTGGAATAGATTCCCCGGCCCTCCTCAATGGCGGAGACTATGGTAGAGAAGTTGTCATCGGTAAGGATCATGTCCGCCGCCCCCTTGGCCACGTCAGTGCCCGCTTTCCCCATAGCGCAGCCGATGTCGGCGGCCTTCAGGGCGGGGGCGTCGTTCACCCCGTCCCCCGTCATGGCTACCACCTTGCCCCGCTTCTGCCAGGCCTGGACAATGCGCATCTTGTGCTCCGGGGACACCCGGGCAAAGACGGCGAATTTTTCAATGTCGTTCTCCAGCAGCTCCTGGGGCATGAAGTCCAGCTCCGCCCCCGTCACCGACCAGTCCCCGGGGCGAACGATGTCCAGCTCCTTGGCCACCGCCACCGCGGTGGCCCGGTGGTCGCCGGTAATCATCACCGGCCGCACCCCCGCCAGGTGACATTTCGCCACGGCGAAGCGCGCCTCGGGCCGGGGCGGGTCCATCAGGCCGAAAAGGCCCAGAAAGGTGAGCTCCCGCTCCAGATCGCCCGGCCGGGGGTCTTTGGGAAGATGGTCCAGCTGCCGCCGGGCTACGGCGATGACCCGCAGAGCCTTTTCCGCCAGACCCTCGTTGGCGGCCAGAATGCGGCTCCGGTCTCCCGGGGTCAGGGGACCCCTGGGGGTGGCCGAGCACCGATCCAACAGCACGTCGGGGGCCCCCTTTACCAGGGCGGTCCAGCCCCCATCCGGGTCGGTATGTATGGTGGTCATCAGCTTGCGGGTGGAGTCAAATGGGATGTCGGCCACCCGTGGAAAGCGCTCCAGCTCCCGGCTTTGGTCTACCCCGTCCCGGGCAGCGGCCACCACCAGCGCCCCCTCGGTGGGATCACCGGAGGCAGTGGGGGCTCCGGCCTTCCACGTAAGCCTTGCGTCGGAGCAGAGCGCCCCCGCCACCATGGCGTCCCGCCGCCGGGCGCCGGGAGTGAGCCAGACCTGCTGCACCGTCATCTTGTTCTGGGTGAGAGTACCCGTCTTGTCGGAGCAGATCACCCCGGCGCAGCCCAGAGTCTCCACGGCGGGCAGTTTCTTCACGATGGCGTTTTTGTCCGCCAGCCGCTGCACCCCCAGGGCCAGCACGATGGTGACGATGGCGGGCAGCCCCTCGGGAATGGCGGCTACCGCCAAGGAGACGGCGGTGAGGAACATTTCCAGCATCCCTTTCCCCTGAAACAGCCCCACTCCGAACATGACCGCGCACACCGACAGGCACAGGAAGGACAGGGATTTGGATATCTCGGCCATCCGCCTCTGGAGGGGAGTGTCTCCCGAACTGCTGTCCAGCAGCAGGCCGGCGATGTGACCCATCTGGGTGTCCATGCCGGTGGCCACCACCAGGGCGGTCCCCCGGCCGGCGGTGATAAGCGTGCCCGAGAGGAGCATGTTCACCTGATCCCCCAGAGGGGTATCCGCCGGGAGGGCCTCCGCCGCCCGCTTTTCCACCGGAACCGACTCCCCCGTCATGGCGCTCTCGTCGGCCTGGAGGCGGCTGCACTCCAAAATCCGGGCGTCGGCGGGAACCTGATCCCCGGCCTCCAGCAGGATAACATCCCCGGGCACCAGGGCGGCGGCGGCCGCCTTCCGGGGCGTCCCGTCCCGCAGGACAGCGGCCCGGGGAGAGGACATCCGTCTCAGCTCCTCCAGCGCCTGCTGGGCATGGTCCTCCTGGGTGATGGAGATGATCCCGTTGACCACCACAATCACCAGGATAATCACACCGTCCAGCCAGTCCTCCCCGCCGCTGGCCAGCAGCGACAGGGCGGCCGCGGCCAGCAGCACCAGAATCATGGGATCCTTCAGCTGGCCCAGGACGCGCAGGAGAAGCCCCGGAGGCTTGGGCTGAGCCAGCTGGTTGGGACCGTACTGCTCCAGCCGCCGGGCAGCCTCCCGGGCGGTGAGCCCCTCCGGGCGTCCCTTCACTTCCTCCATCACCTGAGACACGCTCCGGCTGTGCCAGTCGCCCATGCTCCCATCTCTCCCTTCCAGTTTCTTCCAGTATAGCGGAGGCTTGTCCATTATTTTGGGGAAAGCTGTCGAGGGATAAAAAATGTCCCGCCGGAGGGCCCCGGCGGGCTTCTTATTCCTTCATCTCCAGTAGGGTCCGCGCCACGTTGTCCGCCCAGAGGCGGCCGCCGGCGATGGCCTCACTGAGGGAGTTGCCGTGTCCCCCCACCTCCACCAGGACGGAGCCGGGGCACAGCTGCTGGTTATACCGGCTCTTGCGCAGCACTGTGGGCCGGGCCAGGCTGGCGTAGCCCTTCACCAGATTCCGCTGCAATTTCAGGGCAAAGGCCAGATTGTCCTTCCACCGGGGGTGGTCCGCGCCGCCGGCGTCGGTGCCCAGCACCATCATTACCTGGGCCACCTTCTGCCCCGCCTCGTCGGACACCAGCTTATAGACCTCCCCCTCGTTCCCCACCAGGGCGTCCCGGTGGACGTCGAACACCACCTTGATAGAGGGATACCGCTCCAGCCACTGCTCCGCCACCGCCTTGGAGCGGTCGTAGGCGCCGTTGTAGGCGGGGTAGTCGCACAGAGTGGTGTCGTGAATCACCTGAAAGCCGTAGGCCCGGAATACGGTGGCCATCTCCTCCCCCACCCGGAC
>ERZ779622.727-NODE-727-length-16950-cov-4.849364_pt1 | contig 16950 bp, 15 predicted proteins | sample MGYA00514188_ERZ779622 | MGnify/ENA primary metagenome ERZ779622 (study PRJEB29562, sample SAMEA4376702) | mouse gut metagenome | isolation source: Cecum | study: EMG produced TPA metagenomics assembly of the A DSS colitis mouse model was used to assess the...
TCTCAAGCAGCTCGCCCTCTGCCGTAGACTCGCACTCAAAGGACGCCTTGTCCGTCTCATAGGTAAAAAGGATGTCTCCCACATTTACGTGGTCTCCCTTTTTCTTCAGCCATTCCGTAATAATACATTCTTCCACGGTGATTCCCGCCTTGGGCATCAGCACGCCTGCGGCCACATTGCCGGCAGGTGCCGCTGCTGCAGAAGGCGCGGCCGCAGCGGGAGCTTCCGCTGCCGGAGCTGCCTGTGCAGGTTCCGCCGTCCCCTCTTTGATGCCGGAGATATCCTCTCCCGGCTGTCCCACCGCACACACATTCACCAGAACGGGTACTTCGTCCCCTTCTTCATAAAAAATCTCAAGGATCTCTCCTTCTGCTGTGGATTCACACTCGAAGGATGCCTTATCCGTCTCATAGGTAAAGAGAATGTCGCCCACGTTTACATGGTCGCCCTTTTTCTTCAGCCATTCCGTAATAATACATTCTTCTACGGTAATTCCTGCTTTTGGCATCAATACGCCTACTGCCATCTTTTTTCCCTCCATTGCGCTTGTTTCATTTATTTTTTGTTTCATTACAACCAAAATCTCAAAGAACCCGGACGCCTGCCTGCTCCGCCCGGTCTAAAAATTCCCGGGGCAGCCCTCCGTCGCTGACAATACAGTCCGCGTTCTCAATATTGCCGAAGGTATAGGGAAGTATCTTGCCGCACTTGGAACTGTCCATCAAAATCACTTTTTTCCCCGCCTTCTCCATCATCAGCCGTTTCACCAGCATCTCATCCTCTTTGCCGCAGGTAAAGCCCCCCTGGTCCGTATAACCGGAAACGCCCAAAAACGCCGTGGCAATGTTGATCTGCTCCAGCATCTTCAGGGTGCTCTGCCCGGACACTGCCTGATTGAAGCGGTTTAAGGTCCCCCCGCACATATGGATAGTAGGAATGGTAAGGCGCCCCAGCTCCATGGCAATATTAGGACCTGTGGTAAAAATATTAACATCCATGTCGGGAAGGGCCTGGGCAAGCGCCATGCTGGAAGTCCCTGCGTCCAGAAACACAGCACTGCCGGGATCGATAAGCTTCAGGGCTTTCCGCGCCATTTCCCGCTTGGCCTTCCGATTGGTCTGCATCCGCGCCTCCAGCTTCACTTCTGTAGGACTGCTTCCCGCCGTGGGAGACATGGCCCCGCCCCTGGTGCGGAGAATCACGCCCTCCTCCTCCAGCTTCTCCAAATCCCGGTGTATTGTCATTAAACTGACATCAGGAAAAAGAGCGCTGATCTCCTTTACGGTGACTGCACCTTTTTCCTGAATAAACTTTCCGATATGTTCTCTGCGGAGCTGGTTCATATTATGTATCCTCTTGTTGTGAATTGTTATGTATGAAGGTCCGTCTTTAACAAATCATAACATTTTATAACATTTCCGTCAACAGGTTTTCTCATTTTTTCCAAATAAAATAAAAAAGCTTCTGCCTTTTCTCAGGCAAAAGCTTTCACTCTCTCTATTTTTATTATTACGCCGCTTTAAACAGCACCCTCTTATACCTGGAAAGCACCACCAGCAGTACTGTTCCCATCATTCCGCAGGACAAAATCTCTCCCAAACCTACCGTTCCCATCAAAAAGGGGATGGGCAGCGGATCCCCGTATCCATACCGCAGGACAAAGGGAATGATCAGCACATTTGCCACAATGGGCGGCAACGGCGCCAGGTATCTGCTCTTCTTCCGTAGCAGATACGTTCCCACCGCGCCTATGAGCGTCGCAACACTTCCAAAAGCCACATCCAGCAGGATTCCGCCTCCCAGCAGATTGGCAGCCAGACAGCCGATAAAAAGTCCGGGGACTGCCGCCGGCGTAAAGAAGGGCAGAACCGTCAGCGCCTCCGCAACGCGGGTCTGAATGGCTCCGTAGCTGATGGGCTCAAAGACAATGCAAAGAACCACGTAGATAGCGGCAATCATAGCCGCCTGAGTCATAAACTGCACTTTGTTTTCTCTCATATTTTGTTCTCTCCTTAGTTTTGTTTTACGTGTGGATGGTTTCGAACACACGGGTCTCTTTTGCCGGAAACTCTGTCTGCCAGATATATCCGACTTGTCAAGTATAGCATGAAGCAGAAAAAAGTCAATGACTTTTTATTTGACCTTTTCTTCTTTCTTTGTTATCATCTTTTTATATGCCGTGTCTGCGGCTTTGGAAAAATGAGGAGGAATTATGTAATGGAAAAGCGCGAAAAATTTTCATCCAGGCTTGGTTTTATCCTGATCTCCGCCGGATGCGCCGTTGGATTGGGAAATGTCTGGAGATTTCCTTATATTACGGGAAAATACGGAGGAGCAGCCTTTGTACTGATCTATCTTGTGTTCTTGGTAATCTTGGGAATGCCCATTATGGCCATGGAGTTTGCCGTGGGCCGCGCCAGCCAGAAGTCAGCGGCCAGAAGTTTTCATGTGCTGGAGCCTAAGGGCAGTTTCTGGCATCTGGAGGGTTATGCAGCCATGGCCGGAAACTATCTGCTGATGATGTTTTACACCACCGTGGGCGGCTGGATGCTGGCCTATGTTTTTAAAATGATCTCCGGTACCTTTACCGGACTGTCCCCCGAGGAGGTGGGCGGCGTATTTTCCGGAATGCTGGGGGAACCCGGCCCCATGACCTTCTGGATGATTGTCACGGTAATTCTAAGCTTCGGCATCTGCAGTCTGGGACTTCGAAACGGCGTAGAACGGATCACAAAAATTATGATGGCTTTTCTCTTCCTGATCCTGGTGATCTTATGTGTTCGCAGCGTGACTCTTGAGGGCGCCGCAGCAGGATTGAGTTTCTATCTGGTGCCTGATTTCGGCAAGGTGGCGGAAAACGGCGCCGGGGAAGTTATTTTTGCCGCTATGGGCCAGGCGTTCTTTACTTTAAGTCTCGGCATCGGAGCTATGGCTATCTTCGGCAGCTATATCAGCAAGGACCGCACCCTCATGGGCGAGTCCTTAAATATCTGTGCCCTGGACACCCTGATTGCCCTGATGGCAGGCCTGGTAATCTTCCCCGCCTGCTTCGCCTTCGGCGTAGATCCGGGAGAGGGTCCCGGCCTGGTATTTGTCACCCTGCCGAACATCTTTAACCAAATGGCGGGCGGACAGCTCTGGGGGACTTTATTCTTTATCTTTATGAGTTTTGCGGCATTGTCTACGGTGATTGCCGTGTTTGAAAATATTATCAGCTTCGCCATTGACCTTTGGGGATGGAGCAGAAAGAAAGCAGTGCTGGTCAACCTGATCCTGATTCTGGTTCTCTCCATGCCTTGTGTTCTGGGCTTTAACCTCTGGAGCGGCTTTGCTCCCCTGGGCGCCGGAAGCACCATTCAGGACCTGGAGGACTTTATCGTATCCAACAACCTTCTGCCTCTGGGAAGCCTGGTATATCTCCTCTTCTGCACCAGCCGCTACGGCTGGGGCTGGAAGAACTTTATCGCCGAGGCGGACGCCGGCGAGGGAATCCGGTTCCCCAAATGGGCGAGATTTTACGTGTCCTATATTCTGCCCCTGATCGTGCTCTTTATCTTTGTGATGGGGTATTGGCAGAAATTTGCAGGCTGATGGCCGGCTTTTGATATGTGCCAAATAAAAGAAACCGGGCTGCGGGCTTCCCAAAAGCGGTGTGGCCCACTTAAAAGATTAAATCGGTTTCCCGGGCAAATAAAAAATAGACATAGGATTCCATTCTGCATACAGAAATCGAATCTCTATGTCTATTTTATCTATCCGTTCAGCCAAACGCGCTTTCAGCTTTTCTTTTCCTCGTGATACTCCTTCTCCGTATTCACGCTCCAGATATTCTTCTTATCCTCCCTGCCGCTTAAAATATTTCCCACTGCCTCGAAGGCCGTAGCCATGGAGTGGTCCATATTGTTGTAGCGGTGCTGGCCGTTGCGGCCCACGCAGTAGAGGTTTCCGAAGCCGTTCAGATACCCAATCAGGTCATCCATCCGGCTGTAGGTATCAAAGTATGCCGGATACGCCTTCTTCACCTTCTCCCGGTGAGAATCCAGCACATCCTTCTCGCTGGAGATCACGCCCATCTTCATAAGTTCCGCCGTACCGAACTTCACCCACTTCTCTTCGCTCAAATTCCAGTACTTGTCCCCCTCCGTACAGAAGTACTCCAGTCCAATCCAGACCGTGTTCTCCGGATCCTTAACCAGGTACGGGGACCAGTTGTTAAAGATCTGGATGCGCCCCAGCTTAACGCCCACATCCTGCACGTAAATCCAGCAGTCGGGGACGAGATTGTTCAAGGTCTGCAGCTTCGTCTGGTTCTTCAGATTCAGCTTCTTTACCAGCAGTCCCACCGTCACAAAATCCCGGTAGGGAAGCCCCTCTGCGATGGTTCCCATCTTCTCCGGAACATCGTTCATACCTGCCACCAGATCCTTCACCGGCATGGAGGAAATAAAGATATCTCCCTCCACCATAACCTCTTTGCCGCCGCATTCATAAGAAATGCTCTCGATCCGGCTGCCGGCAGTATGAATCTTTGTCACCTTGCAGCCTTTCCGGATTTCTCCGCCCAGCTTCTCCACCTCGGAGGCCGCCGTCTCCCAGAGCTGGCCGGGGCCGTACTTGGGATAATGAAATTCCTCAATCAGAGAGGTCTGTACATTCTTCTTATTGCGTTTTCCGCCGAAAGCCTTGGACAGGATATCCTTCAGAATGCCCATGATGGAAAGGCCCTTGGTGCGCTGGGCACCCCAATCCGGAGCAATCTCCCTGGGATGTCTCCCCCACAGCTTCTCCGTATACCCCTCAAAGAACATGGAGTAAAGCTTCTTTCCGAAACTATTGATATAATAATTCTCCAGAGAATCTACCGGACGCTTGAAAACAGCCGAGTACACATAGCTGAACCCTGCGTGAAGCAGCGTAAAGATATCCAGCTGGAAAATTGTCTTGGCGCTCACCGGGTAATCAAAAAACTTTTTCTTATAATAGATCCGGGATACCCGCCGTCTGGTCAGCATCACCCGGTCCTCTTTCTCCGGATCGGGCCCTCCTTTGGCCAGAGGAACCTTCCGGCTCAGCTTGCGATCGTCAAAAGACGGCTTTCCCTGGCGGGGCATCATATCATCCCACCATCTGGTTACGCGCTCATCCTTAGAAAAGAAACGATGCCCTCCAATGTCCATCCGGTTTCCGTTATAGCGGACGGTCCTGGAAATTCCGCCGATCTCCTGGCTCTCCTCCAGAACCAATACCTCATACTCCTTGGACTGCTTTAACAATTCGTACGCAGCGGTGATGCCCGCAGGCCCTGCGCCGATAATTACTGCTTTTTTCATGCGAAGCTCCCTTTTCTGTGCTTTTACTGGTTTTTTGATTTGTCCAGTATCTTCTCCCATTGTACACGATAGAAATAGAGGCGTCAAGGAAAAGCCCGGCTGTTTCAAAGGAACCGAAAAAGCAGCGGCATCTGCTGCTTGCCTCCCTCCCCGGGAAGGTGCTATAATAAAACATATGCTCGTGTCAGGAGAGAGTACACAGAGAGGGGAACACCATGTACTATTTTATCGTAAATCCCGGCTCCCGTTCCGGAAACGGAAAGCTGGTATGGGAAACCTTGGAAAAGATTCTGGATGAAGAACAGATAGAATACCGGGTATTTTTCACTGCTTACCGCTATCACGCCACCCGCCTGGCTGCAGACATTACCGCGGCAGGTATCCGCCTGACCCTGGTTGCAGTGGGCGGCGACGGCACGGTAAATGAAGTCATCAACGGGATCCGGGATTTCTCCAAAGTTATCTTCGCCTACATTCCCACCGGGTCCAGCAATGATTTTGCCCGCAGCCTGGGACTTCCCAGCACACCGGAGGAAGCCCTTCGGAATATCCTCCGCCCTTCCTGCTACCGCAGAATCGATCTGGGGCAGGTCACCTGCGGGAAGCGTACCCGGTATTTTGCCGGAAGCAGCGGTTTCGGCTTCGATGCCGCCGTCTGCCACGAAGCCATCGCTTCCCATATCAAAGACACACTGAACAAATTCCGGCTTGGCAAGCTGACCTATGTGGGAATTGCTTTGAAACAGATTCTCTTTTTCCGGCCGTTTCCTATGACCGCTCTTTTGGACAACGGGAACAAACTAAAATTTTCCCGCACTTACTTTGTCTCTGCCCTCAACTGCAGTTACGAAGGCGGCGGTTTAAAACTCTGTCCCAAAGCAAAGGCCGGGGACGGTTTTCTGGATCTCTGCGTGGTTGAGGGGTTAAGCAAGCTCACCATTGCCCTGATGTTTCCCACGGCTTACATCGGAAGACATGCGATTTTCAGGGGCGTCCGTTTATACCGGACCAGATCTCTGGAAATCCGCACTGATAAGCCTCTTCCTTTCCACACAGACGGCGAACCGGAATACCTGCGGGGAACCATTCGCATTTCCTGTCTTCCCTCCTGCCTGACCCTCATTTCCGGAAACGGGAACCTTATTGATAATTCCGCAAAATTTTCTTAAAATATTATAAAGATTGTTGTAGCGGCAGTGCCATTGTGCTATACTCCCATCAGATAACGAACCATACGGATGAAAAAAAGTTTTGAAGAAAGAGGAATGATGAATGAAGACATTTTTTCAGAAGTATAAGCATTCTCTGGTTTTGCTTTACGGACTTCTCTACATGCCCTGGTTTCTATGGCTGGAGAGCCGGGCCAGCCTGCCTTATCACGTGATCCACATGGGAATTGACGACAGGATCCCTTTTATGGAGATTTTTATTGTCCCTTATCTTATATGGTTCATCTATGTGCCGGCTGTTTTTATTTACTTGTTTTTTAAAAACAAAGGAGAATTTTACCGATACTGCATCTTCCTGTTTACGGGAATGACCTTGTTCCTGGTAATCTCAACCGTATACCCCAACGGCCACCTATTGCGGCCGGCAAGCTTTGAGCGGAACAATATTTTCATCTATGCCGTCCAGTTCCTTTACCGGGCAGATACGGCCACTAATATTTTTCCCAGCCTGCACGTATATAATTCTATTGCAGCCCATATGGCCGTTGCGTATAACAAGCGCCTGGGCAGCAGCTTCTTTATACGGAATATCTCCCGGCTGCTGATGATTACGATCATCCTCGCCACCATGTGTTTGAAGCAGCACTCGGCGGCGGATGTGATCAGCGGAATCCTTCTGGGTGTTCTGATGGATCAGATGGTTTACCGCACGGACTTTGCCCTTCTTCGTCAAAAGGCGCAGCAGCGCAGAAAGAAAACCAAAAAAGGAGTTGTCATCTGACAGCTCCTCTTTTTTTCTCTTTCTCAGTTAAACCCGACCACCCGCTGGGCCATCTTATAGGCAATCTCGGAAATTTTCCGTCCGCTTCTTCCCGGCAGGTTCATGGTTCTTCCCATAATCCCCCATTTCAGCTCATAATAGAGCTTCCGGTCCCGCTTCTTTAAATATTTCCAAAGCTCATATTTCTTCTTCAGATTCTCCTCCGTCCCGGAACGGATGGCCAGAATGGAAGAAATCACCATAATAATTTCCAGGTAATTTTTCATATAATGGCGCAGCTTCCGGCTGGGAATCTGGCGGATATCAGTAAGCTTGTAGTCATCAATCATAATCTGGTTGACCTTGAGCTGCTGATCCAAACGTCCGATCATCACGCTCTCGTTCACGGACTGGTCCGCCCTTCCAATGTAATAGCGGTAAAAATTTACATCTTTGTAATACAAATATTTTACATAAGGAAGGGGATGGTAGACAAAAATATTGTCCACGTAAAAAGTATGCTTCGGAAGCTCAAGCCCGCATTCCCGCAGAAGCTTCGTCCGGTAAATCACGGAGTGCATGAGGATATACTGGCCCTTGAGCAGAAACTTCACATCGTCCCAGGTAAATACCTGATCCTGGGGAAATGCGCTCCGGTAACTCATGACTTTCTTATGCTTCTGGCCTTCCTTCTCATAGACGAAATTGCTGATCAGCATATCCACCAGAGGCCGGGCTCCGGCCAGCTCCTCCAGAGTCTTCAGAATCTCCTTATAGGCAGAAATAGATACCCAGTCGTCGCTGTCCACCACTTTAAAATACAGGCCCGTAGCATTGCGCAGCCCTGTATTGACCGCCTCTCCGTGCCCGCCGTTTTCCTGATGCACCGCTTTGATAATGGACGGATACTTCTCCGCATACTCGTCTGCGACCGCCCCCGTTCCGTCCACGGAACCGTCGTCCACAATGATAATCTCCACTTCTTCTCCGCCTACCAGCAGGGAGTGGATACAGTTTCTCATGTATGCCTCCGAATTGTAGCATGGAATTGCGATGGATAATAATTTCATTGTCTCCTCCTTCTGTGCTGCCTTTATGCCAGGCTTCTTGCCAGCCCCAGTGCGCGGGCGGCCATAGCATCGATGTTATAGTATTTGTATTCCGCAAGTCTTCCCAGCAGATAAAAATCTGGAAATTTTTCTGCAAGGGCCGCATATCTCTGATACAAGGCAAGATTTTCCTCATTTAAAATTGCATAATAGGGAATCTCCCCCTCTGCCCCCGTATAGGCAAAGGGATATTCCTTCACAATCGTAGTTCCTTCCGCCTTCTGTCCGGTAAGATGCTTAAACTCTGTAATCCTGGTAAATTCCTCACTCACCGTATAGTTGACAACACTGTGTCCCTGATAATCAGGAATCCTGTAGTGTTCGAAGTCAAACCGGAGGGAACGGTAAGGCAGCCGCCCGTACCGGCAGCCGAAAAGTTCATCCGCAGCCCCCGTGTAAATCACGGCGCCGTGAAACTCCCGGCCTTCCAGGCAAACCTTTCCTTCCTCCTCCCGAAGCTCCAGAATCTCCCGGGCATCCGTACCGGTGCGCACCTCAATCCCGGGATGGGCAAGAATCTTTTCAAACATAGGCGTGTAGCCGTCCCTGGGCATTCCCTGGTATTTGTCCCCGAAGTACCGGTTGTCATAAGAAATCACCACCGGAACACGGCCCGTCACCGCCGGATCGATTTCCTCCGGCTTCTGTCCCCACTGCTTCATGGTATATTTAAGGAAAATATTTTCGTAGACGAAATCCGCAATGGCCTGAATCTCCGGATCCGTCTGCTCCCGCAGCTTCAAGATGGGAACACGGGCTCCTGCTCCGAAGGTATCCGTAAGCTTTCCGGCCAGGCTCTCTCCTTTTTCTTCCCCATATACCATCTTCAGGGTATTCAGGTTAAAGGGAACAGGAATCAGACGTTCTCCCACCCGGGCCACCACCTCATGGCCAAATTCATACCAGTCCGTAAAGCGGGAAAGCCAGGCATAGACCTCCTCGTCGCCCGTATGGAAAATATGCGGGCCGTACTGGTGAATCAAGATTCCGTATTCATCTTCCCGGTCATAACAGTTGCCTCCTATGTGAGGCCGCCTCTCCAGAACCAGAACCTGCTTTCCCTGTTCTTCCGCCAGAACCCTGGCTGCCGCTGCTCCTGCTATACCGGAGCCGATTACCACCGCATCGTACATCTTCTCTCTCCTTTAAAACCGGTGCCTGAAATATTCCGTATATGCTGCAAACGCCGCCGGTATGGAATACCGGCGCTCCATTTCTTCCTTTTCCACAAAAAACATGCTCTTTGGATCCCCTTCCGGCTCTTCCACTTTCACCGCATACCCTTCCATATGCCACTCAATATGGCTGAACACATGCTTCGCCCGCGGCAGCTCCTGGATCCGCACAGGCGACAGGCCCAGCTCCCGGACATATGCAAGAACCTCTTCCCGTTCCAAATGGCCTTCCAGGTTCGGCAGCTCGTAAAGACCTGCCAGAAGCCCTTTTCCCGGCCGTTTCCGAAGGGCCGCCCGGTTGTCCGAGAGAAGCACCAGTACGGTCCTGTCCTCGATTCTGCGGCTCTTGGGAGGCGTCTTCTTGGGCAGCTCCTCCTCCACACCCGCCCCATGTGCCCGGCACAGCATTTTCAGCGGGCATTCCCCGCACTTGGGCGCACCATTCGGCACGCAGACAATGGCTCCCAGCTCAATCAGGCTCTGGTTGAAGTCCCCGGCCCGATCGCAAGGAATCACCGCTTCCACCCGCTCTTCCATCTTCCGCCGGACTGCCTGCTTCATAATATCCTCGTAGCGTTTCGTTACCCGGGACAGGACGCGCAGCACGTTGCCGTCCACTGCAGGCTTGGGAATACCGAAGGCAAAGGAAGCAATGGCCCCCGCCGTATAGCTGCCGATTCCGGGAAGTTCCCGGATCCGGTCAAAATCCGCCGGCATTTCTCCCTGGTATTCCTCCACGATCCTGCAGGCAGCCTTCTGCATATTGCGGACCCGGTTATAGTAGCCCAGCCCTTCCCACAGCTTCATAAGACGCTCCTCCGGCACCTCCGCCAGATGGCGGATGGTGGGGAGTTCTTTCAGGAATCTTTCAAAATAGGGCTTTACCGCCTCCACCCGCGTCTGCTGAAGCATAATCTCGGAGACCCATACCCGGTAAGGCTCCGGGTTATCCCGCCAGGGTAGCTTTCTGGCATGTCCGTCATACCAGGCCAGCAAGGGCTCTGCAATTTCTCTCAGTTCTTCCATCTATAGGCAAACCTCTGTCTTTTGATCCATTTCTATGGTATCCGGCTTTACAATACAGTCATAAGCCAATATATGAACCCCTTCCGCAGCCGCTCTGCGCAGCGCCTCTCCAATGGCGGGATGGGTCTTATCGTAGGGTTCCAGAAAGGAGATTCCGTTCATCTGAATCACACAGAAGAGATAGGCCTCATACCCTTCCTTCCGGCAGGCGGCAAGCTCCTGTACATGCTTAACTCCCCGCTCCGTCGGCGCATCCGGGAAACGGGCCACCCCGTTCTCCTCCAGGGTCACTCCCTTGACCTCCATAAAAATGCGCCGCTCTCCCGCTTCCACATAAAAGTCAAACCGGGAATTTCCAAACCTGCACTCGGTGCGGATACGGGCATCGGCTCCGAAGAGATTTCCCTTTCTCAGCCATTCCTCCACCACCCGGTTGGGAATCTGGGAGTCCATATTGATAAGCTTTTCTCCCTTTTTTACGGCAATCAGGTCAAGAGGCGTCTTTCTGGCCGGATTCTCCTGTCTCTGTACGTAGATTTCACAGCCCGGCAGCAGAAGCTCCCTGCACCGCCCCGTATTCTTTACATGGCAGATCTGCCGCTTTCCCGCCTGCTCCACATAGGCCACAAAGCGGTTCGGCCGCTCCAGGAAAACGGCAGGTTCTATATTTTCATATTTCATAGTATCTCACCGCAGCATCTTTATTTTACTTTAAATTTATTAACATCCGGCTGGATTTTTATTAAGATTTTCTGTTCTTATTTTACTATTTCAGCCTGTAAAGCGCAAGAATGTTTTTCTTCCGCTTCCGGATACAAAATAGAGGGTGCCCCAAAAGTCACGAAATGACTAAGGACACCCTAATTTTGGTTCTTCCATCAGTTTACAATATAGAGACATTCTCTCCCGGATAACACATCCACCAGATTTCGGATGGACAGTTCTGCCATGTGTTCCGTCGCCTCCCTGGTATGCGCTCCAGTATGAGGCGTGGCGATTACATTATCAAACTCAAACAGCCTGGAGTCTCCCGGCGGCTCTTTCTCAAAGGCATCCAGGCCAAGACCGGACAGCTTTCCGCTTTTCAGCGCTTCATACGCGGCATCCTCGTCTATGATCCCTCCCCGGGAAGCATTTACCAGGATTGCCCCATCGGGAAGCCTTCCGATAGCCTCCGCGTTCATCATATGGTAGGTTGAATCCAAAAGAGGAAGATGCAGGCTCACTACATTGGAACGGCTCGTCAGCTCCTCGAAGGATACGGCGTCTATTTCATGGCTGCTGCAATAGGAGACATTGATATAAGGGTCGTAGGCCAGCACCTTCATGCCAAATCCCTGGGCGCAGGCAGCCACCACCTTCCCGATAGCTCCCAGGCCCACAATACCTAGGGTTTTCCCCTTAAGCTCTATACCGGTGGACCGCACCCAGGCTCCTTTGCGCGTCTCGCTGCTCAGATAGGGAATCTTTCTGGCGGCTGCAAGAATTAATCCAAAAGCCAGCTCTCCCACTGCCTGTGCATTGACACCGGGCGTATTCGTTACCTTAATTCCGTACCTTTTGGCCGCCTCGGTATCTACCCTGTCATAGCCTGCCCCGTACCGGGAAATTACTTTCAGACCAGGACTGGCAGCTATTACCTTTTCCGTAATCTCATCCAGACCGGCTATGTAACCGTCACAATCCTTTAAAAGCGGAATAAGAGCATCTTCGGAAAGGGGTTTTCCGGTGGTATTAAATACCAGGTACTCTGTAAATTTCCGCAGTACGTACAAAGCTTTGTCGTTCTTCCCCGGCTGCAGGGAAGTGGGCGTCACTAAAATTTTCACAACTCTCCCCCCTCATTTACAAGGATAACTGCTTCCCGGGTTAATTCTCTGATTTTCCCAAAATTTCCCTCTTTTATAAAACTGTCTTTGACCATCCAGCTGCCTCCGCAGGCGATCACCTTTTCAAAAGCCAGATACTCCCGGACATTTTGGGCATTGATTCCCCCGGTGGGCATAAAAGAAATTACCGGAAAGGGTGCAGCAAGGGCTTTGATTGCTTCCAGCCCTCCATACTGGCTGGCCGGAAAAAATTTCACTACAGGAAGTCCGTATTCCAAAGCCGTCATAATCTCCGAGGGAGAGCAGGTCCCCGGAAAAATAGGGATCCGGTTCGCAAGGGCCCACTGGGTAACCTCTCTGGAAATACCCGGCGACACCAGAAAAGAAGCGCCTGCATCCACCGCCCGTTTTGCCTGCTCCACATTGATTACTGTGCCGGCTCCTACCATCATTTCAGGAAATTCCTTCGCCGCCGTCCGGATGGAACCTTCTGCCGCAGCCGTTCGGAACGTAATTTCCGCCACAGGCAGGCCCCCTTCACAGAGAGCTTCGCACAAAGGCTTAGCATCCTCCACCCGGTCCAGCTTCACCACCGGTACCAGTTTTTTCTCTCTTATCTTTTCTAATAATTCACTTTGATTCATTTATTTTTCTCCTGCAAATACTCTCACAAAATTGTGATGGGAAATCTTCCCAACCTGTTCCCTTGTAATCCCATGGGCCAACATCTTCGGCACAAAACAGGCCGTCAGATAGTCAAGCCCAATTCCCTCCGGCGTATAGGTCTTTAACCTGGCCCTGGTGGTGTCCAGGGAAAAGAGCAGCTGATCCTCATAACCCCAGTCAAGCATCTGACGGAAAATCTCTATCTCGCGCTCGTCGCTGTGATACTGAAAACGGCCGATGGTATCGTACTCCAGATAAACTCCCTCTTCCAAAAGCCTTCTGTGAACCGAAAGCTCCCCTATGGCACGATCCATATGACAGAAGATCATATGCTCCGGCCAAAAACCCTCTCCCCGCAGGAAACAGAAAAGCTTCTCCGGGTCCGAATCCTTCTCAATATGTACCATGACAGGAACCCCGGTATCCTTCGCCCCATGAGCGCCTGCCAGAAACAGCCGCCGGTACCTGGGAGACAATCCCTCCCGATCCAGAGCCATTTTCACGATTCCCGCCCGGATTTTCGTATCCTCCGGGCAAAAGGAAGTATCAATGCCCCGGTACATTCCTTCCGTCAGTTCCCGGAGAAAGATGTGATACAGTTCCTCTTCCTTCTTATTAAAAATCCAGTGATTTTCCGGATAAAAACACAGCTTGTGGAATCCCGTAGATGCAATGATATGGACACCGGAGGCTTGGGAAATCCGCCGCAGAGAATCTTCCATGCGGTTACAGCCGCCCGGCTGTGCGTCCACCAGGGTCCCCCCTCCGTTTCTTTTCAAGAGGAGGGCTTCCTGAAGGCTTTTTTCCTCATCCTCTATCACCAGCACCGGATTTTTTTCCCCGGACACCCCAGGACTGATAGCCAAATGCTCATGGCATTGGCAAAAGCCCAGATTTTCCGGCTCTACCGGACCGCAGACAGACATGATCTCTCTCATGACCGTTTCCAGTTTGGATTGCTGACAATGGCCGGCTCTCCGTTTCTCTCTACCACCAGTCTGTGATATCCTTTTGTCTCAATGGTTCCGTAATCATGCCCCGCATCTGCCGCAAAGGTATAGAAAAGCACCAGGGGGGTACTTCCCGTGTTTACGGTCCGGTGGGCATAGCGCCGGGGTACGTACACGGCGCGTCCCTTGGAAAGAGGCATCTCCATGCAGTCTCCCTCCGGATTCTCCATAACCATATACCCCGCGCCCTCCAGCGTATAATAAACCTCCGCAGTTTCCAGGATTGTGTGGAAATGTCCCTTTGTGAAATAGTACTCCTCCCCAATCTTTCCCGGATACAAAATTGTTGTTCCAAAAGCCAGATCTCCCGGACGCTCCGGACAGCCAAGCTCATGAAACTCGTAGACAAGGGGATCTTCCTTTGCTAGAATATCCTCCGCTGCCTTTCTGTCGCAGAACATATCTTTCATCTGGGAGAGATAGCGCTTCGTAGTCTCCGCCGTCTCGGAAAACCCGTCTTTCAAATCAAAATCCACCAGGAAACTTCTGTCCCAATTAAAGCTGTTCATAACTCCTCCTATTTAAAGTTCCGCTACATCCCTGCCAGAGCCCCCTTACTAGAAGGATTTGCAGCCGCAGAAACATGCGCCTGCAAATCCTTCTGGGTTCTGTCCGGGATTCCGCTGTTTTGATTCTGGTCCCGCAATTTTTCTTAGAAAACAATAATCCCCTTCTTGGTTATCTCCCGGTTCAGGAGCTTTTCGTAAGCCTCCACGGAATCCTCAAATTTAAAATAATCGGATATAAAATCCTTAATCTTCAACTGTCCGGAACGGAGCCACTCCATCACCTGCTCCGTAGCCGCACCCTCCTCTTCCTTTCTGGGCATCTGCTGATAGACTACGCTCCAGTTGTAGTCTGCCTTGCTGAAATCAATGGTGATCTCCTCCTTCTCCGGGACTCCGTAGCAGAGAACTGTTCCCCGGTCTTTAATCAGAGGCATGGCAGCGTTTACCACGAAAGGCGCTCCGATGGCATCCAGAACGTAATCCACGCCCTGGGGATAAAGTTTGCGCACTTCTTCGGTTACATCCGCCGTTTTGCTGTTGATAATATACTTTGCACCATTGGCTTTTACATTCTGAAGTTTCTCCTCTATAATATCTACGGCAGTCACATCCTCCACGCCGCACAGATTTAAAAACTTTATAAAGGTAGAGCCTACAGGCCCGCAGCCGAATACTACCACGCTGTCTCCCGGCTTGATCCCAAAGTAACGGATGTTGCTCAAGACTTCCCGGAAGGTAACGATCATAACCGCATCTACGGGATCAACATCCGGGTCAAGAACCGTCTGGGCATATCCGCATGAGGGCGCTTCTCCTTCCGGCCAGGGAGCCGGATCACATATAACCGCATACTCGCTCAAGGCTCCCCACCCGGAACCCATGCCCGGATAAAGCTCCGGATCCGGATCCACAAAGGGAAGAAGCACTTTATCGCCAATCTGAAAGGAAGTTACTTCACTTCCAATCTCAACAACCTCGCCTACGCCTTCATGTCCCAGCATAATGGGATAAACCGACTCTGGAAATCCTTTAAACGTGCGGTGAAGCAGCTTTACATCCGTCCCGCACATGCCGCAGGCAACGGTTTTCACCAAAGCCTGTCTGGAATTGTACCGGGGCTTGGGAATCTCCCGAATTTCTGTAGAACCATCTCTGTTTACAACAAACGTACGCATAACAACTACCTCCTTAAAGTTTTTCTCTTATCATGTTCTAATATCACTATGAATCTATGTAGTGACATTGTTATAAATGTATTATAGCAAAGATGAAATGAATTTTCTACCCTATTTTTGATATTTTTACCACTATTTTTTTGTGTTTCCCCAATTATATTGACAGTAATAGCCATAAATGATAAAGTTTATGTTATAACATACTTATATTACAACAATAAGGAGGTATTTTCTATGGGCCAGTATATTTTAGCACACGATCTGGGAACATCCGGGAATAAGGCCACGCTGTTTTCCACATCCGGGAAACTGGTGGGCAGCCAGACGGAACCCTATGATGTCCATTATTTCAACAACACCTGGGCGGAACAGGATGCGGACGACTGGTGGAACGCCGTCTGCGCTTCCACCAAAAATCTAATAAAGGCTTCCGGCATTCGCCCCGAGGAAATCTGTGTGGTATCATTCAGCGGACAAATGATGGGCTGCCTGTGCGTAGACCGCCAGGGAAACCCTTTACGCAAGTCCATTATCTGGGCGGATCAGCGCTCCGTCCGGCAGAGCGCCCAGATCGAAGAACATATCAGCCAAAAGGATTTCTATCACATCGTAGGGCACCGGAATACACCTTCCTACGGAGTGCAGAAACTTATGTGGGTCCGGGACAACGAACCTGAAATCTACCAGCAGACCTATAAAGTTCTAAACGCGAAGGATTATATCGTCTTCCGGCTTACCAATCAGTTTTATACCGAATATTCCGACGCCAACAGTATGGGCTGCTTCGATCTGTGCAATCTGAAATGGTCTGAAGAGCTGATCTCCTATGCCGGAATCGACGGCGACAAGCTGCCGGAGCTGAAACCTTCCACCTATGTGGCAGGCGGCGTAACCAAAGAGGCTGCCCTTGCCGCCGGACTGGCACCCGGAACGCCTGTAGTCTTAGGAGGCGGTGACGGTGTCACTGCCAATGTGGGAACCGGTTCCGTCCGCCCGGGCAAAACCTACAGCTGCATGGGAACCTCTGCATGGATTACCACCACTACGGAAAAGCCCATTTTCGACGAGGAGATGCGCACAGTTACCTGGGCCCATGTAATTCCCGGCCTCTATGCTCCCAACGGCACCATGCAGACCGCAGGCGGCGCCTACAGCTGGTTAAAGAATACCGTGTGCAAAATGGAAGACTATG
>ERZ779622.728-NODE-728-length-16925-cov-7.938648_pt1 | contig 16925 bp, 16 predicted proteins | sample MGYA00514188_ERZ779622 | MGnify/ENA primary metagenome ERZ779622 (study PRJEB29562, sample SAMEA4376702) | mouse gut metagenome | isolation source: Cecum | study: EMG produced TPA metagenomics assembly of the A DSS colitis mouse model was used to assess the...
AACTTTGTGGCCTGTCTGGTTATGAAGCCAGACAGGCCATTTTTCGACAGGCTGAAATGAGCCGCCCTCTCGGGCGGCTCATTCTGTCAGCCATAAGGTTGTCCTCGCTTCTGAAAAATACTGCGGATCAGGCCCTTTTACTGAATCCGATAGCCGGACCGCTGAGCTGAAGCGCGTAATCCATCATCTGATCACAGTTTGAAAAACGCTCCCGCTCGAACCCCTTTGCTTCCACAAAAGACAGAATATGGGCCTCTCTGTTGACCCAAAGGGAAGGTGGCGTATCTTTTGGAAAGCTGCCGTCTTTGCTCTCATCACGTATCATTTTTCCTCCCTCTTAGGGCTTGTTTGAAAAATGTCAACATGCCCAAACGGCGCCTAAACATTAGGAAAAAAACGCTGTCCTTGGTGCTGGTAACACCAAGGACGGCAAGGAACCATATTGGATAGGTGATCCAACATAGCGCCCGAACAACGCTACTATATCACCTACCCTTTCATTTAAAAAATCAACATCTGTTCCCTTGCCGTCCCGTTGTTTTTCTGATATGATACCGAATGAAATCAATTTCATTTCATTGGACTTTTTGCCGCAAGGGGGCTCCCGCGGCTATGGACGCAAAGCGGACCATCCGGCTCCTGTGAGACCTTGAGGCCGGTGATCCAAGTCAAATAAATGACAGAGGGGTACGCGCTATGACAAAAAAAGAGGAACAGCAGTTTCAGGAACGTTTGGCCCGGCATCTGGACGAGCTGCGCTGGCTGTACATGGAGCTGTATGGAAATGACGCCATGTTCACCGAGCTGTGCGATAACCTGCACTGCTTCGCCCAGGAGCGCTCCGCCGCCTTGAAAAAGCGTGATCTGAAACGTCAGGCCGATCCGGAGTGGTACAAATCCAATGATCTCACCGGCATGATGCTGTACATCGACAACTTTGCCGGCGACCTGAACGGCGTGAGAAGGAAGCTTCCCTATCTGGAACAGACCGGAGTCAATATGCTCCATCTGATGCCCTTCCTGGACACGGTGCCCGAGCGGAGCGACGGCGGCTACGCCGTGGCCGACTTCCGGACCGTCCGCCCCGACCTGGGCACCATGGAGGACCTGGAGAAGCTGGCCGGCGCCTGCCACAAACGGGGAATCAACCTGTGCATGGACTTTGTGATGAACCACACCAGCCAGGACCACGAGTGGGCGAAAAAAGCCCGTCAGGGCGACGGGGAGTACATGAGCCGGTACTTCTTCTTCGACAGCTGGAATATCCCGGCGGAGTATGAAAAAACGGTTCCTCAGGTGTTCCCCACCACCGCCCCCGGCAATTTCACCTGGCTGGACGACTGCCGGCATTTTGTCATGACCTCCTTCTACCCCTACCAGTGGGACCTGAACTACCGCAACCCCCGGGTGTTCAACGAGATGATGTACAATTTCCTTTTCCTGGCCAACCGAGGAATGGACATGATCCGCATCGACGCCGTGCCTTATATCTGGAAGGAGCTGGGCACCGACTGCCGCAACCTGCCCCAGGTCCACACCATTGTGCGCATGATGCGGATGATCGGAGAGATCGTCTGCCCCTCGGTGATCCTGCTGGGCGAGGTGGTCATGGAGCCGGTGAAGGTGGCGCCCTACTTTGGGACGGTGGAAAAGCCGGAGTGCCACCTGCTCTACAATGTAACCACCATGTGCACCACCTGGCACACGGCGGCCACCCAGGACACCCGCTTGCTCCGGCGGCAGCTGGATATCGTCAACAGCCTGCCCAAGCAGTATGTGTTCCTCAATTACCTGCGCTGTCACGACGACATCGGCTGGGGTCTGGATTACAAGTGGCTGAGACAGAACTGCGGCACAGACGAGAAGGCCCACAAGCGGTTCCTCAGCGACTGGTTTCAGGGCCGCTGGGAGGGCAGCGTAAGCCGGGGTGAGCTGTACAACGACGACCCTACCAGCGGGGACGCCCGCCAGTGCGGCACCACCGCCAGCCTGTGCGGCATTGAAAAGGCGGGCTTTGAGCACGACCCCGCCGCCATGGAGCGGGCGGTGCGCTTCGATCTGACCCTTCACGCCATGATGTTCATGCAGACCGGCCTGCCTCTGCTGTACAGCGGGGATGAGCTGGCCCAGGTGAACGACTACAGCTACAAGGACGACCCCAAAAAGGCGGAGGACAGCCGCTATCTCCACCGGGGGAAATTCCGCTGGGATCTGGAGGACCATGCCCATAACCTGAGCACTCCAGAGGGTCAGGTGTTCTGCGGACTCAACGCCCTGAACGCTCTCAGAAAGACCAACGCCGCCTTCTGCGCCCGGGCGGACGTGTGGACCCTGGACACCGGGGACAACGGCCTGCTGGCCATCGGGCGGTATTTTGAGGGCCAGAAGATCATCGGCGTGTTCAACTTCACTCCGTGGGATAAAACGGTGACCTTCCCCCATGATCCGGGGGAGTTTGCCGATATGCTGACGGGGGAGCCTTATATCCTCCGGAACCTGGCCGTCCCTGCCTATGGTTTTTATTACCTGGAGCAGTCACAATCGTGAATCGGCTGTTCGATTGTGTTGGATGCCCCTGTTTCTGATCTGCGCTTTTTCCATATAATTTCCCCCTGACGCGGTACTTTCGTTTTCCTGCGCCAGGGGGTGTTTATTGTCCGTTTTTACCGGAGCAGCTCAAAATCATCGCGCCAAATCAAGATACAGCTCCTTATACTGTTTTGCGGAATTTTCCCAGGACAGGATTTTATCCATATCGCGCCGCACCATTTCGTCCCAGCACCAGCGGCTGTTAAAATAGAGATCCTTGGCCCGGTTGATGGCGTCCAGAAGCAAGCCGGCCTCGTAGCGGTCGAAGGTAAACCCGTTGCCCGTATTAGAGAACATATTATAGGGGTCCACCGTATCCTTCAGCCCGCCGGTCTCTCGAACGACTGGCACGGTCCCGTAGTGCATGGCGATGAGCTGGGTCAGCCCACAGGGCTCAAACAGGGACGGGACCAGCAAGGCGTCCGCGCCGGCGTAGATTCTATGGGCCCTTGTCTCATCGTACATGATGTTGGAGCAGACATTTCCTTTATAGGCGCTTTCGTAATAGCGGAAAGAGTCCTCGTACATCTGATCCCCGGTGCCCAGCACAACTACCTGCGTGTTTCCATCCATGATATTGGGCAGAATGGCGTTGACCAGGTCCAGCCCCTTTTGATTGGTCAGTCGGGAAATCAGGCCGATCACGAATTTTCCGTCGTCCTGGTCCAGCCCCAGCTCTTCCTGCAGTCTGCGCTTGTTTTCCTTCTTTTTGTCCAGCACCGTGGTAATATCATAGGCTTCATGGAGCCTGGCATCGGTGCTCGGGTTCCAGATATCATAGTCGATACCGTTCACGATACCGAGCAGCTTGCCGGAATGGTACCGCAGATGGCCGTCCAGATTCTCGCCGTAAAACGGCGTCTGAATCTCGCCGGCGTAGGTCTGGCTCACGGTCGTAATGACGTTGGCGTAGGCCAGCCCGCCCTTCATCATATTCGCGTCCTTGTACCCGGTCTTTAAGGCGCCCAGGTCAAACACGTAATCCGGCAGCCCGGACCAGTAGCGGATGGTGCCAATATCATAGACCCCCTGGAAGCGAAGGTTATGGATCGTCAGGATGGTCTTGGCGGAGCTCAGGGCCGTATTTTCAAACTGGGTCCTCAGGTAGACAGGGACCAGGGCGGCCTGCCAGTCGTGACAATGAATGATGTCCGGAATCCAATCAATATAGTTCAGGACGGCCAGGGCCGCTTTGGCGAAATAACAGTATTTGGGGATGTCCTGCACAAGATCGGTATAGGGATTCCCCCAGCCGAAGAACTCCTCGTTGTCGATAAAATCGTACACGACCCCATCCCAGACATACTCCATGACGCCCACATAGTAGCGGCTTCCATCCGCGCAAAGGTCCATGTCAAAGGCGCCGCGGTAGACCATTTTCTCCTGATATTCCCAGGGGATGCACTTGTATCTGGGCAGAATAACCCTTACGTCACAGTTCTGCTTCACCAGAGCCTTGGGGAGCGCGTACATGACATCGCCCAGCCCGCCGGTTTTGACAAACGGGTAGCACTCCGAACCAATAAACGCCACGCTCTTTCTGGGCGTCGTATAGACCTCTTCCGGCGCGGCCTCTTCCACAGAGACCCCTGGCGCGGCCTCCTCCACAGGAATCTCCGGCGCAGCGGATTCTGCCGCCGGGACATTTTCCGTCTCCGGCTGAACCCATTCCATGATTTCAGGAGCCTCAGCTTCCGCTTCCAGCAGCATCTGTGTCTTTTTGTCCTTTGTCTCCTTGCTGCTTGCCGCAGATTTTTTCGGCATCGTTTTTTTCGTCTCACCGGAGCTTTTCTTCTTTTTCTTTGCCATCTGCTGCCACCTCTTGAAATATATTATTCTGTTCCCGGCTCTCAAACAGAATGCATAGATTTGCTGTCTAACATTATACGCCCTGAGCCGCAGCAACACAATAGAAATTTTGGATCGGCAACGTATTCCGCCGCAGCCGGAAGATAAAATGCTTTCGTGCGGCAACGCCCCGGAATCGTACCATATTTGAACGCTGACTGCATGCGGAAACGCTGGAAAAGATGGCGTAGTCGCCGTTTGGGCATGTTGACATTTTTCAAACAAGCCCTAGGCGTTCCAATAGAGAAACCTCTTTACAGGTTGACGAAGGGTGGCACTTCACGAAGAAGTGCCACCCTTCGGCGTACTTTTTTCCTGGCTTTTAATCAGCCCTGCTGCTCACGCATCTTGGCGAAGCAGTCGCTGCAGTAGACAGGACGGTCAGACTTGGGCTCGAAGGGAACCTTCGCCTCACCGCCGCAAGCGGCGCACACAGCAGTGAAGTACTCACGGGGGCCGCGGGCGGCGTTCTTGCGGGCGTCACGGCAGGGCTTGCAGCGCTGGGGCTCGTTCTGGAAGCCGCGCTCAGCGTAGAACTCTTGCTCACCGGCGGTAAAAGTAAACTCTTGACCGCACTCTTTGCATACCAGGATTTTGTCTTCGTACATTGGATTTTCCCTCTCTTTGACTTTTGCCCGGCGCTTGGCCTGGGCGTGTGATATTGCGATCAGCTCTCGCTGGATCCGCCGGAAGAAATTTGTAGGGCCGTTTTGCGGCGGATACGCTGGATGGCGTTGTCCACCGACTTCTGGGAGCGGCCCACCCGCTGAGCGATCTCTCCGCAGGACAGACCATTCAGATACGGGGGTAATATCTGTGCTTCAAACTTGGATAACCGGCCCTTGAGCGCCTCCAGGCGCTCTCTCAGTTCCTCTCTGCCGATGACCACGTCCTCCGGGCTCTCGGCACTGGAAAACAGGTATGCGTTGGTTCCGTCAAAAAGAGGGGGCTCGTAGGAAACACTGTGATTGAGCGGGGCGTGCTTGCCGCCCTGGGCCGCCCGGACGGCGGTATGCAGGCGGCTGCGGATACAAATCTCTGCGAAAGTGCGGAAAGCGGCGTCCCGTTCCGGGGCAAAGCTCCGGATCGCGGTCAGCAAGCCCAGGAAGCCTTCCTGAATCAGGTCCTCGCTGTCGCCCCCCGCCAAAAACAAAGGGCGGGCACAGGCCCGGACAAGCCAGCCATACCGGCGCACCAGTTCTGTCTCCGCGCTGGGATTGCCCTGGGCCGCGCCCAGGCACAGCGCCTCATCGGATGAATCAATAGTTTTCTGTTCCATACTATTTTCCCGGTCATTTTTTATCATAAACAAAATGTTCAGATTTGTCAAGACTTTTCCCAAAAAAGTTTGTTTATTTTTCCAGTCTTCCAATTTCTGGGCAGCGCCGGGCAGCCTGGTTTACAGCTCGGGGATCAAATCAGCCAGGCGCTGGGCCGTCTCCTGGGCGGTCTCCTGACTTCTGGCCTCCACCATCACCCGCATCAGGGCCTCGGTGCCTGAGGGCCGCACCAGCACCCGCCCTTCGTCTCCCAGGGCCTCCTCCTCCCGGGCCACCGCCTGAGCCAGCAGCGGGCTGGCCATGGCCGCCTTCTTCACGTCGTTATCGGCCACCGGGACGTTGATGAGCACCTGGGGATACCGGGGACAGGCGCTGAACACCTGACTGGCCTTTTTGCCGCTCTCCTTGAGCAAGGCCAGAATCTGCAGGGCGGTGAGCTGGCCGTCGCCGGTGGTGGCGTAGTCCAGGAAGATCATGTGGCCCGACTGCTCGCCTCCCAGGGCATACCCCTTTTCCACCATCCGCTCCAGCACGTTCCGGTCGCCCACATCGGTACACTCCAGCTTCATACCGTGCTCCCTGGCATAGACGTGGAAGCCCAGATTGGACATAACGGTGGCCACCACCGTGTCCCCGGGGAGGCCTCCCTTCGCCTTCATGTCCAGGCCGCAGGCGGCCATAATCTGGTCTCCGTCGATGAGGCTGCCCTGTTCGTCCACCGCCAGGCATCGGTCGGCGTCCCCGTCGAAAGCGATGCCGATGTCGTAGCCGCCCGCCTTGACCATGGCGGCCAGGGCGTCCATGTGGGTGGAGCCGCACTTGTCGTTGATGTTCACCCCGTCCGGGTCAGCGTTGATGACATCGGTGCGCAGCTTGGAAAAACGGTCGAACAATCTGGCTGCGGTGGCGGAGGCGGCGCCGTTGGCGCAGTCCACCAGGATGTGCAGGCCGCCCAGGGTGGAGTCGATGGTGGCCTCCAGGTGGTCGATGTAGTCCTCAGAGGCCTTGGGGGCCACATAGCTCACCTTGCCGATGTCGCCGCGGGTCTTCATGGGCACGTTGTTGGAGCCGAAGAGGACGATGTCCTCAATCTTCTCCTCCAGCTCGTCGGACAGCTTGAAGCCCTTGCCGTTGAAAATTTTGATGCCGTTGTGCTCAAAGGGGTTGTGGCTGGCCGAGATGACAATGCCCGCGTCGGCCTCCTCGTCCACCGTCACCCAGGCCACCCCGGGGGTGGGCAGCGTGCCCAGGTCCAGCACGTCCGCCCCGGCGGTGCAAAGCCCGGAGATCAGAGAGCCCTTGAGCAGGTCCCCCGAGATGCGGGTGTCCTTGCCGATGGTCACCAGGGGCTTCTCCCCCGGCTTCTTGTTCTTGGCCAGCACAATGGCCGCCGCCAGACCCACCTTGTAGGCCAGGTCCGCGTCCAACCCGGCGTTTACCACGCCCCGAATGCCGTCCGTTCCGAATAATTTTCCCATGTCGATACACCTCAAATCTTCAAACTTTTTACCGCTTGGCCGCCGCGAAGTCGCAGGCCTCCCGGACCCAGGCCATCAGCTCATCGTCGATCTCCGACCGGGAGCCAATCACGATGTGGTGGGTCCACCGGCCGGGGTACGGCTCGGAGGCCTGGTCCACGCGGGGGGAGCCCTCCCGGCGGTTCAGGCCCAGGGTAATTGTGATGTAGGGGTCGGGCCGGTCCTTGGCCCTCCGGGCCGCGAGAAAGGACACCGCCCCGAACACCCGCCGGTTTTTCAGGGTAATCTGGCTCTTCCGGGGCTGGATGACCACTCCCTCCAGCTCGGCCAGCACCCGTTTCTCGAAGGCCTCGTACAGGGGGACAGCCTCCGGCTTTTGGTTGAAAAAGAACAGGGTGTTCTGGTCCATATATCCTCCTAAAAGCTGAGCTGGTCCAGTCCCGCCGGCCCGCCGGGGGCGGGGAGGCCAAGATGTTCATATGCCCTGGGCGTAACGCACCGGCCCCGGGGCGTTCGGGTGAGGAAGCCCAGCTGCATGAGATAGGGCTCGTACACGTCCTCCAGTGTGACGGCCTCCTCGTTGATGGTGGCGGCCAGGGTGTCCAGCCCCACCGGCCCGCCCCGGTAGTTGTCGATGATGGAGCGGAGCATCCGGTGGTCGATGGAGTCCAGGCCCAGACGGTCGATCTCCAGGGCGGTGAGGGCCTCGTCGGCCACCTTTTTGGTGATGACGCCCCCCGCCCGCACCTGAGCGAAGTCCCGCACCCGGCGCAGCATCCGGTTGGCAATCCGGGGAGTGCCCCGGGAGCGGCGCGCAATCTCCATGGCGCCGTCCGGCTCGATGGGCACCTCCAGAATGCCGGCGGAGCGGGTGACGATCATGGACAGCTCCTCGGGGGTGTACAGCTCCAGCCGCAAGGTGACGCCAAAGCGGTCTCGGAGAGGGGCGGACAGCTGGCCCGCCCGGGTGGTGGCCCCGATCAAGGTGAACTTGGGCAGGTCCAGCCGGATGGAGTTGGCCGACGGCCCCTTGCCGATGATAATGTCGATGGCGTAGTCCTCCATGGCGGGATAGAGAATCTCCTCCACCGCCCGGTTTAAGCGGTGTATCTCGTCCACGAAAAGGATGTCGTTCTCGTTCAGGTTGGTGAGCAGGGCGGCCAGGTCCCCCGCCTTCTCGATGGCGGGGCCGGAGGTGATGCGCACGTTGACCCCCATCTCATTGGCGATGATGCCGGAGAGGGTGGTCTTGCCCAGCCCCGGGGGGCCGTGGAGCAGGACGTGGTCCAGCGGCTCATTGCGCATTTTGGCCGCCTGGATGAATACCTCCAGATTGCCCTTGGCCTTCTCCTGCCCGATATACTCCCGGAGGGTCTTGGGACGCAGAGAAAACTCCCCCTCGTCCTCCTTCGTCAGCGAGGTGGTCACCAGCGGCTCCAGCTCCTCGGCGTCCAGCCCGGAAAAATCAATGCTCAAACTATCACTCCCCTTATCCTTCGTCCCCCGCAAGGCAAAGCCTTCCCCTTTAGGGGAAGGTGGCACGGCGAAGCCGTGACGGATGAGGCCTTACCACCGCTGGGCCAGCTCCCGGAGGGTGTCCAAAAACGCCTCCTCGCCCCAGGTGTTGATCTTAAAGACCAGGGCCTGACTGCCTCCGGCGGTGATGCCGGACAGAAACAGCCTCTCCCCGTCCCCCACCAGGGTGAGGGTCATGGACAGCCGGTTGCCGCCGCTCCAGCTGTAACGCTCGTAGACCCGGACGGTCACCCGCACTCCGGCGCTCTGAAAATAGCTCTCCTCCTCAAAGCTGGCCGACATGCTGCCGTTGAGGATGCCGTTATGGAAATAGCTCAGGGCCTGGTCGTAATCGCCCTGCAAGGTACATTCAAATTTTGCCATACCGTTACCCCTTCACCATCTTTTTCAGCGCCTGTTTGATAACCTGCTCCAGAGTGAGGCTGTCCAGATCGATCCCTTTGAGGGCCAGGTTGATCTCCCCCTGGGAGTAGCCCAGCACGGCCAGAGCGGCGGTGGCCTCGGACAGCTTGTTCTCCGGGATGACCGTCACCCCGGCGCCGCCGTAGCTCTCCCCGGCGGCGCTGATCGTCTGACCCTTGGCCAGCTTGTCTTTCAGCTCCAGAATCACCCGCTGGGCAATTTTCTTGCCGATGCCCGGGGCGCAGGTGAGGGCCTTCTCATTCCCGGTGATGATGGACAGCGCCAGATTGGCCGGGGCGCTGGCCGACAGGATGGACAGCGCCGCCTTGGGACCTACGCCTGAGACGGAGATAAGCTGCTGGAACAGCCGCAGCTCCTCCGCCGTGGCAAAGCCGTAGAGCTCCATAGCGTCCTCCCGGACGTTCAGGTGTGTAAATAGCTTCCCCTTCTCCCCCTGCTTCAGGGCGGACAGGGTGTATGTGGTGGTGCGGCAAGCGTAGCCCACCCCCCCGCAGTCGATGACGGCCAGATAGGGCTCGATGTGGGCCACGGTCCCGTTCAGATAGTAAAACATATGCGTTACCTCGTATCGTATTTCTCCGGGTCAAAGACCCGCTCGGTGTTCAGTAGACTGGTGGCCGACCGGGCGTGGCAGATGGCGATGGCCAGAGCGTCGGCGGCGTCGTCGGGCCGGGGGATTTCTTTCATATTCAGAAGCCGCTGGGTCATGAGCATGACCTGCCGCTTGTCCGCCCCGCCGTAACCGGCTACCGCCTGCTTTACCTGCATGGGGGTATACTCGAAAATGGGCACACCCAGCTTCTCCGCCGCCAGGAGGATCACCCCCCGGCCGTGGGCCACGGCGATGCCGGTGGTGATATTCTTGCTGAAGAACAGCTCCTCCACCGCCATCTCGTCGGGATGGAAGGTGTGGATCAGCTCTTCCATGTCGTCGGAAATCTGCAGCAGCCGGTGAGAGAGCGGAATACCCGGCGGGGTGGTGATGACCCCATAGCGTACAAGGGCGTTCTTCTGCCGGTCCGCCCGGATGACCCCGAAGCCAATGGTGGCCACCCCCGGGTCGATGCCTAGGATAATCATGATTCTCCTCCCGCCCACATATGTTACGGCGTGGGGCCGCCCGGAGGGCGGCCCCATCCATACTTTGACATAATAGTAATTATAACACGAGGATGATAAAATGGGAAGAAAGTTTTTCTTATCCTGTGACAATTCCCTTCCCTACGCTGAGTTACAGGTGAAAGGAGGTCTTGCGTATGGAAGCTCTGCCGCTGCGCGCGGGCGGTGAGATGGATGCGATAATTGACCGCTATCAAAATATGGTGTACGGCCTGGCCCTGGCCCGGACGGGCAATCGGGCCGACGCCGACGACGTATTTCAGGAGGTATTTCTTGCCTACTGCCAGTGCGGCAAGACATTTCGGGACGAGGAGCACCGGAAGGCCTGGCTGCTGCGCACCACCGTCAACCAGGCCCGGCGGGTGACCGCCTCCAGCTGGAGACAGAAAACCGTTCCCCTGTCGGAGCGGGAGGACGTGCCCGTCCAGTTCAAAGAGCCGGAAGAAAACCGGGTGTGGGAGGCCTTGCAGAGCCTCAGTGAGGACTACCGCCTGCCCATCTATCTGTTCTACTTCCATGAGCTGTCCACACGGGAGATCGCCAAAATTCTGGCGATACGCCCCGGAGCCGTCCGGATGCGGCTCACCCGGGGACGGGAACAGCTCAGGGAGAAGCTGAAAGGAGAATTTTTCGATGAATAAGGAATTGTTTGATTCCATGCGGAAGCAGATGACCCCCTCCCCCCAGGTCCGGGCGGAACTCAGTGAAAAACTGGCCCAGCCGGTGAAGAAACGGCCCGTCCCCTGGAAAAAATATGGAGCCGTCGCCGCCTGCGCGGCGCTGGTCGTCGGGGTATTGGGCGCCTCCCAATACCCAAGCTGGGAGCACATCCTTCAAAACTTCCGTCCCAGTATTCTGGAGCGCAAACTCCACAGCTATGTGACGGTGGAGAACATGACTGGATACATCCCTGAAAACGCCACCACCGCCACCGGTGGAAGCGAAGGGGCCGTCCGGGACACGGACATGGGCATGACCCCCCAGGACCTGGAGCAGGCCATGCTGGATGTGGGCTACACCCAGGAGGAAATTGACGAGTATCAGGCCATCGGCTACCAGATGACCTGGGCCAACTGGTGGAAATTTGTCGGCGAACAGCAGAACAGCGAGGGGGATGACCCCTTCAACTTGGACTCCCTGAAGGTGTTCTCCCAGAAAGAGCTGTACGTCAGCACTGGAGCCCTCCCCGCTCCCAACACCGGCGACCTGCCCGGCGGGGCCTATATCGGTGACGCCCCCTCCCAGGAGGAGGCAGTAAACGCCTACCAGAAGCTGATGGACCGCTTCGACGGCGTCTACCCCGACTGGTACGGCGGGGCCTATATCGACAGCTCCGGCTGGCTGGTGGTCCAGCTGGTGGAGGACAAGGACCCGGCGGACAAAAGTCTGGAGCTGCAGGTCCTGGACTGGACGGACAACGGCCATGTGATGTTCTCCTCCTGCAAATACTCCCTGGCCTATCTCCACGACCTCCAAGACAAGGTTGTGGACGCCATGCAGGAGTTGGACCTGTTCAGCTCCTGCGGCGCTGACGAGGAGTCCAACCGGCTGGACCTGACCCTCACCTCTGTCACCGATGGGGCTTTGATCCTCCTGGCCCAGCTGGACCCCGACGACGATGCCATCTTCGTTCAGGCGGGCCAGCGGGCCGTTGCGGACGTGGGCTTTGAAGATCTCCACACAGACAGCTCACGGACTGAGGACCCGGCGGTCCGACACGTGATGCCCGGCGGGGTGCCGGTTCCCGATGACGAGGACCTCACCGCTGTGGAGCCCTACTACGTGGAGGAGCTGCCCGGGAAGCTGCCCAAGGAGGAGCAGCGCTCCGCCACTCATGCGGATACCTCCTGCTACGATCCTGATGCCAAATAAACGCGAAACAGCGGCCGCCCGGTTGGGACGGCCGCTGTTTGTTTCCGCTTTAACGTCTCTTGTTGCCCAGGAAGCGCAGCAGGTACAGGAACAGGTTGATAAAGTCCAGATAGAGCTGGAGGGCGGAGAAGATGGAGGCCTTTGCCAACATCTCCGGAGAGGCGGAGTAGTAGCTGTAGAACGCCCTGATTTTCTGGGTGTCGTAGGCGGTGTAGCCCAGGAATATAGCGATGCCGATGAGGCAGACCACCCGGTCGAACATATCCAGGGCGGGGATGAACATGGACAGCAGGCCGAACACGATGAGGAAAATCAGCCCGGAGAACAGAATAGGCCGAATGCCGGACAGGTCCCGCTTGGTCAGGTAGCTGTAGGCAGCCAACGCGCCGAAGTAGACGGCGGTGAGCAAAAAGCTGAAGGCCAGAATCTCCAAGCTGTAGCGGTAGAAATAGATGGACATGGTGAAGCCAAACAGGGCGGAGAAGGTCACAAACAGGGCGATAGCCGTTCCCACCGCCATCTTCTCCAGCCGGCGGACCATAACCACGGAAATCACAAGGGTGGCGATCAATGCCGCCAGAGGAACAATGGGGTACATAATAATGATGTGACCGGCCATCCCAGTGACCCATCCGCCTACCGCCACCCCGAAGGTGACAAGCAATCCCAGCACCATCCACAGGAAGGTCTTGGCTGTGTACTGGCCCAAGGTGTCGCCCTGGCTGGATGCGTAGCCTCTGTCAAACTCATAAGGATCAAAACTCATATTCAGGCGCTCCTTTCTCAGCGGGTATTTTTTCAGTCTGCCCGGTTGGGGCTGATTCTATTATACTGCGGCGGAAGGGAAAAATCAACTAATTTTTATCCGCCGAACACCACGTCGTAAAAATTGTTCTCCACAATCATGGCGGTGCTGTCCAGCTTATAGTCCACCAGCTTTTTCATAGCGGAGACGTAGTTCTCCTGCTCCTCGGCGGTCATGGTGACACCCTCCGCCGGGGTAAACTCGCGGGTATAGCGGTTGTAGAAGCCCCGGTCGGACTTCCAGCACCGGGAGGAGAAAATCACCAGTCCCTCGCTGTCGGACAAAGCGTCCGCGCCGGCCAGCATCCGGGAGTCGTACTCCAGGCCCAGCAGGTTGGACAGGGTAGGCAGAATATCCACCTGGCCCACCACCTTGTTAATTTCCACCGGCTCCTCTATGGAGGAGGTCCAGAGGATCAGAGCGCTCTTGTAGACATCGAAGTTGATGCTGCCCTCTTTCAGATACTCCAGGTCGTCGGAGCTGCCGAACTTCTCCCCCGCCAGCTCCTCCAGGGTGGCCACGTCGAAGTAGGGGATGTGGTCGGGGGCGGCCACGATCAGGGTTTTGTCCAGCTTGCCCGCCGCCTCCAGCCTTTGGATGAGGGTCTCCAGCGCCCGGTCCACCTCGATACAGGTGCCCAGATAGTTCTTGGTGGTGTCGCTGTAGGGCAAGGGGTCCAGCAGGTCCCGGTACTGCTGTGGGACCCGGTTGTTGGAATAGGGCATGTGGCCGCTGATGGACAGATAATAGACGTGGAAGGGTTTGTCGCTGTTTATATAGTTGTCCACACTGGCCTCGACCATGTGCTTATCCCGCTGGGGCCAGAGAAGCTTGCCGCTGTTTGCCACCTCCAAACCGTCAAAATTGACCAGGCTGCCCCGCTCGCCGGTGACCGGCTTATCCACGCCGAACTGGTGCCACTCATAGCCCAGGTTGGGATGGGACAGGTCCCGGCCGTACATATTGCTGTTCGGGTGGTAGCCCTGAACCAGATAGCCCTCTCTGCCCAGCTGCCGGGCCAGAGAGAAATAGCAGTTGGTGCCCAGCTCCCCGGTGCGGGACATGGTGACGGGGAAGTTGCCCTTGGGGTACAGGCCCAGCAGATTCTGGCACTCGCCGTTGGACGTGCTGGTGAAGTGGAGCGGGGTATAGAAGTTGCGGAACACAAAGCCCTCGTGGGTCAGCTTGTAGAGAGTGGGGGTCAGCTCCTTGCTGATCCCGTAGCCCGAGAAGCCCTCCAGTGTGAGGAAAATCACGTTGTACCCCTCAAACATGCCGGTGTACTCGTTCTTTTTGGTGGGGGTGACGCTGTTGAAATATTGGGCCAGCCACTTGACATCGTCGTTCTTTCCGTTTGAACCCAGAGCGGCTAAGTCGATGTCCATCACGTTGGGGGAGGTGTCGATGACCGGGCCTGGGTCGGGCTCCGAGGCGGCCGGGTCCGTGCTTCCGGAGGAGCTGCCGCCGGGGGGGAGACTGCCGATGCCGCTGAAATCGTTGCCCATGGTGTTCTTCACCGGGAAAATCTGGTGCTTCATATCCAGCCGGAGCATGGTCAGCAGCCCAAGCTGCTCCACTTGGTCGTCAATGTTGGTGTCCATGTGGTACAGGCGGGCGGGGGTCAGGTCCCCCTTCCAGGGCAGGTGAATCACCCCCAGGCCCACGACGTGGAACACCGCGCAGGCGGTTACCACCAGCCCGGCGAAGCGGAAGTCCAGCCGCTCAAAGCCAAGCAGACGGGTGCCGAAAACAATCAGGAGAATGGAGGGCAGGAGGAACACCAGGATGACAGGAAGCTTGGACAGGACGGTGGGGATAATCACGTCGGCGTAGTCGCTGAGCTTGTTGCCCGCCGCCGTTTTCAGGGAGCTGGGTCCGTAATAGGTCTGGAGGATGGTCTTGGCGATCATCTCCGCCACATAAATCACGGAGATAAACACCGCCAGAATCTTGGCCACCAGGCTGTTGGGCAGTCTGCGCCAGGGCAAGGCGAGAGCGGACAGGAGAAAGCCTCCCGCCAGACTGAACACCAGATACACCGGCACATAGGCCAGGGACATCTTCATGTAGATATGGAGCGCCAGCTCCAAATAGAGCAGCAGCGCCGGAAACAGCAGCACCCGGGCCATGGTCTGGACCAGCACGGCGTCCCCGCTCCGGCGGGAACCTCCCCTCATCCTTCTGCCGTTATAGGCCATTGGAATCGACCTCCAATTTTACAAGCTGTTTTACCCATCTACTTTACTCATTTGCTCCTTGGCAGTCAAGGGATATTTCTTTAATTTTTCATAAAATTTGCCGCTCCCCACTTTCCGCGCTCCTGTTGTGAATCACTCTTGCAATGTCTGCTGGCTTCTGCTATAATGTGGGTGAAAACAAAAATGCGGCAGCTTTATGGGCGCTTCCAACACCCGCAAAGCCTGCATAGGTGGACTCATCACCTACACAACGGCCAATGGCCGCACCGCATGGAATATTATACGACAGGCCGCCCTTTTTGTAAAGGGCCGGGTTTGTTGTGGTGTTCGTGTGGTCGTGCTGCCGAAGATTTCTCTTTGCTGTGTAGGCTTTGCACCTGCACGGCGTTTTTGTTTCCCCGGCTCTCGGGGGTGGAGCACACCCCCGGAGCTGCGGTAAAACAAGGAAAGGGTTGATACGTATGAGCTATTGTGAAAAACATCTGAAACGGGAAAAGGGCCGTGCGGTCTCAGAGATTATTATGTGCGTCTGCGCCGTCCCATTCGCGCTGGTTGGCATAATCTTTCTGGGTATGCTGATCTATATGTCGGTTTTCGAGTGGGCGTCCTTCGGAATCGGCGGCGTCATTCTGTCGCTGTTTTTTGGCGCGGCCTTTTTCTTCATTGGAATCGCGTTTATTTGGGGCGCCCGCATCCACCGTAAAAAGCGCCTGGCCATCGGCGAAGATGTGGAAAACAGCAACCTGATTCAGTCCATCCGCGCCCAGGTCCCGGCGGAGCAGTCCGCCCTCCCCGTTTCGGAGCTATTCGCCCTGGTGGACCGGGACCTGGCTGGGGGACAGAGTTTCGGCGGCAATGTGGACCTGGGCCGCGCCTGGATTCTCATCGGGGATCAGGCCATCCTCCTGCACCGGCTCCGGGGCGCTTTTCTGATTAAGCGGGTGCATACTACCAGCAAAGTAATCTCCACCTCCTACGACGTAAACATTTACGACTCCACCCGGCTGATTGCCTTCCCCACCTTCGCCCGCAAAGGCGAGGCCAAGCGGTTCTGTGAGGCCTTGGCCGCCGCCGCGCCCCAGGTGCAGACCGGCAAGGACAAGGAGGAAAAAGCTTTCCTGAAATCCCTGGAAGAGGCTAAAACGTCAAAGCAGTAAAAACCAGCCGCCGTCACAAAAAAGTGGCGGCGGCTGGTTTTATCCAAACATGGAGAACAGGTCCATCTGGCTGGTCTCGGGCAGGTCGCCGAAGGCGCCGGCCTCCTTCAACAGCTGGATATGGGTCTTGGACACCTTGGGGCAGGCGGCGGACACCTCCTCGATGGAGATGAACCGCTTTCCCTCCCGCTGCTCCGCCAGGGAGATGGCGGCCGTCTCCCCCAGCCCGGCTACCGACACGAAGGGGGGCCTGAGAACGCCCCTTTCCTCGTCCACGGTGAAGCGGACGGCCTCCGACTTATACAGGTCCATCCGGTCAAACTGGAAGCCCCGGAGGTAGAACTCGTAGCACACCTCCAGTGTGGTGAGCATGTCCTGCTCCACGGCGGTGGCCTCCTTGTCCTTGGCCACGATCTCCCGCATCTTCTTCTGACACACGTCCATCCCCCGGCACATGAAGGCCTCGTCGAAGGCTTTGGCCCGTATGGAGAAGTAGGCGGCGTAAAAGGCCAGGGGACGGTGTACCTTGAACCACGCGATACGGAAGGCCATCATCACATAGGCTACGGCGTGGGCCTTGGGGAAGAGGTAGGCGATCTTCTTGCAGGAGCCGATGTACC